>OHRD01000267.1_pt1 | contig 30317 bp, 26 predicted proteins | sample 1578371 | NCBI WGS metagenome assembly OHRD01 (sample SAMEA3879505, study PRJEB24766) | human gut metagenome | biome: human-associated habitat; feature: feces | place: USA | collected 1985/1987
AAATGCTGATAGATACTGTGTTTTAGCGGATAATCAGATTTTTATTGTGTTTTTAAATTAAATTCATTTAAAAACACCTCTAAATATTCATTTAAATCATTTGCAATAATTTCACATCTTCCAGACCATATTAAATCACCATCTAATAAGCCTTATTAAAATCTCCAGAATTTAACATACATTCCGGGTTTCTTTATAAAATTTGAAATTAATTCTTCATCATTGATATCCATCTAGTTTACTTCCTTTAATATCAAAACCATAATTTTTATACTTCATTTTATCCGCCTCTTTTTTCATTTAGTTCTGTCTTGGGTTGTCCGAAAGCACCAACACCATTCTTTTATTAAGATGAGTGTCATATTTTAATTCTCTATATGTTTCTTCTAAATCAGTGTTATCTTCCATTCCTATACCGTACACATACATGTTGTCATATTTTTCTGGAATGTTTTCTCTGCACTTATATGATTCATCTGACCAGTCCAGCTCATTAACAATATTGAACTCACAAATAACCTGTAAATACGGCTTTAAATCTTTAAATGTCAGATTATCACAAATGTTTCTTTCAATATCCCGTGGCTTATCATGTAATACAATCTCTAACGCCGGCTGTATTGTAAGATTGCTCATAGATATATTTACCTCACCATTTGGTTCCTCTGGTTCTGAATAAATATCCTTTGAAAACTCCACATCAGTCATTCCTATGCCATAAATATATAACTCATCATATTCTGAAGCCAGAATATCGGATACCAACAAATAATTATGATAATGCCCATCTAAAAAGCAGATTGATAATCTTATGTTTCTTGCCAGAAATCTTCTTATCTCTTTAAATTTAATTGCCATTGTGATTCTCCTTATCTATAGACATTATTTCCTATAACCAGCAATATTGCATTATCTCAATAAATAATCTGCCTGACTTAATAAAATTATCCGTTATTTGACATTCATTATCTTCAAGCCATTTATACTCCTGTAAATACATTCTGACAGCCGGATTAAATTTACTCATCATTTTCCCGATAAGAGGGTATCTTGTTATGTAATCAAAATGTGTATCCAAATAATAACCATACCTGATAAATTCCCCAGTATTTTCAATAATCCAATCCACCGCCTCTTGTATGGTGTATTCTTTGCCATTAAATGTTACAGTAGCCATAGTATCATCATGAACACTATTATCCTTATACATTCGCATATGTGAGTATAACCATTCTGCAAATGACATATCCATATTAAAAATGTCGCGATAATCAAATCCATATCGATATCTTTGACACATTCTGTACAGCTTTTTCTCGGTAACAAAATTACCACCATAAATTCTTCTCGATACTCCGAGCTGGCTTATGTATTGATTTCTTCTTTTCATTAATAAGCTCCTTTCGTGTGGCTGTTATCCTCTCTTTTATATGGTGTTTTGTGTTCAGACAAGATGACCTCTCGTCTATTATTTATTATAATGTCGGAGAGGTCGGGTTTTTTCGCCTTGGGTGGTGTTATTAAATTTAAAGTGATATTTAATATATTATCATTACTAATTAACATCATTTTGTATTTTTAAAATTATTTTTTGCCATAATTCTTTTGTAAATAATTTTAGCAATTCAATGTCATCTTCTAGCGTAGAAGACTTACATTCTCTTTCACCAATAGTATCCACAAATTCTTTTATTTTAACTACTTCTGAGCAATCTATTCCAGAAGCCTCTGTTAACCACAATAATAATAATGGGTCTTTTATAGTGATATTTCCTTTGAAATTCCAATTAACCACATCATGTTCTAAATCCAAATAACTTATATCATTATAAATTTTATTCTCGTTGTTATATAATGACAATGCATAATATGCTATACATAAATGCCATTTTTCATTATACTCATTGTATTCATCTAATTGTTTAATCATTTTTCCAAATTCATCTATATCTGCTTTCTCTAATTTTGCAAGCCATTCATAATTTTTATACAAGTCCATATAAAAGGTTGAATACTTACTTCTAGATTTTTTCCCATTGTTAATATTTTCAAAAACATTATATAACTTATGTGCTGGTTGAATTGTCCGACCAATTTTTTCAGCATTCCTTCTATACTCAGTATACTTATTTGTAAGAACATACTTACTTGATAATGCTGGTTGTTTTGAATAGTATTCAATTATTTGTCTGTTAGTTATTGATTCCATTGTAAATTCCTCCATTATTTCTTCAACATCAAAATCAACCACGAGAACACAAACAACACAACTCCTATGCACGAAACACCAAGAGCTGCTACTATGTCTGTTGAACCGCTATTTACCAGATCAACTATCGATAATACAGACGCAACAATCGAGATCAAGCCAAATACTGCTATGACAGTTGCCACATAGTTCTGCATGTCAGAAGATTTTCTCTCCTGTTCGTCCCTTATGAGTTCAACCTTCTGCTCGATTTCTTCAAGTGCTTCATCAATTCCATTAACGGCTAACAGACATCTGTATGTTTCGCAGACATTATTCCAGCGTGATACCTGCGATGGTGCAAGCGTACCTGAAGCACGAAATTCCAACGCTTCTTTTTTAAGCATTTTCACTTTTCTGAAATACTTAAGACTCTGACGTTTATTGTCAATCAGAGTATTCTGAATTCCTTCATTAACCAGCATGCATGTACTTTTCTGGTGTAAAACCAGCATTGTAAAAAATACATCATCTCTTGACTGCTCTGCAACATTTGCCGCTGTCATAACATCTGTTGCGTACACATATGATATTGACTGTGATGTAATGCATGCACCCCATCTGTATGAACACATATTAGTATCCTTCGCGCCGTATGTATATGCTACATCCTTTTCTGAAGGATCCGAAAAATCACGCGAAATGTCTATTAATTTATGTTCGTTAAATGTAATTCTTTCAATAGTTTCCAACTCATTAAAACGCCTGCTTACAAGTGCCACATTAAAAAGATATGTCTCTTTCACCGCCAGTTTCATATCATCAACATACAATCTAAATATATTACTGACCCCACCTATTGAAATATTACTTACAGTTTTAATTACATTTTCTTCAAAACTGCGATTGTAATTCTGTACATAACCAGGATTAATCAGCTTATCAATGTAACCCGCGTCAGCATTGTCATATGTAACAAGCACCGTGAAAAATGCTATTTTGTTGTTAAATACATATAACTGGCTCTCATTAACTGCCAATATTTTACCATCTGAAAAATGTACATCATCAATGCATGAATTTAAAATGTATCTTCTGACAAAACCATTTTCTTTCCTACATCTTCTGGCAAGAATATCTGACATATCATATGATGAAAAATCCGCATTTTCTGCCCCATCAATAGCAAGCTCTGTTAGGTTAAGACTACTTTCATACTTTAAAGGAAATATTACATATGTTCCCCTTATCGAATCAGAATACACATGTCTGTTGTCATTAAATTCGTTCATAATCCCCCTTCCCTCAAGTCTTTTTCTTTAGTTTTCACGACCTGATAATATAGGTTGATTATACCACAAATTGTCTTTAAGGAATATCTCTAAATGACTTTAATATTGCAATTATTTCCTCCCTGTCTTTATCTGTTAATTTTTTGCTTGGTATTGAAAAGAACATTGTTTCTTTAGGTGTTTCAAAATAACAGCCTAAATAAATTCCCGTGTGACATATCGAATAACTTGTAGAAGCTGGCATCAATGCATATCTTTCTGCACCATCATCATATTCCCTTACATCAGGTGAAGTTCTTGAATATTCTTTATAGTCCTTTGTCTTAACTATCACCAATTCTCCGCCAGAGTTATACCTTGGCTTTGATACAACATCATTTTTAGCTTCTACCATAATATTACCCATAATTTCTGTTCCAAATTTATCATCTCGTGCTATATATTCAATCTGAACTCCATTATCGTTTTGAATTATAACAACTTCTGTATTCGCATTAGCCCGCTCTGATACCACTGTCCAATTATCCGGATAGTCAAAATAAAATGTCGTCTGCTCTGGGAAATATTCTGCCATTCTCGTCTTATATGTATGAAGCGACCCTGATTCTTTTACATCTGTTCCTTGTGTTACCTGCTCCTGCGTTGGATGCTCCTGTGTTGGTGCTTCTGCACTTGCCTCACTTCCCTTTGGCTTATCATCTTCTGGCTGCTCATTATATGTACATTCCTTCACAAACTGCTTCGTGCCATCAGCAAGTCTTTCATAATGAAGTGATTTGCTTCTTGCAAATGATGTAAATTCACAACTCTTACTTATATCCATTGTACAAAGAAGTGATTTCTTATTCTTATATTTAACACTTTCATCACCAACTCCAATTATGAAAACAGGACACTTAACATTAACATCAGAACATATCTGCCCATTTGGTCTGCCAGTTCGTGTTGCTTCTGCTTCTGCACCTATATCAAGTTCTGCATCTAACAACGGAATGGATTTCATTGTTACAAGCATTGGTGCTGTCCTGAAATACAATCCCATTGTTCCTTCTGCCTCAATTGATGTCTGCATAGATGAACGAAGCCCCATTGTTCCATTCACGCCTTTCCCTTTTTCATATGATACTCCTGCATAATATGGCACTTCTACTTTAAGATTAACTGAACCATCTACTGCTGGAACAATATATAACGCCACATTTACTGCAACAAGATTACTACCAATAAGTGCAGGTGTCTGACATAAAAGGATTCCATCTGAAAAATCACCTTCAACTCCGATTTCTCCTGAAATCTCTGAATCAATATCAACACCTACAGATGCATATTTTAACCCACTCTTAAGAGTATATTTAACCTGTGCTCCTACATTTATATTATTAACGTCCCATTTTATAGAGAAATTCTCACATTTTTTATTAAGCTTCTGTTTAATAGGAAGCTCGTATTCTGCCTCCGTATCATTATCTGTCAATGTAACTTCAAGTTCATTATCATCATTTACCGCTGCCTCTATTGCGAATCCCTTGGAATGGATATTACCAGACACATCTGCTGTCAGCATAGTTACAGGCTTTCCAGCCGACACCTTCACATTATCAAGTCCATAGTAACTAATAATATCGTCAATTCCTATGCTTGCCGAATCTGAAACTATAAGATTATTAAATACCTCGTCTATCTCAGGGTCTTCCAATGAAAATGTACCATTTCCCATATCCTCAACGATTTTCTTTGCAATTTTCTCGCCCATATAATCAAATACAAATGTGTCACCTTTTTTCAGATTTTTGGCTGCACTTTCATCTATATATATAATATTTTCATTTTCTTTATAATCTTTAATATCAAAAAACTGAAGCTGAGAAATATTTTCTTTATAAGAAACATTTTCAATATCTTCAGGCCAGAATTCTCCATAATATAAATCATCAAATTTATCAAGAATACCATCAGCCTCCTGGTCAGAAAATCCTCTATCAAGCGAATCTTCTGCTATCAGGTTATTATTAATTGCAAGTTCTATGTTGGTATTGTCTGATATTTCATCATCAGTGCCAAGATATATCTGCATTTTGCCTTCGCCCATTGCACGCATTGAAGTAAGAGCCATAAATCCGCCTGATGCTATGTCATCATTACTAAATTCATCGCTATCTGTAATATATCCATATTCCTTAGCCGCTTTTCTATAATCATCTGCTTCAACGCCCGTCTTATTGCATAACTTCTTAAGCCAGTCATAACATGTTATATCCTCATTTTTAGTCACTGCTGCCTTACACGAAACATTTATATCATTACTGCTTTTTTTCTTCGATGAAGCTCCAGTTACGATGCCTGCAGCTATTGCCGCAATAACTATTACTGAAACCGATACGACTATTATTATTTTCTTCTTCACAATGTGTCCCCTTATGTTTTATTTATTTCCATGGAATTTCTTGAACTCTGATTTCTTTTCCTGATTCTTCTCTATAAAATTTATGTTTTCCACTTTCTGCATCTGCAAGACTACATATCTTTTTCTCCACCATTGTGTTATCTAATTCAATATAATCTCCCATATCACCATGAACCTTATATAGCTTGATGCCCAATATTTCATTATAATTTGCAATATAATGATGGTTAGGGTTACTATCTTTTTTATGAGCTGGTGTATTAGCCGTTTTTTTATCTGGCTTTCTGCTTTTCATACCAACATTACCTGATGAACTTTTATATGAGGTCGAACCTCCACTTCCAGAAGATGTACTTCCTGCACTCTCATTTGAACTATTACCAAATATTAATATAGCAGCCACTATTCCTACAACTATAATCGCTCCTGCTAATGCACCAATCGCCACTATATTTTCCAATAATAAAATTAACGCCAGTATAATAAGATATGCTGCTAATCCTAATCCTTCTGCAAGAAATACATAACTGCCATCACTATCTATAAGAAGTTTAAAAAAAACTATAATTGTAATAAGCAGAACAGCCGCATATATTAATCCCATATCATTATTTAATAAATAATTGTGATTCGTTGATATTTTCACAACACAAAATACCATTGCAATTATATCTATAATAAACAATATCCATTTCCATATTACTTTTTCCGCAAACATTAAAATAATTGAAACCAGTGTCTGTATACAAATAATTATTGCCAATATAATCCAAACCACATTATTAGATATTATATATGTTGTTCCACTTGTAAAATTAGCACTGGCAAAAGCTCCATTTTCTTTAACTCTGGCAACACTCATTGGATATCCGCCATCAATAATAAATTTTATATATGCAAATACTGCCATTAACCCAATAATAATTACAAATACCCACGAAAGATATATAGCTATTGTTTCAAGTGGACTCTCTTTTAATTGTTCTTTATAAATACTGAATCCTTCATCTATCCATCTTTTCAATCTGTGCATTCTGTTTTCCTCCTCATATTAAACATTTTATCTATTCCTTTGATGATGCTTTATAAACTATTTCTCCTCCTTTCCTGCTAATCTCATAATTTCTATGACCTATACTGTAATTAGCCGATATCTCTTTTATTTCAGATAAATATCTGTCAACAGTAACAAGTTTTTCTTCCATTTCAAGCTTATTCAGGTCTGAGTCAGATTTATCAGATAATATGGTGTCGACCTTAACCCCAAACAACTCAGAAAACCTGCACAAAGTATCCACTGATGGCACACTCCTGCCACACTCTATATTTGAAATAGCAGAAGCTGTCAGTCCAATATCCCTGCCAAGCTGTTCCTGCGTGATTCCACGTTCAATTCTTAACCTTGAAATATTAATACCTATCTTATCCGTTCTCATATCTTTTCCCTACTTGTTGTATACCAACTAATTATACAATCATTTATAAATTTCCAACATTTTCAAATACTCATAGACCAACACTGTTAATGTAGTTTTCGTATCTGATAAATACTCTCCTCCTTCTTCATAATCATACAATTAACTATTCCCCCCAGCGGTCAATAAACCGCATTTCTAATTTTTTTATCCATTTCGCAATCTTCTATAGGCCAACTTAATCTAACGTATATTTTTTATTGCCTCAAAGACAAATATAAGACGCAAAAAGGTGTGGATGCCAAACTCTTTTGCATCCACACCTTATAAACTCTAATTCAATATTTTAATCATCTTCACCCTGCAGAGCATCATATCCAACCTCTCCAGTACGAACCTTTACTACATTTTCAACATCATATACGAATATCTTACCATCTCCGATATGACCAGTATAAAGTACCTTTCTTGCTGCATTGATAACATCTATAACTGGCACCTTTGAGATAACCATCTCTACCTGAACCTTAGGAAGTAACTGCATCTCCATCTGAACACCTCTGTAGTATTCAGGTGCACCCTTCTGGGCTCCACAACCAAGCACCTGTGTTACTGTCATACCAGTTACACCGATATCGTTCATAGCCTTCTTTAAAGCTTCGAATCTTTCCTGCTTCATAAGGATTTCAACCTTAGTAATCTTCTTATCATCAGGTATTTCAGATGTCTTAACCATAGCTGGAACCGCATTTTCAACGGATTCTGAACCAACTGATACAACATCATCATATGTTATATCTATATCCGGCATTCCTGCTGCACCGAATTCAAAACCTGCATATGCACTTGTAAGACCATGCTCACATATATCAAGTCCCTTGATTTCTTCTTCCTTAGAAGCTCTAAGTCCAATAGTTGCCTTAATAGCAAGGAATACAATTGTCATACATACTACTGCCCATGCTGCTACTGTTACAAAGCCTAATAACTGAAGTCCTAACTGTGTGAAGCCACCACCAAAGAATAAGCCTTCTGCTTTGATAGCACCATTTTCCATAGCTATTGCATATCCAGGTGCCTTGCTTGTTGCAAAAAGACCAACTGCGATTGTTCCCCAGATACCATTCATCATATGAACAGCAACTGCACCAACAGGATCATCTATATGCAGCTTATAATCAAGAAGCCATACACCAAATACTACAAGAAGTCCTGCTACAATACCAATAACGAAAGCACCCTTTGCATCAGTTACATCACAAGAAGCTGTTATAGCAACAAGACCTGCAAGTGATGCATTAAGACACATTGAAACATCTGGCTTTTTATACTTAATCCATGTAAATATCATACATGTTACTGTTGCTACCGCTGGTGCTATTGTTGTTGTGAGAAATACTGATCCAAGATCTTCGATTGTAGTGCAAGCAGCGCCGTTGAAGCCATACCAGCCGAACCATAATATGAATACACCGAGCGCTCCAAGCGGTATGCTGTGTCCGGGAAACGCATTTACCTTGACTACCTTTCCTTTTTCATCCTTGACAAACTTACCAATACGTGGTCCAAGTATCTTTGCGCCTATAATAGCTGAAATACCACCTACCATATGTATACAGCATGAACCAGCAAAATCATGGAAGCCTAACTGTGCTAACCAGCCGCCGCCCCATATCCAGTGTGCTTCGATTGGATATACAAGTGCTGATATAACTCCAGAATATACACAATATGAAAGGAACTTTGTTCTTTCTGCCATAGCTCCTGATACTATTGTTGCTGTTGTTGCACAGAATACTAAGTTAAATACAAAGCTTGAGAAATCAAAACTCTCATAAGCCGTAAATATATCAAATCCAGGTTTTCCAATAAAACCTGCTAAATCTTCACCAAGTAATAAACTAAAACCTATCACTATGAATACTACTGTACCTATACAGAAATCCATAAGATTCTTCATAATAATATTACCTGCGTTCTTAGCTCTTGTGAAGCCTGTTTCTACCATTGCAAATCCTGCCTGCATCCAGAATACCAGTGCAGCACCGATAAGGAACCAGATTCCAAATGTCTGCTCACTTATCAAGTTAGTTATCTGTTCTACTGCCATAATCTTTTCCTCCCTAATTCTTTTCTTGGAAGTCTAATGAAGTTGATCAGTTTTCATAAGACAACTGAAATACAGAATAACACATGAATTACCCGCGACGTAATAAAATAAAAAAAGACGTGCAACCACTTTATTTAATAAAGTAATCACACGCCTTTGTGTTATTTGTTTTTCAATTATGTTGTTTATTATACATATCTTTTTTAATATTTATTGAAAAAATCCGACATATTTATTGACTTTTTTAATATTTGCTTTATTATTATTTTATAAATTCTATTTTTAACATAAGCAGCAAAAGGAGGTTACATATGAACAATCATATATACCAGCCAATGTTATTTAACCCGGACATTGATATCCAGACTAAATCATTAACTAAAATAAACAAATATGGTACAACTAAAGTCCATGAAAATATGTATATATATGAATCAGCAAGTAATACTTCAGCAAACATTATAAATTCAATGTACTCTGTTCTTGTTCCATCTACCCATACAGAATGGATCATAGGCTATAACCATACAGATAACAAGTCATCATTCTACTGTATTGGACCTGTAGTTAAAAAACGTACTTATGATTTTGGTAACTATGAGCATTATTTTGGCGTATGCTTTGATGATATATATTCCTACTATGCAAAAGGGGTCAATGCTGACACTTACCCTTCAGGCATGACAGGGGAAGTATACGAATATTCTCCTTCAGAAGGCTCATATGAATACAAGCTTATAGAAGATTTTAAAACAAGCTGCAGCTTTGAAAAACACATACATATGTTTAAGGCATTTCTTGAAAATGCCAAGCAATGCTGCTATATTCCTGATAATATGATAACGCTCACTGATATCATAAAAAAAGCTTATGGCAATATACTCATATCTGAGCTTGCCACAAGCCTTGGTTATTCTGAAAGACATATTCAAAGAATGTTTAACGAAGTACTAGGCATGTCACCTAAAGATTACTGTAAAATTATACGTTTCCAGAATGTGTTATACAATATGTTATCAGACTGCAGGCAGAATAACAGCGGATATATATCCGGGTTGGGATATTCGGACCAGGCTCACTTCCAGCGGGAATTCAAGTCATTTACCGGACTGACTCCACGACATTTTATTATGCAGTTCAAACCTGTATAAAATCAGACATAACTGTATTGCTTATATCTATTCCTCTCTGGGATAGATATAGGTAATCACCATTCTTTACAAGCAGTCCGGCAGCTATGTTATCTTTTATCTGTTTGTCATATACATCATATATATCACAGCCAAACTTCTCTTTAAAATCATTAACATCTATGCCTTTAGTCTTTCTTAAGCCAAGAAACATATATTCTGACATCTCATCTTCCTTTGACAGTTCTTCCACATCCATCCTTAACAGCCACACATCATCTGATTGTCTGGTATTTTTTTCATAACAGCAATAATCTTTATTGTTTTCGTTATTTAGTAATATATCCATGTATCTGTTTATATCAGAAATATTAGTATATCTTATATTGTCATATAAAGAAGCTGCTCCGATTCCAAAACCAATATAGTTACACCTCTCCCAGTACTTTATATTATGTCTGCACTCATATCCTTTCTTCGCATAATTGGATATTTCATATTGTTCATATCCAGCTGCTGCAAGTACTTCCTTTGTCATATGATACATATCCCTGTCTTCCTCATCTGATGGGATCTGTGGATATTTATCAATATTTTCTGAAAGTGCTGTACCATCCTCTACTATAAGGCTATATACAGATATATGCTGCATCTCTAGTGATATCGCTGTGTTAAGCACAGACTTAAAGCTTTCAATAGTCTGACCTGGAAGTGCTGACATAATATCTATATTGATATTATCAAAACCGGCCTCTTCTGCTATCCTTAAGCTTTCCAGAAATTGTTCATAGGTATGGATCCTTCCAAGCATCCTTAATTCATTATTATTGGTACTCTGCAATCCGAAGCTTATTCTGTTTATGCCAGCCTGACGATATATAGCTGCCTTTTTTTCATCCATAGTACCAGGATTACATTCTATTGTTATCTCTGCCTCATCACTGACGTTATAATTATGTCTTACTGCCTCAATAATATCTTTTATATCAGAAGCATCTATTACTGATGGCGTTCCTCCTCCTATGAATATAGATGTAACTATATCCTTACCATGGTTATTACTTTCATTATTGCACTTATTAATACAGCTATTTGTCTTACCTTCTGCTGCCAGATTTATTTCTCTTATAAGTGCTTTAACATATCTTTTTCTTGTCTTTTCATCAGCAGGTGATGAAAGAAAGTCACAATATATGCATTTATGTACACAAAAGGGGATATGTATATATATCCCCAGTTCGTTTTTATTCTTCATCCAGCTTCAACACACTCATGAATGCCTTCTGTGGTATTTCTACATTACCAATCTGACGCATTCTCTTCTTTCCTTCCTTCTGCTTTTCAAGAAGCTTCTTTTTACGCGAAATATCTCCACCATAACACTTAGCAAGTACATCCTTACGAAGTGCCTTAACAGTTTCTCTTGCTATTACCCTGCTTCCAATAGCTGCCTGGATAGGTATTTCAAACTGCTGTCTTGGTATCTCCTGCTTGAGCTTTTCGCACATTTTTCGTCCTCTTTCTTCTGCACTGCCTGCGAATACAATAAACGAAAGTGCATCCACCTCTTCCTTGTTGATAAGAATATCAAGCTTAACAAGATTAGACCTCTCGTATCCCTTCATCTCATAATCAAATGATGCATAGCCTCTTGAACGTGATTTCAATGCATCAAAGAAATCATATATTATTTCATTAAGAGGAAGATCATACTTAAGAAGTGCTCTTGTCTGTTCTATATATTCCATACCATTGTATACACCACGGCGTTCCTGACAAAGCTTCATGATAGGTCCGACAAATTCTGTTGTTACCATAATCTCTGCACTTACCATTGGCTCTTCCATATAATCAATCTCAGATGGATCCGGCATGTTAGATGGGTTCGTAAGATCTATGACATCTCCATTTGTTTTATGGACCTTATATATAACACCAGGAGCTGTTGTAACAAGGTCAAGATTATATTCCCTTTCAAGTCTTTCCTGTATAATCTCAAGGTGTAGAAGTCCTAAAAAGCCGCATCTGAAACCAAATCCAAGAGCTATAGATGTTTCTGGTTCAAACTGTAGTGATGCATCATTAAGCTGAAGCTTTTCTAGTGCCTCCCTTAAATCCTGATACTTTGCACCATCTGCAGGATATAATCCACAATAAACCATAGGATTAACCTTTTTATAGCCTGGAAGCGGCTCTGCTACCGGTCTGTCATTATCAGTTACTGTATCACCAACTCTTGTATCCTGGACATTCTTAATACTTGCTGTAATATATCCAACCATACCAGCAGATAGTTCATCACAAGGTATGAACTGTCCTGCTCCAAAATATCCAACTTCTACAACCTCTTCCACAGCACCTGTCGCCATCATCCTTATCTTTGTACCCTTTTTAACAGTACCTTCGACTATTCTTACAAATATAATAACACCTTTATATGCATCATATAGGGAATCAAATATAAGTGCTGAGAGCGGATTTGAAGGATTACCTTCTGGTGCTGGTATTTTTGTTACTATCTGTTCCAATACTTCTTCTATATTAATACCATTTTTAGCTGATATAAGAGGAGCATCCTGGGCTTCTATTCCTATAATATCTTCTATTTCATCTTTAACCCTGTCCGGTTCAGCACTTGGAAGATCTATCTTGTTGATAACTGGAAATACTTCAAGATCATGATCCAGTGCAAGATATACATTGGCCAGTGTCTGCGCTTCTATTCCCTGTGCTGCGTCTACTACAAGCACAGCACCATCACAGGCTGCAAGTGCTCTTGACACCTCATAGTTAAAGTCAACGTGTCCTGGAGTATCTATAAGATTAAATATATATTCTTCTCCATCTAGAGCCTTATATACAGTTCTTACTGTCTGGGACTTGATAGTTATGCCTCTTTCTCTTTCTATATCCATATTATCAAGAACCTGCTCCTGCATTTCCCTGCTTGTAAGAAGTCCAGTCTTTTCTATGATTCTGTCAGCAAGAGTTGACTTACCATGATCAATATGTGCTATTATGCAAAAGTTTCTTATGTTTTTCTGATTAATTTTAGCCATTAATATAACCTGCCTGTTCTAAGTATTTTATTATTCCATCTGATATTGCTTTAGCTGTTTTCTCTTTATTAGTTGTTACAAGCTTGTTGTCATCACTGTTATACATATTTCCAAGTTCAATTATACAGCTTGCTGATGAACTGTGCTGATTAATATAGTAATTCTTTGATGAATCATTTGGAGTACCCGTATTCACCCCACCTACCGTTTCACCAGATTCTTTAAACACATTCATAATATCTGAAGCAAGGCTCTTTGAATCAGTTGGAGATGATGTATATATCCACGCACTGACACCTCTGCCTGTTCCATCCTTCTTAGCAACATCCCTGTGCAGTGATACTGTTGCTACAGCTTTTCCTGTATTGATTTTTTTAATACGTGATGTATAATCTACATTCTCATCTGTTGTCCTTGTCATAATAACCTTAACTCCATAATCAGCAAGATTTTTTTCAACAAGTCCAGCCAGCTCTAACACCTGTGTTTTCTCATAATTCTTTCCATCATACTGTCCTGTATCAGAACCTCCATGAGACGCATCTATACATACGATTGCTTTATCTGATATATCTGTCTTTTTACCACTTGTATCATTACCGGATTCGGTATTGTCACTTGGTTCTTCTGATATAGAATCATTTGTTTTATCACTTCCAATACCAACCATTGATTTTATTGAAGTTCCAAAGTCCATATATAACATAACCGCAAAAACTATAACAGACATTAAAGCCGCTATTCCAAATATTCTATGCCACTGTATTCCTGTACCTTTATTTTTCATATTACCTTTTTTCCATATCTTTATATAATGTTGATAGCTCTCCTATACTGGGCAAATTTTCCCTTATACTAATCATACCTTTATATTTTCATGGACACAGCCTGGAATGTCAAGCAAAAAGTTATATTATTTTATATTATTTGATGTTAATTCTTCAGCACGCCCTCACCATATCCCTCTTCAATCTTTTTATTATCTTTTTTTCAAGTCTTGATATATACGACTGTGATATACCAAGCATATCTGCTACTTCCTTTTGTGTTCTTTCTTCTCCATCTTTGTCGCTAAGCCCATATCTTAAATCGACTATAATTCTCTCCCTCTCTGACAGATTGCCAAGTGCACTTTTAAGTGCTTTCATTTCCACCTCATTTTCAAGATCCTTATAACACACATCATCATCTGTGCCAAGAATGTCTGACAATAAAAGCTCATTTCCATCCCAGTCTACATTTAAAGGCTCATCTATAGATACTTCTGCCCTGATTTTACTGTTTCTTCTAAGATGCATAAGAATCTCATTCTCTATACATCTTGATGCATATGTAGCAAGCTTTATATTTTTATCACGGTCATATGAATTAATAGCCTTTATAAGTCCTATTGTTCCGATAGATATCAGATCCTCTACTCCCACACCTGTATTATCGAATTTTTTTGCTATATATACAACAAGACGAAGGTTATGTTCTATCAGCATTTTCTTGGCATAATCGTCATCCTCGGTTTTTAACATCGCCAATACATTTTTCTCCTCATCTGTATCAAGCGGTGCTGGTAACACCTCTGCCCCTCCTATATAATGAACCTCTTTTGAGCCTAGCATATATAGATTTTTTATAGATGGTACCATCTTAAACCGGAAACGATCCGCAACTGCCACTTTAATCACCATTTCTCTCCTCTTTTCTACGGTGCTGTTACTTTTATAGAAATACGAATGCACCGCTGACATATTTCCATCCTGTAATGCAAAAACTCATCCTCTCTTATAGCTTTACATTAACGCTAAATCATACGTCCATTTATAAGTGCCTGATATTCCCCGTTTTGTGATACTTTCCTATCCGAAAGTCCTATCAGTGCACCTTTATAAGCCTTCGTTTCATCTTTTCCTGATATGTACATATAATCTGATGTAATAACTTCTATGATCCCCTCATTATTACCTATTGTTCTGTATGGTATAAAATGATACTTTAATCTCCCGTAATCATTTATCTGATAAAGAACATTTTCAAAATATGATTTATCCATCACATTTACCGGCTTACCTGTATACTTATCTGTAAGCTGATTCCCGGTATCTACTATTCCGTGAAGCATAATCTTATGATTGTCAACTATAACAGTAACCTTGTATATGTCACTGTTTTTTCTATAAGTTCTATACACTCTGGCAATCACTATTATAACAACTACGGATATCAGTATAAGATATATAAGCTGATTGTAAGTAACTAATATACGTCTTATTATCCAGCCGGCATATGTATAATATACAATCATATGCATAATCCCGCCTAAAAAACATGCTACAGACAGCATAATAATCATACCCTTAAACAGTTCTTTTAAATAATTTGTTAAAGCATACCTGTCCTTGTTACTTTGTTGTGCTTTTATGATATTTAATGGACTATTTATCACAGCAAGCATAAGAGCTGTAACAATAAAATATGTGCATAAATTAACGAATAGCCTATATCTGTCAGGAATCATCACTGCAGCAACTGACCATACTGCTCCTAAAGTGGAAGAAAGCAGCAGCCGGATAGCAGATGCATGATAACGCATAATTCTGTTAACAATAAGCAGTATAACCAGATCCATACAATAATTAATCCCAAACAATATATCTATATATATTACAATCCATTCCCACCTCCTTTACGCAATATATACAAGATTATGTATAACATCCTGTATCAGCGAACAAGAAGAGTATACATAAAGTTATGTGCAAAATTTGTCGCAGTAAGGAGCCATATACAAAATTTAAGATAAAAGTCTGCTGCTTTTCATTGTGTCGTCATAAGTATAAACATAAAAAACAGGATAGTATATAAATCAATCATACACTATCCTGCCATATATAAGTTATTATAAGACTACTGCGTCTGTTTATGTATTACTTTCTGTTCTTCTGAAGAAATGTAGGAATTGTAATTCCATTAGACTTCACATTGCTTGTAACAGGTGTTGGCTGCTTAAGACCTGGAAGAGGAGCTGTTGTAGAGCTCATACCCATACCTGCTGGAGACTGTGGCTGCTGGTAAGAATATGCTGGCTTTACAGCTGGCTTTGGCGTCTGGACCTGTGCCTGTGCTTTTGGCGAAAACTTAGCCATAGCATTATTAACGTTAACACCCTCTATACCTGTAGCAATAACTGTGATTGTACAGCTGTCTGTAGCGCTTTCATCATATACAGCACCAAAGATAATATTAGCATTGTCACCAGCAAGCTCCTGTATATAGCTGGCTGCATCATTAGCCTCAACAAGGCCAATATCACCTGATATATTAATAATAACATGTGATGCACCTTCAATAGTTGTTTCAAGAAGAGGACTGGCAACTGCCTGCTTAACCGCTTCAATGGCCTTATCATCACCTGTAGCTGAACCTATACCTATATGAGCAACACCCTTGTCTACCATAACAGTCTTAACATCAGCAAAATCAAGATTAATAAGTCCAGGAACATTAATAAGATCTGTGATACCCTGAACAGCCTGCTGTAACACTTCATCAGCCTTCTTTAATGCCTCAGGCATAGTTGTTCTTCTGTCAACAATCTCAAGAAGCTTATCGTTTGGAATGACAATAAGAGTATCAACACTTTCCTTAAGCTTTTCTATACCAGCTTCTGCATTAGTCATACGTGTTCTTGCCTCGAATCTGAAAGGCTTAGTAACAACACCAACTGTAAGTATTCCCATCTGCTTTGCAATCTTGGCAACAACAGGTGCAGCACCTGTTCCTGTTCCGCCTCCCATACCACATGTAACGAATACCATATCAGCACCTTTAATAGCCTGTGTAAGCTCTTCAACATTCTCTTCTGCTGCTTTCTCACCAATCTCTGGCTGTGCTCCTGCACCTAATCCTTTAGTAAGTTTTTCACCGATCTGGATAGCTGTAGGTGCTTTACATAACTGAAGTGCCTGGCTATCTGTATTGATTCCTATGAATTCAACACCAGATATGCTTTCATCTATCATTCTATTAACAGCATTATTACCGGCACCACCGACACCAATAACAATAATCTTTGCTGATAAATTTGATTCGTTTTCTATTATCTCTAACAAGGTTATTGCCTCCTTCTATACTTATACATATTTATAATCATATAATTTTTCACAACAAATATCAACTAATTTTTATATTTTTATTCACAATTTTCATAATCTTTGTTCATTCTATAATAGTATGATGCCAATACCAGAATTTCAGGAATCATTTCTCATCTTTTTTAAATATTATTGCATTGCTGTCTTTCGTATAATCCTGCATATAAAGTGTTCCCTTTAAGCCTGAGAATTTAGTTTCCATCTGCTTCAGTTCAAAAAGCTTGTCCGTATAATCATCACTATTTCCAAGATACACCTTAACCTCTTCAATATACAGTATTAAATTATCAGATGAATCAAAATATACCTTTGATACATCCAGATCATATTTATCAAAGCTTTGTGTAAGGTCAAGTATCTGCCTGAATATATCATCATCACCAACATCAAGCTTTGAACCTAAAACTATCGAATTAAACTTAAGCCCTATTATTTCAGGGACCTTATCATAACTTTCTGTGGAGCTTTCAACAACTATGCCATCCTTATCAAAGAACATGTTACATCCCATATATCTTATATAACCAATAACTGGCTTTTCATATACTGTTATATACATTTTCTTTGGCCATTGTATTTCCACATCATACTTCTGTATAAATGGTATTGTCTTTTTTTTATTACCAAACAGCTTATAAAGTAATACATTAGGCTTGTCTTTTCCAAATATTTTTTCGGTCATCTCCTCATCAGAATAATGGGAATTGCCAGCATATGTTATACTTTCTGCCTGAAAGCCTATATATACCGCAATCCCCACTGCAACAAGAATAAACATTACAATAAAAGCTATCAAAAAACCTTTTCCTTTTTTTCTTTCTCTTGCCATATTAATTTCCATTCCAGCCTGTTTATACTTCTATCTTTCCAGGTTAATCTGGCTGCTTATATTAAACACTATTCCAAGTTCTGCAAGCAGCAATATGGTCGCCGAGCCTCCATAGCTTATAAATGGCAATGTAACACCTGTATTAGGAAATACATTGGTTACAACTGCTATGTTTATAATCACCTGTATAGCTATATGCGCAAACACACCAACTGCCAGAAGCGAGCCAAAAAGATCTGGCGAATTCTGTGAAATATATATTATTCTCCACAACATTATTATAAATAAAAGTATAACGCATATCGCACCAAATAAGCCTAATTCTTCACAAATGATTGAAAAAATCATATCATTCTGTGATTCAGGTATGAAGCCAAGCTTCTGCATACTCTTTCCAAGTCCTTTTCCAAAAAGTCCGCCAGAACCTATAGCATATAACCCCTGCATAGTCTGATAACCTTTATCATCTATGTACTTCTCTGGATTAATCCATACAAACAATCTTGTAAGACGGAAGCTTCCTTTCATCTGCGTACCAGCTTCCACTGCTTTCTTTAACCACTCACGTATGCCAACATATCCTATGGCTATAAGTGCGGTCAAAGAACCATGTAATCTATAGTTTGGATATACTACAAATGACATTATAAATACTATTCCACATATAATAATGGCACTACTCAGATTAGACGTTATAACAAGGATCATTCCTGCGGGTAACAGGGCACATCCAAGAAATATCTTTGCATTCTTTGATAATGTCTTTATTTTAGTTCCTGCTGCACACATTCTTGCTGCAGTCATAATTATAACGGCTATCTTAACAATCTCTGCTGGCTGTATACTTATAGGGCCAATATATATCCATCTTTTTGCACCATGACTCTCGGTTCCAAAAAATATAACAGCCACTACCGAAATCAGAGCCATAATAAATAAATAAGGTGCAAACCTTTTAAGCACATGATAGTCTAAAAACCTGGCTATAAAAAGCATGATCACAAAGCCGCCGACATCAAAAAAAAGCTGCTTCTTAAAATAATACTCCGGGTCACCATAATTAATCTGGGCAGTATAAGAACTCGTACTATATACCATAGTAAGTCCGAAGCCAACTATGAATATAAGAACAAATAAAAGACTGTAATCAAAATAGAATCCATTCTTTCTTTTTTTCTTCTTCCTTGCCATATTTTTCCTCTTTTATATCATCATATTCTTTTATTAAAGACTGTTAACATATTCCTTGAACATATCTCCACGCTGCTCATAATTATCAAACATGCCCCAGCTTGCACATGCAGGTGATAACAGTACAGCATCACCATCCTTGGCATTCTTTGCACATATTGAAACAACCTCTTTTAGTGAATCTGCAAACACATAGTTGCTAAAGCCGTATTTATCACATGTTTCTGCTATCTTATGTGCTGTCTGTCCAAGTAACACAAGCATTTTGACTTTATCACCAAAGGCTTTTACATACATATCAAACTCAGAGCCTTTATCATAACCTCCGCCAATCAGAATCGTAGGTCTTACCATAGCCTCTATTGCCTTAACAGAAGCTTCCGGATTAGTTCCCTTTGAATCGTTGTAATACCATACACCATTTTTGGTAGCAACATATTCTATTCTGTGTTCTACAGCCTTAAAGTTCTTTATCTGTTCTATTATAATATCATCCGGAATCCCCACAGCCTTTGTCATGGCTATAGCTGCACACACATTTTCATAATTATGTGTTCCAAGGAGATTCATATCATGGACATTTAGCATTATCTTATCAGTTACACCATCTGTATATCTTATGTTATTCCCATCAAGATAAGCACCTTTGCATGGTTTTCTCCTGCTTGAAAACCATACAACTGATGCGCTGCATTCTTTACCGAATCTGTATAATTCTTCATCTTCCATATTAAGAACACATACATCACTCTTATTCTGGTTCTTTGCTATTCTTTCCTTTGTATGTGCATAACATTCCATAGTGTGATGTCTGTTAAGATGATCTGGTGTTATATTTAAGATAGCACTTACAACCGGATGGAATTCATGTACAGTTTCAAGCTGGAAGCTGCTTATCTCAGCTACTGTATATGAATCCTCTGTTGTCTTAAGAACCTCACCTGTATATGAATTACCTATATTGCCTACTACAAATGTCTTTTCATTGTATGCTTTTATTATCTGTCCAACAAGAGCTGTTGTTGTTGTTTTTCCGTTAGTACCTGTTATGGCTGCTATTTTTCCTTTGTCATAATTATATGCAAGTTCTATCTCTCCCCATATAGGAACACCAGCCTTTTCAAACAGTTCGACTATCGGACTGTCTATAGGAACGCCTGGACTTATAACAAGAAGTTCTACCTTATCAGTTATACCTTCAGGAAGCTGTCCTATAATAATCTGTGCTTTATTACCACCAAGCTTTTTTACTACATCTTCTGTTGAAAGCTTTTCATTGCCATCATATATTATACAGTCTGCTCCTACTTTATTAAGGAGATCTATGGCACCTGTTCCACTTATTCCAGTACCTACAACCATTACTTTTTTGTCTTTTAAATCCATAATCACTCATCCTATCTGTCTGCACATAATACAGACTAACTATTCATTAAAAAGCTTATTTTATTTTACTCTAAGCATTTACATATGTAAAGTATTCATTTAATCCATATACGGCAATATATTGTCATATAGCTCTCTTATGACAGGAGCTGCTATTGTTCCTCCATAGTATACGCCCTGTGGCTCATCTATAAGACACATAGCTATAACAGAAGGATCCGTCACATCTGAAAACCCTATAAAAGAGGCTATATATTTTCCTGAACCTCTTGGAAGTTTCTGTGAAGTAGCTGTTTTTCCTCCTATTGAAAATCCTTCTATATATGCATTTTTTCCACCGCCTTCTTCAACAACCTGTCTTAATATATCCTTCATCGTATCACTTGTTTCCTTACTTACAGCTTCCTGTGTAGTCGAATATGAAAACTCGCTGTATGTTGTTTTATCAGCAGCACATGTCCTGATGGCAAAATGCGGTGTTACCAGATTACCACCATTTACAATTGCTGCAGCTGCCCTTAGCATCTGCATTGGAGTTATCTGAAACGACTGTCCAAACGACATGGTTGCCAGCTCCACCTCTCCTACGTTTTCCTTCTTATGTATGATAGTACCTGCTTCACCTGCTATATCAATTCCTGTCTTTGAGGTTAATCCAAGCTTATCAATATATGTATAGAAATTATCTACACCGACACGCCTCCCCCATTCTATGAATGCCGGATTACACGAATTCATTACTGTCTGGGTAAAGGTCTGCGTTCCATGTCCTGTTGTTTTATGACATCTTATTCTTCTATCAGCAACTGTTGTTGAACCACCACATGTATACATATCTGACAGGCTCACAACACCAAGTTCAAGTGCAGCTGTTGCTGTTACTATCTTAAAAACCGAGCCAGGTTCATATGTATCATTTATACAGAAATTTCTCCACATATTATTTAGTTTATCCATCTTATTTCCAGTTGTATCTTCATCATCATAATTCAATGTATATGGATCATTCAGGTTATACTCCGGAGCATTTACCATTGCATATAACTCACCATTACGTGGATTCATGACTATTATCGATACCCTTTTTGCACCCTTTTTAACAAGTGTCTTTTCTGCAAGCTGCTGTGCATACATCTGGATATTTATATCTATGCTTGTATAAAGGTCACACCCTGCCTTGGGTTCAAGCCTTCCTTCTTTTTTACCCTCAAGCTCACTTCCCCACGCATCTGTAAGTGTCAGTATCTTTCCACCATCTCCTGACAGGCAGGCATCATACTTTGCTTCAAGACCAACAATCCCCTGATTATCTCTTCCTGTAAACCCTATAACCTTAGATGCCAGAGTGTCATATGGATAATATCTTTTATAATCCTCATCAACCTTCACCCCTGCATAATCATACTCCCTTATCCTGTCTCCTGTTTCTTTATCAACATTTGTCCTGATAATCTCTATTGATGATATTTTATTTACCTTTTTAGTTATCATCTCCTCTTCTTCTGACAGCTCACTGCATAACATCTCAATAACCTTTTGTGGTTCTTTTATCTGGTTATGTATAACTGACACAGTACACACTGTCCTGTTATCTGCAAGCACTGTTCCATTAGCATCAAGTATACGGCCTCTCATTGCCTTTATCGCACGCTCTCTTTCGTGCAATTCTGTTGCCTTTCTGCTATAATAGCCAGCCTCAACCGTCATAATACATCCTATACGGACTGTAAGAAGTGACATAATTATAATTAGACTTATTATTATGGTCAGCAGCTTTTTTCTGTGCCTCGTTCTTACATACAAAGAATATCTTTCATCTTCATTTAACTCTATTCTTGATTTCATATAATACAATAACCCTGTGTAAACTTACTTTATTCATATGTAAGTTCACTCAGGGTTATTCTTATACTTATTATTACTAGTTAACTGATGGCATGTTCTGTAAGTTTTCAGTTGCTGTGTTCTGTATAGAACCCTCTGGTACACCATCCACTGTATATTCATCTTCCGCAGTGCCTGTATCTGTTTCTGGTTCTAATGAATCCTTGTAAACACTCATATAAGGAAGAAGCTTTTCTAATATATCATGTGAAAGTGTAAGAACATCTGCTGAGCTTCCGGATGTTCCTGTCGTTCCATCTGGTTCATCAATTATTACATATATAGCAAACTTGGGATTATCAGCTGGCGCATGTCCTATAAATGATATAAGCCACTTATTCTCACTTCTTGGTGATTTCTGCGCTGTTCCTGTCTTTCCAGCCACTGAATACCCCGTAACAGCTACCTTCTTAGCTGTTCCTGTTTCAACTGTGCTCTTAAGATATCTTCTTAACAGCTTTGATGTTGACATAGTAACTGTCTGTCTCACAAGCGTAGCTTTGTTTTCTTTTACAACCTCGCCGTTAGCTGATTCTATTCTTTTAACTATATGTGGCTGATATAACATTCCACCATTTATAATAGAACAGTAGGCTGACATCATCTGCATCATATTAACATTAATAGTCTGCCCAAATGAGTTACATGCAGCATCTATAGTTGTCATCTTATTTCCATATACAATACCCATTGTTTCACCAGGAAGATCTATACCTGTTGTTTTACCGAAACCAAAAAGTGACTGATATGCTGCAAACTTTTCGTTGCCAAGTTCTAAGGCAAGATGGATCATATATGGATTACATGAATTCATAACAGCCTGCTCTACTGTAATCGTTCCATGTCCACCTGATGAATACACATGGCACTTAAGCCTGTCAGGTCCTATCATTTCATATCCATTACATGTATAAGTATCTCCATCCTTTACAACGCCTTCTTCTAAAGCCGATGCCACTGTAACCGGCTTAAAGGTTGAACCTGGTTCGTAACTTTCCGATACACAATAGTTCGTCCATAATGAATATAATGCATTCTTATAATCATCATCCGACATCTTATCTATCTGTTCCTGAGTATACACACCACTTAAGTCTCTTGGACTGTTAAGGTCAAAAGTTGGATAACTTGCCATTCCAAGAATATCCCCGTTAGATGGATCTGCAACTACTACTGCTGTATTCTTTGATGGTTTTTCAGCGTTATATTCTTTAATACATTTTTCTATAATAGACTGAACATTATAATCTATCGTTGTTACGATGTTATTTCCATCTACAGCAGCCTTCTGTGTTTCTGTAACCTCTAGTCCATCATCAACATAGCTGTATGTTGTTCCATTAGTTCCTGTCAATTCATCATCATACTGGCTTTCTATTCCAAGTTCACCACCATTGCTGGCACTTGCAAAGCCTATCGTATCACTTGCAAATGTGCCTAATGGATATTTTCTTAAATAGCTGTCCTCAAACCATACACCCTTAATGTTTTTTCCTTCTGTCTTATCATTCGTAAGATTCTTAAACTCTTCTATCTCATCCATGGTAAGATTTCTTAAAAGCTTCTGATAACGGCTGTTAGGATTGGCTGCAACTATAGCTTCAAGCTCACTTCTGTCAAGCGAAAAGCATCTTGTAAGTGCACTAAGTGTCGGTTCTTTATATTCTTCATCTGAAAGCAGCTGTTTAACATCTAATATAAGATTATAAACCTTTTCGCTATACGCAAGCACAGTACCATCGCTTGTAAGTATCTGTCCTCTTTTATATGCAAGCTCAGTTGAAGTATATGTCTGATGGTCTAATACCGCTTTTGCATACACATCACCATGTGTATAGTTTATCTTAAACACATGGCCACCAAGAACTATCAATATAACAACAACCATGCCAAGTGCAACCTTGCCCCTGACATGGACTCTTTTTAACATCACTCTTTTTCTTCTGTACTTATTTCTTCTTAACTGTTCACTATCTGCCATAAGTACCTCTTAATATTCTGATATTTATATTCATCATCACTATATAACTGTAAATCAGTTATTTACCAGCTTCTGGAACATCCTTGAACTGTTTTACATATTCGCTTTCCTTTGAGTCATATGTAATAACCTGTCCTTTACCTGGATATATCATTCCAAGATCATTGACAGCTGTATCATATATGGCATCATAATCTATACTTGCATTGATATCAGCTTCAAGAGCATCATTGTTGTCTTTAAGTGAATTCAAAGTACTTTTTAACTCTATTATCTTATCTGAATTAACCTTAGCTGCTGCCTGGACATTAAGATACTGATAGCATATAAAAAATACAACTGATGCAACTGTTGCAACAACAACTGTATACATAAGATTAATCTTATTGTTGTGTCTGATCTGTTTCTGTTTTGCACGTCTTTGTTCTCTTGACTCTTCCGATTCTTCGTTACGTCTAAGAGGCTGTGCATTCATATTAAGCTGTCTTGCTGCACTTCCATATTCATATGCCTTACCATATATCTCTCCAGAAACGCTTACACGGTTCTTTGAATTACTCATCTTCACTCTTACCTCCCCTTATGCTCTTTCAAACACTCTTAGCTTAGAGCTTTTTGATCTGCTGTTCTCCTCTAATTCCTCTTCAGATGGAATAATAGGTTTTCTTGTTATAACTTTTCCTTTAGACTTTTTGCCACAAACACATGTTGGAAAACTTGGAGGACAAGTACAAGGATTCTCATTGTTCTTGTATCTGACCTTCACTATTCTGTCTTCAAGTGAATGAAAAGTTATTATACACAGGCGTCCCTCTTTATTAAGCCTGTCTATCATCATATCTATCGAATTCTCAAGAACCTCAAGTTCTCTGTTCAACTCTATTCTTATAGCCTGATATGTTCTTTTGGATGGATGTCCACCTGTTGCCCTTACCTTCATAGGTATAGCTGCCTTTATTATCTCATTTAGCTCAAATGTTGTCTCTATAGGCTTTTTTTGTCTGGCAGCAACTATATGTTTTGCAATATTTTTTGCAAATCTGTCCTCTCCATAGTCTCTTATGATTCTGTAAAGATCATATTCACTATAATCATTAACTATATCTCTTGCTGTAACTTCCTGTCTCTGATCCATTCGCATATCAAGCTTGGCATCTACATTGTATGTAAATCCTCTTTCAGCTGTATCAAGCTGATATGAAGAAACTCCTAAGTCTAACATTATGCCATCTACTTTATCAATGGAAAGTTCATCTAACACTTTATCCATATTGCAATAATTGTTCCTTACAATAGTGACTCTGTCCATAAAAGGTTTCAATCTTTCACTAGCTGCCTTTATGGCATCCTCATCCTGATCAATACCTATAAGTCTTCCCTTGTCAGAAAGCCTGCTTGCAATCTCATATGAATGGCCTCCACCTCCAAGCGTGCCATCTACATATATACCATCAGGCTTGATATTAAGTTGATCAACCGTCTCGTATAATAATACTGACTTGTGCTTGAATTCCATACCACTCTCTCCCTGTTTATACTTTAAAGATCAGTCTTTAGTGTTTCTGTTTAAAAGCTGATTCGTTCTTATATAGTAAATCCCAGACTGTCCATATTTTCTGCGACTTCATCCATATCATCATCATAACCGCTTATACTTTCATCCCATCCTGCTCTGTTCCATATCTCTATACGGCTTCCAACACCTACGAATACAACATCCTTCTCAAGTGCTGCAAACTCACGTAATACAGATGGAATAAGTATTCTCCCCTGCTTGTCAACCTCCATTTCTGCTGCTCCCGCAAGAAAGAATCTTGTAAACTTTCTGGCATCTTTATTCGTAAGAGGAAGTGTCCTTAACTTCTCTTCAAACTTCTGCCAGTCTTCTTTGGTATATACAAAAAGGCAGTTATCAAGTCCTTTGGTAACAACAAAGTTATCACCAAGACTTTCGCGGAACTTCACTGGAACGATTATTCTGCCCTTGGCATCTATAGTATGGCTATATTCGCCCATAAACATAGCAATCGTTCCTCCTTTCTACCACTTTCTTCCACTCACTACCACTTTGCTCCACTTTAGAGTCAATTTTATACTTTTTTAATAAAAAACACAAGCATTTTCCTATAGTTTTTTGGCATTTTCTAAAATTTTCCATCAACATCAGGCAGATTAATATCAACCACTTGCGGACTTTTTAAAAAATATAGTACAAAAGGACCAGACAATCTGTCTTATGACAGCTGTCTGGTCCTTTTATAAACCTTTATCTCATTTTATTTTATACGTTAAAACGGAAAAGAATTACATCTCCATCCTTAACTACATATTCTTTACCTTCCATACGCACAAGACCTTTTTCTTTTGCCTTTGCATATGTACCACAATCTAAAAGATCCTGATAATTAACAACTTCTGCCTTGATAAAGCCTCTTTCAAAGTCACTATGAATCTTTCCTGCCGCACCAGGAGCCTTAGTTCCTTTTGTTATAGTCCATGCTCTTGTCTCTGTTTCACCAGCTGTTAAGTAGCTGATAAGTCCAAGTATCCTGTAACTTGCTGCTATAAGCTTATCAAGTCCTGATGAGCTTATTCCAAGATCATCAAGGAACATCTTCTTCTCTTCATCATCGAGTTCAGAGATTTCTTCTTCTATCTGTGCACATATAACGAATACTTCACAGTTATCCTTCTTTGCATATTCTCTTACCTGTGCTACATATTCATTGCCAGCACCATCATTAGCAAGATCATCTTCTGACACATTAGCAGCAAATATAACTGGCTTAGCTGTAAGCAGATTATATTCTTTCATGAATGCTTCTTCATCCTCATCCTCACATTCAAAGTTCTTGGCAAGATTACCTGCCTCAAGAAATGCAAGAAGTCTTTCTATAAGTTCACATTCCTTAGCTATATCCTTGTTATTATAAGAAGCTCTCTTCTGCTTTGCCAGTCTTCTCTCAAGCACTTCCATATCTGAGAATATAAGTTCAAGATTGATTGTTTCAATATCACGTACAGGATCAATAGAACCATCTACATGTACGATGTTAGAATTCTCAAAGCATCTTACTACGTGAACGATTGCATCTACTTCTCGTATATTAGCAAGGAACTGGTTACCAAGACCTTCTCCCTTACTTGCTCCCTTTACAAGCCCCGCTATATCAACAAACTCTATAACCGCTGGTGTTATCTTTGCAGAATTATAAAGTGCTGCAAGCTTATCAAGTCTCTCATCCGGCACTGTAACAATACCGACATTAGGATCAATTGTACAGAATGGATAGTTTGCTGACTCCGCTCCTGCCTTTGTAAGTGAATTAAATAATGTACTTTTACCTACATTTGGTAGACCTACGATTCCGAGTTTCATAATGTATATACCTCTTTCAAAATCCTATATTTCAGGACTTTCACCTTTCTCTTTATTTCATTTAAACAATCCGCTATATTTACTGCAGCCCAATCATGATAGCCATAGCTTCCATAACTTCCATGGCTTCTTAGCTTTTACAAACATAAACGGCTTTTTGATTTTTGGACTTTACATCATCTGATTACTATATCATAAAAAATGTATTTTTAAAACCCCTGAAAGATTATTTTCACTGCCTTTAATTTCACTGTTTTCCATGAAAGTTTAATTTTACTTGACATTTTTCTGTCCGTAATATGCATTTTTTCCGTGTTTTCTTAAATAATGTTTATCCATAAGCTCCTGTGGTGCTTGTTTTACCTGTGGGTTTATGCTTTCTGTCCTATATGCCATCTTTGCACACTCTTCAAGCACAACCGCATTATGAACAGCCTCTTTTGCATCCTTTCCCCACGTAAAAGGTCCATGATTCTTGCATAGTACAGCTGGAACAGCAGAAACATCTTTCCCCATCCTTTTAAACTCATCAACTATAAGCTTTCCAGTATTTTTTTCATATGCCTCATCTATTTCCTCCTTAGTAAGACATCTAAGGCATGGAACCTCACCATATATATAATCCGCATGTGTAGTTCCATAACAAGGTATGCTTCTGCCTGCCTGTGCCCAGCTTGTAGCATACGATGAATGTGTATGCACTATTCCACCTATCTTATCGAACGCTTTATATAGTTCTATATGTGTCTGGGTATCTGAAGACGGATTATATCTCCCCTCTATCCTGTTTCCTTCAAGATCCATAATAACCATATCATCAGGAGTTAACAGTTCATAATCAACTCCGCTTGGTTTTATGGCAAAATACCCAGTAGTCCTGTCTATCTGACTTACATTTCCCCATGTAAAAGTAACAAGTCCATACTTTGGAAGCTGCATATTTGCTTCATACACTTTTTGTTTTAATTCTTCTAACATAACTTCAGTATCCTTTCCTGTATCACACCATTACATTAATCAAATCCCAGACAGAAAAGTTATATAACATATGTAAATGCTATTACATCTGTCAGAACAACTCATCCATCTGGGATACCTGCTTAATATAACGACATAATTTCCTTAAACTTTTTTACATTCTCTGATGCATCATTCTTAAAAACCGCTGAACCGGCAACAACAACATTAACACCAGCCTCAAGTACTGATGCAAGATTCTCTGCATTGATACCGCCATCGATTTCTATATCAACATTATCAAGCCCCTTATCTATAAGAAGCTTCTTTACTTCCTTTACCTTCTGTATAGACTCTGGGATGAACTTCTGACCTCCAAAACCAGGATGTACACTCATAACAAGCACCATATCAACCATTGAAAGATAAGGCTCTATAGCCTTTACAGGTGTTTCTGGATTAAGTGTAATAGCTGGTTTTACATTATATTCCTTAATCTTTTTAAGCGTTGCAGCTACATCCTGACACGCTTCAACATGAACTGTAATTATATCAGCTCCACACTTTACGAACTCCTCTATATATCTTATAGGCTCATCAATCATAAGATGTACATCAAACACCTTATCTGTACATTCTCTTATTGATTTAATGACTGGATTTCCGAATGAAAAGCTTGGAACAAAACTTCCATCCATAACATCAAGATGAATATAATCAGCTCCTGCTTTATCCACAGTTTTTATATCCTTTTCAAGATTCTTGAAATCTGCTGCCAGTAACGATGGCGATAATAACATCATAATATATTTCCTCACTAATACTTCTTCTGATTCTTAATCTCTTCATATAGCTCTACATAGCTTGTATATCGGCGGCGGCTTATAACACCCTTTTCAACTGCCATTTTCACAGCACAATCCGGCTCGTTTATATGCACACAGCCATTAAAACGACAAGTGCCTTC
>OHRD01000276.1_pt1 | contig 28951 bp, 24 predicted proteins | sample 1578371 | NCBI WGS metagenome assembly OHRD01 (sample SAMEA3879505, study PRJEB24766) | human gut metagenome | biome: human-associated habitat; feature: feces | place: USA | collected 1985/1987
AAGGCTCCCGAAGCCCCCAAGGCTGAGGAGACCCCTGCCGCCCCGGTTCAGGAGTCCTGCCAGGACGACAACGCCCGCCGCATCACCGAGTTCCTGACGGGCCTGCTGGAGCATATGGACAGCCCCGCCCAGGTGAAGGTCACCGAGACGGAGAAGGGCCGCTACAGCGTGGTGCTGGAGGGCCAGAAGCTGGGCCAGCTCATCGGCCGCCGGGGCGAGACCCTGGATGCCATCCAGCAGCTGACCAACTATGCCGTCAATTCCGGCCGGGAAAAGCGCATCCGCGTCCATGTGGACGCCGAGAACTACCGGGCCAAGCGCGAGCAGAGCCTGGAGTCCCTGGCCCGCAAGGTGGCCGGAAAGGTCACCAAGTATCGCCGCAGCGTCACCCTGGAGCCCATGAACGCCTATGAGCGCCATGTGATCCACGCCGCCCTGCAGGATGTCCCCGGTGTGAACACCTACTCCATCGGCACCGAGCCCAACCGCCGCGTGGTGGTGTCCTACGACCGCGACAAGCGGTAAACGAATACGAAAAAAGAACGCCTGCGGGCGTTCTTTTTTTATGTGATGCCGCCGGACCAAAAAAGAACGGCAAAAATTTAACATTTTTTCGAAATTGTTTCCTTATAGTAGAAAAAGTAGTTTACATAGCTTGACCGACTGTTGTATAATACAGTAAAGTCGTTATCAGGCTGCTTTTTACGGAACAATTCAAAAAAATAACAGGAGGAAAATTCCCATGTCTTACAGAATTCTGGTCGTCAACCCCGGCTCCACGTCCACCAAAATCGGCGTCTATGAGGACGAGAACCTGCTCTTTGACAAGACCCTGCGCCACAGCGCCGAGGAACTCGAAAAGTTTGACTCCATTCCCGCCCAGAAGGACTGGCGGCGCAAGCTGGTGATGAAGGCCCTGGAGGATCAGGGCTTCGACGTGAAGACCCTGTCCGCCGTCTCCGGCCGCGGCGGCCTGCTGGCTCCTATCCGGGGCGGCACCTACGCCGTCAGCGACCGTCTGGTCCGCGACTGCACCGTGGGCGTTCAGGGCCAGCACGCCTCCAACCTGGGCGGCATCATCGCCCGGGAGATCGGCGACCAGCTGGGCATCCCCTCCTTCATCGTGGACCCCGTGGTGGTGGATGAGCTCAGCGACGTGGCCCGCTTTGCCGGTCACCCCCTGTTCCACCGCACCAGCATTTTCCACGCCCTGAACCAGAAGGCCGTGGCCAAGCGCTACGCCAAGGAGCACGGCAAGAAGTATGAGGATCTGAACCTTATCGTCTGCCACATGGGCGGCGGCTGCTCCATCGGCGCCCACGTCCACGGCAGCGTGGTGGATACCCAGAATGCCCTGGACGGCGACGGCCCCTTCTCCCCCGAGCGGTCCGGCAGCCTGCCCACCGGTCAGCTGGTGAGCCTGTGCTTCAGCGGCAAGTACACTGCCGGCGAGGTCCGCAAGATGCTGGCCGGCCACGGCGGCCTGGTGGCCTACACCGGCTCCAACGACATGCGCGACCTGCTGAAGGCCGCCGCCGAGGGCGACAAGGAGATTGCCGCCACCGTGGATGCATTCCACTATCAGATCGGCAAGGAAGTGGGCGCAATGGCCGCCGTCATGAAGGGCAAGGTGGACCAGATCATTCTCACCGGCGGCATTGCCTACGGTCAGGAGACCGTGGACGCCATCACCGATATGGTGGGCTGGATCGCCCCCATCACCGTGTATCCCGGCGAGGATGAGCTGCTGGCCCTGGCCCAGGGCGCTCTGCGTGTCCTCAACGGCGAGGAGCCTGCCCGGGTATATTGATTTAACAAGACTGTCAAACGCCATAAAGGCAGCCGCCCGACCCGGGCGGCTGCCTTTTTTCTCTGTTCAGTTCCACACGATGTCAAAGGCGGCGGTGAAGCCGCAGGAGGCGTCGTGGGAAATCAGCATGCCGGTGCTGCGGTCCACCACATAGCCATAGCAGGTGACGGTGACGGAGGTGCGGGCGTCCTCCGTCTCATACACAAAGCCCTGGTCCCAGCGGTCGTTGACCAGGGCCGCCATATCCTGGGCAGAGGCGTCCTGGCTGGCCAGCATGGCCAATAGAAGCGGCTGGATAAAGGCAGTGCTGGCATAGACGAAGTCCGGGGCGGAGGACGGGTCCCCGCCGCCCTGGGCGGTATAGGAGCACCGGAACCTCACGGCGGTCAGATATCCGTTGGCGTCGGTTTCGTACTCCAGGCGGCTTGGAAAGGCGTTTTCCAGGGTGGCCGCATATCCCCGGAGTGAATCCCGCACCCATGTGCCGTTGGAGCGCATCCGCAGAGGGGAGTCCGTGGCCTGGGCCACCTGGTTGAAATTCTCCGCAAACTCCGCCACCGTCAGCCGCCCGCCGTTGGCAGGCATCAGAAGAATGTTGCTGCCGCCGATTATGGCCAGGATCACCAGCCCCCAGGCTGCGGGAAGCAGCGCCCACCGCCACCAGGGAATGTCCCGGCTCTGGCACAGGAGCTCTCCCTCCCAGGGCATTTCCAGGCCGTCCCGGCAGTCCAGATAGCTCCTGCGCAGCCGCCACAGCCGCAGAACGGGAATGTTCAGGGCGATCCCGTATACCACGGCCATGGCCGTGTAGGCGTAGGCCTGGCCCCAGGTGGGACGGCGGCCGTCCGGCTGTTCCACCGTCAGCCCCAGCAGCAGCTTGCCCGGTGTGACGCCCCACAGGTGCAGCAGCACCGGCTCCACTCCCAGCATCAGCAGCAGGCTTCCCACATAGGTCAGCAGGGAGAATCCCGGGGTCTGGGGCGCGATCCGCCCCAGCATCAGCGCCAGGGCCACGCTGGACGAGCACAGAAGCATATCCAGCCCCCGGGCCAGGAACCGCCGCCAGGGGCACGGCTCCTGACGGTCCGTCCGGGCTGCGGCAGGGGCCGCCTGGGGCGGCGTGTACAGAAGCCGCCAGTATTTCTCCGCGTCCGCCAGCCGCTGGGACAGGGCCTCGGACAGGGACAGCTTCCCGGCCTGCATGGATCGGATCTCCTCAATGGGCACGTCCAGCCGCCGCAGCAGGCGGATGCGCAGCAGGGTCTCCAGGTCATCGGGGCTGTAGTCCCGATAGCCGTTTTTCCGCCGGGCCGGATGCACCAGCCCCTCCTGTTCATAGTATCGGATGTTGGCCCGGGACAGCCCGGTGCGCTGCTCTACGTCCTTGATATGCATGGCGTTGCCCTCCTTTTATCCGCAGTATAAGGGGTAAAGGGACTTGACAGTCAAGTGTTTTTTTCAGGAAATTTCCAGAACCACCGGGCAGTGGTCGCTGCCGTACACCTCTGTGCGGATGGCGGCGTCCGTCACCCGGGGCAGCAGACGCCGGGACACGATGAAATAGTCGATGCGCCACCCCACGTTCTTCTCCCGGGCGTGGAAGCGGTAGCTCCACCAGGAATAGGTGACCTCCTCCGGGTGCAGGGTCCGGAAGGTGTCGGCAAAGCCCGAGGACAGCAGGGCGGTCATCTTCTCCCGCTCCTGGTCGGTGAAGCCCGGGTTCATCCGGTTAGTCTTGGGGTTTTTCAGGTCCATCTCCTGGTGGGCCACGTTCAGGTCGCCGCAGTAGACCACGGGCTTTGTCCGGTCCAACTCCATCAGATAGGCCCGCAGGTCGTCCTCCCACTGCATCCGGTAATCCAGCCGCTTCAGCCCGTCCTGGCTGTTGGGGGTATAGCAGCACACCAGATAGAAATCCGGGTATTCCGCGGTGATGACCCGGCCCTCGTGGCGGTGGATGTCATCGCCGAAGCCGAATACCACCGACATCGGCTCCTGCCGGGTCAGAACGGCGGTGCCGGAATAGCCCTTCTTCTCGGCGGAGTAGAAATACCGGTGATAGCCCTCCAGCTCAAACACCGCCTGCTCCGGCTGCAGCTTGGTCTCCTGCAGGCATATCACGTCCGGGTCCTCACTTTTCACATATTCCAGAAAGCCCTTGGTCAGGCATGACCGCAGGCCGTTGACGTTCCAGCTTACCAGCTTCATGGCGCTCTCCCTTCGTTTTTTTCTGTATCATACCACAAACCGGGCCATAATCCAAGAAAATCATTGACAAACCCCGCCGCCGGGGATAAGATAGGGATAAATCGGCGTGGATGGGAAGAGTACCCGGTTCAGCCTCCGTCACAAGAGAGTCCGGCAAGGTGAAAGCGGACACGGGGGACCCGGCGAACATGGCCCCGGAGCCGTCCGGCCCAGCGCGGGCGCGTGAAGCCGGACCGGGTGTGCCCGTTACAGCGCGGGGACGTGTCGGCGTCCCATGAGGCCGCCTCCTGAGGGAGCGCGGCGAAGCAAGGTGGTACCGCGGTGCGCTGCATCGCCCTTGGCAGTCAGCCGGGGGCGTTTTTTGTTTGCCCGGCCGCCGGAAAAACGCCAAAATATTAAGCCGCTCTTCCATTCGGAGCGGCGGAAAAGGAGATAGATCCCCATGGAAAAGCAGAAATTCTATATCACCACACCCATTTACTACCCCTCGGACAAGCTGCACATCGGCCACACCTACTGCACCGTGGCCACCGACGCCATGGCCCGCTATAAGCGGCTCACCGGCTGCGACGTGCTGTTCCTGACGGGCACCGACGAGCACGGCCAGAAGATCGAGGACAAGGCCAAGGCCGCCGGAAAGACCCCCAAGGAGTTCCTGGACAACATCGTGGAGGGTCCCCAGGGCATCCTGGACCTGTGGAAGCTGATGAACATCTCCAACGACCGCTTCATCCGCACCACCGACGATTACCACTGTGCCTCCATCCAGAAGATCTTCCGTAAGATGTACGAAAAGGGCGACATCTACAAGGGCACCTACAAGGGCAAATACTGCAAGCCCTGCGAGAGCTTCTGGACCGAGAGCCAGCTGGTGGACGGCAAGTGCCCCGACTGCGGCCGGGAGGTCATGGACGCCGAGGAGGAGGCCTATTTCTTCCGCCTGAGCAAGTACGCCGACCGGGTCCGGCACCTGCTGGAGGACACCGACTTCCTGCAGCCCCGCTCCCGGGTCAACGAGATGGTCAACAACTTCATCAAGCCCGGCCTGGAGGACCTGTGCGTCAGCCGCACCAGCTTCTCCTGGGGCATTCCCGTGGACTTTGACCCGGGCCATGTGGTGTATGTGTGGGTGGACGCTCTGTTCAACTACACTACCGCCCTGGGCTTTATGAACGACCGGTATCACGATTACGACAAGTATTGGCCCGCCGACGTCCACTTTGTGGGCAAGGAGATCGTCCGCTTCCACTCCATCATCTGGCCCGCCATGCTCATGAGCATGGATATGCCCCTGCCCAAGCACGTGTACGGCCATGGCTGGCTGGTGATGGACGGCGGCAAGATGTCCAAGTCCAAGGGCAACGTGGTGGACCCCTATGTCCTGGCGGAGAAGTTCGGCGTGGACGCCCTGCGCTTCTTCCTACTGCGGACTTTCCCCTTCGGCTCCGATGGCAACTTCTCCAACGAGCTGCTGATCCAGACCATCAACATGGACTTGGCCAACGACCTGGGCAACCTGGTCAGCCGCACCACCGCCATGGTGGAGAAATACTTCGGCGGCACCCTGCCCGCGGAGCGGGAAAGCAGCGACGCCGACTGCGACCTGAAGACCATGGCCTCCACCCTCCGTGACCGCTATGAGACGGAGATGGAGCACTTCCAGTTCCAGAACGCCCTGGAGCAGGTGTTCAAGACCATCCAGCGGGCCAACAAGTATATCGACGAAAACGCCCCCTGGACCCTGGCCAAGGACCCCGCCAACCGGGCCCGCCTGGCCACGGTTATGTATAACCTGCTGGAAACCATCCGCATCTGCGCCGTGCTGCTGACTCCCTTCATTCCCGACAGCGCCGAAAAGATCTTTGACCAGATCGGTGCCTGCCCGTGCTGCCGCACCTGGGAAAAGGCCAACGTGTGGGGCAGCCTGTGCCCGGACGTCACCGTTCATAAGGGCGAGGCCCTGTTCCCCCGCATCGACGCCGAGAAGGCCCTGGCCGAGCTCAACGCCATCCAGGAGGCCCAGCGCAAGGCGGCTCTGCCCGCCCTGGAGCTGGAGCCCTACAGCCAGGAAAACGTGGATTTTGACACCTTCTGCAAGTCCGATTTCCGGGCCGTGAAGATCAAGAACTGCGAGGCCGTGAAAAAGAGCGACAAGCTGCTGAAGTTCACCCTGGACGACGGCAGCGGCACGGACCGCACCATTCTCTCTGGCATCCATCACTACTATGAGCCGGAACAGCTCATCGGAAAGACCGCCGTGGCGGTTCTGAATCTGCCGCCCCGGAAGATGATGGGCATCCCCAGCTGCGGTATGCTGATCTCCGCCGTCCACAAGGAAAAGGGCGAGGAGAAGCTGCACCTGCTGCTGCTGGACGACTCCATCCCCGCCGGCGCCAAGCTCTGCTGACAACTGCATATAAACTCCCTCCGCCGCTGGCGGAGGGAGTTTGCTTATTCCCAAATGCCCTCGTCTGTGTTACACTGATACAAAACGGATGCAAAAAGGGGAGGGGATGCATATGAAGGAACCCTATTCCGCCGGTGCGGCGGCGGTGGGCCTGCGGCTGCGCCAGCAGCGGCTGAAGCGCGGCTGGAGCCAGGAGGGCCTGTGCCGGGACATCTGTGCGGCGTCGTATCTGTCCAAAATCGAACAGGGACAGGTGCAGGCGGCCCCGGAGCTGCTGGAGCTGCTGTTCCGGAGGCTGGAACTGCCCTGGTACGGGGAGAGCCTGCCGGAGCTGGAGCGGCTGGTGGAGCACCGGTATGAATGCCTGCTGGACGGGGATAAGGAGGGCTTCCGGGACAGCCGGGAGATATTCGCGCGCGCCCTGGACCGGCTTCTGTCCAGCCCCCTGGCGGCGGACGGCCTGGTGCTGGACGCCATGGACCGGAACGACCCCACGGAGATCCCACCGGCCCTGGAGCCGTATCTGGACCGGCGTCAGCTGGCCATTCTGCGGGTGGTGCAGGACCGGGATGTGGAGGCGGTGCGGCTGCTGCCGGAGGCGTATTGCTATCTCATGGCCGGTATCGCCGGGTATGAGCAGGGCAGCGACTATACCGGTGCCATGGCTCTGCTGCAGCAGGGCTATGACCTGGCGGCCCGGGACGGCCGGGTGCGGTTGATGCTGGAGTGCCGGATGTTCATGGGGAGTCTCTGCTGCAACCAGCTGGACCTGGGTGGCATGGAGACGCATTATCAGGCGGCGGAGCGTATGGCCCGGGCCCTGGGGCGGCAGGATGATCTGCGGAGCATGGCCTATAACCGGGCGGCCTCCCAGGTGGAGTGCGGCCGGTATCAGGAGGCCTACGGCTATTTTGCCGCCCTGGAGCACCCCCGGGTCATGGAGCTGCACAAGCTGGCGGTGTGCTGCGAGGGGCTGGGCCGGACCCGGGAGGCCCTGGACGCTCTGGATCGGGCCAGAACCGCCCCGGGGGAGTATCCGCCCCGGCCGCTGTGTATGCAGCTGTGTGACGTGGTGGAAATGCGGCTGCGGAACCCGGACTATCTCCGGGACCCGGATTACGGCGCGGCGCTGATGGACGTATTCAACCGCTGCCGGAGGGAGCTGCCCATCGGGTACGCGGCCTTTCACCTGCCCCGGGTACTGGAGTGGCTCACCGCCGGGCGGCAGTATAAGCAGGCCTATGAGCTTCTGCGGGATTTTCCTATCAAACTGCCGAATTTGCCGATTGAATAGGGATTGACGGGGAAAACTTTCCCAGATATACCCCGTTTTCATTCTCTTACCCGTGTGCTATGATAAAGCGGAGGTGAGAGAAGATGCAAACCAAGCTATGGAACCGCAATTTTACTCTGCTGATCGCCGCCACCGGACTGGGGGCCATCGGCGGCATCGCCGGTGGCTTTGCCATGTCGTTTCTGGTGTTCGACGAAACCGGCAGCACCATGGCCTCGGCCTTGGTGCTGGCAGCCCAGCTGATTCCGGGGTTTCTGCTGCCCCTGGTGATTGCCCCGTGGATGGACCGTATGCCCCGCAAGCCCTTTTTGGTGGGCGGTGACGTCCTCAACGGGATCATGTACCTGCTGCTGGGACTGTATCTACTGCGGGGGGCCTTTTCCTATGTGGGCTATCTGGCCTTCTCCCTGGTGCTGGCCACCCTCAGCTCCTTTGACGAGCTGGCTTACAACAGCATTTTTCCCATGCTCCTGCCGGAGGGCACCCAGCAGAAGGGGTACGCCGTGGCCTCCACCCTGTACCCGGTGCTGCGGGTGGTGATGCTGCCCCTGTCGGCGGTACTGCTGGACGCGGTGGGCGCGGCGTGGCTGCTGGTGGGGCAGGGGGGACTGTCCCTGTGCGCGGCGGCTGTGGAAAGCGGCATCCGCATAAAGGAGCAGCGCCGGCCGTCGGAGGAGGGCTCCGGCCTGAAAACCTGGTGGGCCGACGTGAAGGAGGCCATCCAGTATCTGCGCCGGGAAAAGGGCCTGATGAACATATATGCCTACATGGCCGTGACCAACGGCGTAGGCAGCGGGTATTCTCCCATTCTGGTGGCTTTTTTCCGGACCTTCCCCGGCATGACGGCCACCATGTATTCCCTGCTGTCTCTGGCGGAGTTTCTGGGCCGCAGCCTGGGAGGTATGGTGCAGTACCGGACGGAAATTCCGGAGAAGAAAAAGTACGGCTTCGCGTTTCTGGTGTATATGCTGTATGAGACGGTGGATCTGTTCCTGCTGTGGCTGCCGTACCCCCTGATGCTGGTCAGCCGGGGCCTGTGCGGCTTTCTGGGCATCAACAGCGCCACCATGCGCCAGGCGGCGGTGCAGCGGTACATCCCGGACCGGCTGCGGGCCCGGGTCAACGCCTTTGAGTCCATGCTCTATACCGGCGCGGCGGCGGTGCTGTCCCTGGTCATCGGGGCCTTGGGTGAGGTGCTGGATTACCGGCTGTGCGTGTCCCTGTGCGGTGGGTTTTCCATGGCCGTGTGCCTGGCCACCATCTGGCGGGGTCGGAAATACGTCCGGGCCGTGTATGAGCGAAGCGGAGAATAAGCGAATAAAAGCCAGAACGGCAGGGCTTCGGCCCTGCCGTTCTGGCTTCTTTTATGATTTCCGAAAAATCCGGTAGGGCGGGGCCCATGTGCCCCGCCGAAACCCGGACATACAGCTTTTAGTCCTCCTCCACGTCACCCACCAGGGCAATATGCAGCTCATCCAGCTGCTTCTGCCCGTCCCCGCAAAATGTCGGAGCATTTTGCGGGGGCCCCTCGCAGGGATCAAACATCCTCGGCGGAAGTGAATTCCGCCTGCGGCAAGGTTTTGCTGTGCAAAACGCTTGTGGTGGAGCAAAAGCAGCAGGGAAGAGGGGACGTGTTGCCTTTAGTCCTCCTCAACCTCACCGACGATGGCAATATGCAGCTCGTCCAGCTGCTTCTGCTCCACGCTGGAGGGGGCGCCCATCATGATATCCTGGGCGTTCTTGTTCATGGGGAAGGGGATGATCTCCCGGATGGAGCTTTCGCCCGCCAGCAGCATCACCATGCGGTCCACGCCCGGGGCGATGCCGGCATGGGGAGGCGCACCATAGCAGAAGGCGTTGTACATGGCGGGGAACTTCTTCTTCACGTCCTCCTCGCCCAGACGCACCAGCTCAAAGGCCTTGACCATGATCTCGGGATCGTGGTTCCGGACGGCGCCGCTGGACAGCTCCACGCCGTTGCACACCAGGTCGTACTGGTCGGCGGTGATGGTCAGGGGGTCGATCTCGCCCCGCTCCGCCTTCAGCAGCACCTCCAGGCCGCCGCTGGGCATGGAGAAGGGATTGTGGCAGAACTCCAGCTGGCCGGACTCATCGCCGATCTCGTACATGGGGAAGTCCACGATCCAGCAGAACTCATAGCGCTCCTTGTCCATGTGTCCCTCGCAGGCCGCGCCGAAGGTCTTGATGAGCACGCCCACGGACTTGGTGGCGGCGGCCCCGGCGGCCACCAGCACCAGGGTATTGGGCTTCAGGTCCAGGATCTGGGTCAGCTCCTGCTGAATGCCTGTGACGAACTTGGCGATGCCGCCGGCCAGCTGGCCGTTTTCGTCCATCTTGAACCAGTAGGCCTTGGAGCCGGACTGCACCTCGCAGTCGCCCAGCAGCTTGTCGATCTGCTTGCGGGTGAGCTTGCAGTCGGACACGGGGACCATCTTCACGGTCTGACCCCGCAGGGCCTCGAACTCGCTTTCGGTGAACAGGGAGGTGACGTTTTTGCAGGTCAGGTCGATGCGCAGGTCGGGCTTATCGGAGCCGTAGGTCTCCATGGCGTCCCGATAGGCAATGCGGCGGAAGGGTGCGGAGGAGGCCACGTTATAGGTGCCGAACTTGGCAAAGATGGGAGGCAGCACGTCCTCCAGCACGGCGAACACGTCCTCCTGGGTGGCGAAAGCTATCTCCATATCCAGCTGATAGAACTCGCCGGGGGAGCGGTCGCCCCGGGCGTCCTCATCCCGGAAGCAGGGTGCAATCTGGAAATAGCGGTCGAAGCCCGCGGTCATTAGCAGCTGCTTGAACTGCTGGGGAGCCTGGGGCAGGGCATAGAACTTGCCGGGGTGCTTCCGGGCGGGCACCAGATAATCCCGGGCGCCCTCCGGGGAGGAGGCGGTCAGGATGGGGGTGGTGATCTCCAGGAAGCCGTGCTGGGTCATGGCCGCACGCAGGGCGGACACCACCTGGCACCGCAGGATGATGTTGCTCTTCACCGCCGGGTTCCGCAGGTCCAGATAACGATATTTCAGACGCTGGGTCTCGTCGGCCTCCCGGCTGCGGTTGATCTCAAAGGGCAGGCTGTTGTACCGGCAGCGGCCCAGGACCTCGATCTTCTCCGGCACCACTTCCACGTCGCCGGTGGCCTGCTTGGGGTTCTTGCTGGCCCGCTCCCGGACGGTACCCTCCACGCTGATGGTGGACTCCTTGTTCAGGCCGTTGATGATGTCCATCATCTCCTGGTTCTCCACCACCACTTGGGTGGTGCCGTAGAAGTCCCGCAGCACCACAAAGGCGAAGTTCTGGCCCACGACCCGGACGTTTTCCATCCAGCCCACGATTTTCACGCGCTGACCCGCGTTGGCCAAGCGCAGCTCCCCACAGGTATGGGTTCGCATCTGCATCATATGAATCGCTCCTGTTCTGATAAATATTTGTATAGTTTGGTTATAATATCACGTTCTGTATTGAATTGCTTGATTACAAACTGAAATATTTCGTTCAGATATTTCATCTTGTATTTATTTTTCCAGGATGACCTTGCCCTGGTTCCGCTGGGACAGTCCCTGAGTGATCCGGGACAGAGTGTCCTCAAAGGACAGCTTGGTCTGCTCGCCGGAGGTCATATCCTTGCAGGCCACCTGCCCTGCGGCGATCTCGTCGTCCCCCAGGAACACCACATAGGGGACCCCCAGCTTGTCGGCATAGTTCATCTTGGCCTTGAACTTTTTCTGCTCTGTATACAGCTGGGTGCGGACGCCTGCACTCCGCAGCCGGGTAGCCAGCCGGATGGCCGGCGTCAGGTCCTGGGTCATGGGCAGGATCAGCACATCGGCGGGAGCAGTGGGCAGTTGGGGGTTCAGCAGACCCTGCTCGCCCAGCACATAAAACAGCCTTGTCAGGCCGATGGAGATGCCCACGCCGGGGAGCTGACGTTCGGTATAATACGCAGCGAGGTTGTCGTAACGCCCTCCGGAACACACGGAACCGATCTCCGGATGGTCCAGCAGGGTGGTCTCATACACCGTGCCGGTGTAGTAGTCCAGGCCCCGGGCGATGGTCAGATCCACGGCGAAATTCTCCTCCGGAACGCCGAAGGCGGAGAGATAGCGGGTGACGGTGTTCAGCTCCTCCAGCCCCTGGTCGAACAGCTCGTGCCGTCCCTGATACCCGGCCAGGGCATCCAGCACCTGCCGGTTGCTGCCGGTGATGGAGATGAACCGCATGATCTCGTCGGCCTGCTCCGCCGTCAGCCCCACGTCCTCCGCCAGGCAGGTCCGGACCTTGTCGGCCCCGATCTTGTCCAGCTTGTCCACGGTGCGCATGATGTCACCGGACTGCTCCGTCAGGCCCAGCATGGCGTAAAATCCATTGAGGATCTTCCGGTTGTTGACCCGGATCTGGAACCGGGTCAGGCCCAGGGAGGTGAAGGTCTGATAGATGATGGAGGGGATCTCCGCTTCGTTGGTGATATCCAGCTTGCCGTCGCCGATGATGTCGATGTCCGCCTGATAGAACTCACGGAAGCGGCCCCGCTGGGCCCGCTCGCCCCGGTACACCTTGCCGATCTGATACCGGCGGAAGGGGAAGGCCAGGTCGTTGTAGTGCAGGGCCACATACTTGGCCAGGGGCACCGTCAGGTCAAACCGCAGGGACAGATCGGCGTCGCCCTTCTGGAAGCGATAGATCTGCTTCTCGGTTTCGCCGCCGCCCTTGGCCAGCAGCACCTCGCTGGCCTCGATGGCCGGGGTGTCCAGGGGAGTGAAGCCGTATCGGCTGTAGGTGGTGCGCAGGATCTCCATCATCCGCTCCATCTGCTGCTGCGGGGCAGGCAGCAGCTCCATGAAGCCGGAGAGAGTCCGGGGGGTCACAGTTGCCATGGTGAAATATTTCCTTTCTGTTGTGTATTTCGGTTTCGGTACGAAAAAATGCGCTCCCGTCCCGTGTTTGGGACGAGAGCGCATGAATACGCTTCGTGGTGCCACCCAAATTCAGCCCCAAGGGGCCCTCGTAGCTCCTGTTACGGGGAGCGGGCCGTGGATGTTTCCATCCCCGCTGGGGGACTGTCTTCGCTTCTCCTGCCGGGGCGCGCTTGCAGCCGGTGTCGCGCCTCTCTGGTGCCGGTGGGGGTGAAGGTACTCCTGTCTCCTTTATGGCGGTCGTTCTTCCTATTTTATGGCATTCGGGCCCGCTTGTCAAGCGGTAAAGGGTTTGGTTTTGGGATTGACAATGTCGCGCCAGGCCAGGTCGCCCCGGGCCAGGCCCAGCACCAGCATCTCGGCGGTGGCCACATTGCTGGCATAGGGGATATTGTTCTGGTCGCACAGGCGGAAGATATTGGCCACGTCCTCGTCAGGGACTTTCTGGTTGGGGTCGCTGAAGCAGAGAACCATGTCCAGCTCATTATAGGCAATGCGGGCTGCAATCTGCTGGCCGCCGCCGTGGTCGAAGGACAGGAAGCGGTGGATGCGCAGGCCGGTGGCCTCCCCGATCTGGAGGCCGGTGGTGGCGGTGGCGCAAAGGGTGTGCTGGGCCAGAATGCCGCAGTATGCGGTGCAGAACTGGACCATCAGTTCCTTTTTGTTGTCGTGGGCGATCAGTGCGATATTCATGGAGGCACTTCCTTTCGTGTTTTCAGATTCGCATCAGGGGCACCTGGTGCCCGGTGATGCGCCGTGCGATGTTTTCATAGGCCCGGGCCGCGTAATAGTTGATATCCCGCAGGGGGATGCCCCGGTTCAGGGCATAGGGGACGTCGCTGTCCTCCGGCACCACCCCCAGCAGGGGCAGCCCGGCGGCGTCCATGGCGTCGTCGATGGTGCTGTGGAGGGCCCGGAGCAGCTTCTTCTGCACCCGCCCCACCACCAGGAACAGACTCTCTGTGGTGAAGCGCTTATCCAGCAGCATCACGGTATGCTGGGCATCCCGCAGGGCGGAGGCGTCGGTGGTGGTGATGACCACCACGCAGTCGGCGCAGCCGGTGGCCAGGCGGAAGCCCTGTCCCAGCCCTGCCGGGGCGTCGATCAGGCAATAGTCATACTCCTGGCGCACCTGGTCCAGCAGCTGCCGCATCTGCTCATCGGTCACGTCCAGCTGTCCCCCGGGGGACAGGGGAGCGGTCAGCAGATGCAGCCCGGGATACTTGGGGTGATCGGCCGCGGCGTCGGACAGGGAGCAGCGGCCGGCGATGACGTCGGAAAAATCCATCAGGGCCTTGTCCGTCAGCCCCAGGGCCAGGTCCAGGTTCCGCAGGGTGATGTCGCAGTCCAGGCACAGGGTATTTTTCCCAAGGGCGGCCAGCGCCAAACCCACGTTGGCGGTGAAGGAGGTCTTTCCGGTGCCGCCCTTGCCGGAGACCACTGCAATGATTTTTCCCATATCCAGGTACCTCGTATACAGTTGGGGACTCAGCCCAACGGCGCTTTTTTGATGCGGGCGAAGGGCCGGGGATAGGCTGCCGGGGTGGGACGCTCCTTCCGGATGATGACCACCCGGTGCCGCACGTCCGTTCCGGGAATGGTATAATCCCAGATTTTTCCAATTTTGCCCCCCAGCTGGGCAATGGCGCTTTTGGCCCGCTGGATCTCGTCGTCGGTGTCCACCGACTTCATGGCCAGGAACTGACCGCCCACCTTCACCAGGGGCAGGGCCAGCTCACACAGTACGTTCAGCTGGGCCACGGCCCGGGAGGCGGCTATGTCGTACTGCTCCCGGTGCTGCCGGGCGAACTCCTCCGCCCGGGCGTGGACGCACCGGACCCGCTGCAGGCCCATGGCGTCCACGGTCTCCTGCAAAAAGTCGATGCGCTTTCCCAGGCTGTCCAGCAGGGTCAGGTCAAAATCCGGCTCCAGCAGCCGCAGGGGCATTCCCGGGAATCCGGCCCCGGTGCCTACGTCCACCACCTGCTTGCCCCGGAAGTCCGCCGCCGTCAGCAGGCAGGCGCAGTCCAGCAGGTGCAGCCGCGCCACGTCTGCCGGTTCTGTGATGGCGGTCAGGTTCATGACCTGGTTCTTCTCCAGCAGCCGCCGGGAAAACTCCGTCAGCGCCGGGATGCTTCCTGTGTCCACTCCCAGCTGGGCCAGACCCTCTTTCAGAATGGTTTCCAAATTACTTCTGCTCCTTCAGCAGGTCCCGGATCTCCGCCAGCAGCTCCTCAGTGGTGGGACCGGCAGGCTCCTCCGGCGCAGGCTCCTCATCCTTCTTCTTCAGGGCGGCCAGCTTGTTCATGGCTTTCACCAGCAGGAACATGGCAAAGGCTACGATGATGAAGTCCAGAATCACCGCCAGCAGATTGCCGATGCCCAGGGTTACCGGGTCGGCGCCCGCTGCCACGGCGGTCTTGTTGAGGATGATATTCCACTGGGTCAGGTCGATGCCGCCGGTGATGAGACCGATGAGGGGCATGATGATGTCGTTGACCAGGGAAGTGGTGATCTTGCCGAAGGCGGCGCCGATGACCACGCCGATGGCCATGTCCAGGACGTTGCCGCGCATGGCAAACTCCTTGAACTCATGAAAAAACTTCTTCATAAGTATCCTCCTTCCGTCCTCAGTGCTTGGGAACGATGCGGTCGTGGCCGCCCATATAGGGCCGCAGGGCCTGGGGGATCAGCACGGAGCCATCGGCCTGAAGGTTGTTCTCCAGGAAGGCGATCAGCATCCGGGGAGGGGCCACACAGGTGTTGTTCAGGGTATGGCACAGCTGCATCCTGCCGTTTTCGTCCTTGTAGCGGATTTTCAGCCGCCGGGCCTGGGCGTCGCCCAGATTGGAGCAGGAGCAAACCTCGAAATACTTCTGCTGCCGGGGGGACCAGGCCTCGATGTCGCAGGACTTGCACTTCAGGTCCGCCAGGTCGCCGGAGCAGCACTCCAACTGCCGCACCGGGATATCCAGGGACCGGAACAGCTCCACGCTGTAGCGCCACAGCTGTTCGTACCACTTCTTGGAGTCCTCGGGCTTGCAGACCACGATCATCTCCTGCTTTTCAAACTGGTGAATGCGATAGATGCCCCGCTCCTCAATGCCGTGGGCGCCCTTCTCCTTCCGGAAGCAGGGGGAATAGGAGGTCAGCGTCTGGGGCAGGGACTCGGCGGGCACGATCTGGTCAATAAACTTGCCGATCATGGAGTGCTCGCTGGTGCCGATCAGGTACAGGTCCTCGCCCTCGATTTTATACATCATGGCGTCCATGTCGGTCTGGCTCATGACGCCCTCCACCACGTTGCCGTGGATCATAAACGGGGGAATGCAATAGGTGAAGCCCTTGTCGATCATGAAATCCCGGCCATAGGCCAGCACGGCCTCGTGGAGCCGGGCGATATCGCCCATCAGATAGTAAAATCCGTTGCCGGACACCCGCCCGGCGGCGTCCATGTCGATGCCGTCGAAGCGCTCCATGATCTCCGTGTGATAGGGGATATCGAACTCCGGCAGCTTGGCCTCACCGAAGCGCTGGACCTCCACATTGTGGGAGTCATCGGGGCCGATGGGCACGGAGGGGTCGATCATCTGGGGGATGACCATCATGATCTTGGTGATCTGCTGGGTCAGATGCCCCTCCATCTCCTCCAGCTGGGCCAGCCGGTCGGCGTTGGCTTTCACCTGGGCCTTGGCCTCCTCGGCCTCCGCCAGCTTGCTGGGGTCCTTCTTGGCCTGACCCATCAGCATACCCACCCGCTTGGACAGCTGGTTCCGCTGGGCACGCAGGTCGTTGGCCTCGTTCATGGCGGCCCGCTTTTCGGCGTCCAGGGCAATGACCTCGTCCACCAGGGGGAGCTTGGCGTTCTGGAACTTCTTGCGGATGTTTTCCTTAACGGCTTCCGGATTGTCCCGGACAAATTTGATATCAAGCATGGCTTTTATCGCACCTTTCCGTGTTTCACGTGAAACATCATGGTTTTTTGATGGTGTGCAGGGCCTCCAACAGCTCGTTCAGGTCGTCCACACCGTAATATTCCAACTCAATGCGCCCTTTCTTCTTGCCGGAGACAATGCGGCATCCCCGACCCAAGGTGTTCCCCAGATCCCGGGCGGCCTCCTGGGCATAGTCCACGGTCAGACCGGCAGGGGAGGGCTTCTCCTTCTTTCCGGCGGTGAGCTTCTTCACCAGCTGCTCCGTCTGCCGGACGGACAGGTCATTTTTCAGGATGGTGGCCGCCGTGGTCTCCTGCAGGGCAGGGGACAGGGGCAGCAGCGCCCGGGCGTGGCCGTTGGTCAGCCGTCCGTCCTCCACCATGGCCCGCACCGGGGGACACAGGTTCAACAGACGCAGGGCGTTGGCCACGGCGGACCGGGACTTGCCCACCCGCTGGGCGGTTTCCTCCTGGGTCATGTTGTACTGGCTCATCAGCACCTGATAGCCCTCGGCTTCCTCGATGGGGTTCAGGTCCTCCCGCTGGAGGTTCTCGATCATGGCCAGCTCCATGGCCTTGCGGTCGTCGGCCTCGATGACGATGGCCGGCACCTGGGTCAGTCCCGCCATGCGGGCGGCCCGCCAGCGCCGCTCGCCGGCGATGATCTGGTAATAGCCGGACTGCAGCTTCCGCACCGTCAGCGGCTGGATGATGCCGTGCTCTCGGATGGAGTCGGCTAAGTCCGCCAGTGACTCCGGATCAAATTGCTTGCGGGGTTGGGATGCGCAGCTTTCCACCTGAGAAATCGGCAGAAACAGACTGCTCTTTTCCTCCTGAGAGTCGATCACGTCGTCTCCCAACAGGGCGGCCAGGCCTTTGCCCAGCCCTTTTGGGTTGTTGGCCATTGCTGAAACGCTCCTTTCCGCACAGAATCAGGTATTTTTCTTGAGAAATTCGTTGGCCAGAGCCAGATAGGCCTCCGCGCCCCGGCAGCCCCGGTCATAGGCCGTGATGGGCTTTCCGTGGCTGGGTGCCTCGGACAAGCGGATGTTCCGGGGGATCACCGTGGCATACACCTTCCCGGGGAAGAACCGCTTGACCTCCTGGGCCACCTGAATGGCCAGGTTGGTGCGCCCGTCGAACATGGTCAGCAGCACGCCCTCGATCTGGAGCCGGGGATTCATGTTCCGCCGGACGATGCGCACGGTGTTCATCAGGTCACTGAGCCCCTCCAGGGCATAATACTCCCCCTGCAGCGGCACCAGCAGGGAATCCGCCGCGCACAGGGCGTTCAGGGTCAGCAACTCCAGGGAGGGGGGACAGTCCACAAAGATATAGTCATAGTCGTCCCTTACGGCGTCCAGGGCGCTGCGCAGCAGGAACTGCCGGTCCGCCATTTCGATCATCTCCACGCCGCCCCCGGCCAGGGCCTTGCTGCTGGGCAGCACGTCGCCATAGGGGGTGGTGACGATGGCCTTCCGGGTCTCCACGCCGTTGATGAGCACGTCATACACGCCGTTGGACACGGATTTGTCCACCCCCATGCCGGAGGTGGCGTTGGCCTGGGGGTCAAAGTCGCACAAAAGCACCCGCTTCCCCAGGTATTTCAGGGCCGCAGCCAGGTTGACACAGGTGGTGGTCTTCCCAACGCCGCCTTTTTGATTCACGATCGCCACGATTTTCGCCACTTTGTCCACACTCGCTTTCTGTCGGTCTTTATTTTAGTATATCACATTTTCAGTCGGTTTCAATAGAAAATCTGCAAAATGAGAAAAAACTTGAGAAAAATGTTTCACGTGAAACAGCGAAACCAACACGCAAAAAGGGTGGATGTTTCACGTGAAACATCCACCCCGTGGGTCATATCAGGATCATCCCCGAAACCGGCGGCAGCCGCAGCCGCAGCTTCCCGCCGGGGGCATAGAACTGCTGGAAGGTCAGGGCCTCCCGGGCCAGCTCCCGGGGCCAGGGGATGGCTACCTCTGCGGCGTCCTCGCCTGCGTTCAGGGCTGCCACGGTGATCTCGTCCCCCAGCTGCCGCCGCAGCACCAGAACGCCGCCCCGGGCATGGAGATAGGTCAGGTTCCCCTCCTGCATGGACAGGCGCTCCCGGCGCAGCTGCCCCAGCTGGCGGAAGAAGGCCAGCAGCTCCTGGTCCTCCCGGCCCCAGGGATAGGTCCCCCGGTTCAGGGGGTCCTCAAAGCCCTCCATCCCGGCCTCGTCGCCGTAGTACACCGTGGGGGAGCCGGGGAAGCAGTACAGCAGCATCTCGCCCACCCGCAGCCGGGCCTGGCCCTTCTGCCGCTGGGCAGGGGAGAGGCGGTATGCCGCCCGGCCGTCCTTGGTATCCGGCACATCCTCCGCTCCCAGCAGGGTCAGGATCCGGGGCGTGTCATGGGTACCCAGAATGTTCAGGGCGCTGTAGAAGGCGGGCCGGGGATAGTGCTCCCGGATGACCTCCATGGTGCCCCGGAAGCAGGCGGCGTCGCCGCCCCGCAGCCAGTCCAGGGCCGCCGTCCGGAAGGGATAGTTCATCAGCCCGTGGGTCTCGCTGCCCAGCAGATACCGCCTGCGCTGGCTGTAGGCGATCTTGTTGCTGCCGTCCTCCCACACCTCGCCCAACAGGAAGCTGTCGGGCTTCTCCTGGTCCATGGCGCTGCGAATTTCGGCAATGAAATCGTCCGGCAACTCGTCGGCCACGTCCAGCCGCCAGCCGGAGGCCCCCTGCCGCAGCCAGTGCCGCACCACGGAGTCTCCGTCCCGGATGATGAACCGGCGATAGCTGTCCGCGGACTCCTGCACCGCCGGCAGGGTCCTGATGCCCCACCAGGCGTCGTAATCCTCCGGCCAGGGGTGGAAGGAGTACCAATTAAAATACTGGGACTCCCGGCTCTGGGCCGCCCCCAACTCCGGATAGAATCCCTGGGCGTTGAAATACCGGCTGTTGCTGCCGGTGTGGTTGAACACCCCGTCCAGCATCACCCGGATGCCCCGGCACCCGGCCTCCCGGCACAGGGTGCGGAAGTCCTCCTCGGTGCCCAGCATGGGGTCAATGCGCCGGTAGTCCGCCGTGTCATACCGGTGGTTGCTGTCGGACTCAAAAATCGGACACAGGTACAACGTACCTACTCCCATACTCTGTAGGTAGTCTAATCGGGAGGTGATCCCCGCCAGACTGCCGCCGAAGAAATCGTTGTTGCGGATGATTCCCTGGGCATCGGGCCGCCACACCGGGGTGTCGTCCCAGTCCTGGTGGACCACCCGGTCCCCCACCATCCCGGCGGGGTCCGGCACCCGGGTGCGGCAGAACCGGTCCGGGAAGATCTGATAGGTGATGCCCCGGCCAAACCAGGCGGGGGTAGGGCGGCTGTCGTCATAAACCGTCAGCTGCCACCGGGCCTGGTCGTCGAAGCCGTGAAGGCCGTATAGCCTTTGCCCCTCCGGATACGAAAACCGGAAGGCGTACCACACCAGCTCCGGCTCCTCCGGGGCGGTGTATACCCCCTGCCACCGGCCATCATCGCCGGGGGACAGGGCCACCTCCTGCTCCGTACCCGCAAATTCCCGCCGCAGGAGCAGCGTCACGCCGGTAACGTTTTCATCCCCCGGTCGAACCGCGAAACGGACAGTGGCGCCGCACACGGCGGCGCCAAAGGGGGACTTATATTCCGTATCGCGGGAGTCAAAGATCTTGCTCATGGAATGCCTCATTTCAGCAGGGTATTTTCGCCGATGACCACGGCGCCGATCTCCTCCTGGGAGAAATAGGAGTTCACAATGTCCACGGCGGTGGAGGCCAGGGCCGCACCGGAGCCGCCCTTCTCGATGACCACGGCCACGGCGATCTGGGGATCGTCATAGGGGGCGAAGCACACGAACACGCCGTTGTTGGTATTGGCGATACCGGTTTCCGCGGTACCGGTCTTGGCGCCGGCGGACACCACGCAATTGGAGAAGTAGTAGGACAGGCTCCCGGTGGTCAGGTTGTGCATGCCCTCCTTCACCGCCTGCAAGGTGCTGTCGCTCATCTCCACGGTGTTCAGCGGCGCCTTGTCATAGGCGTAGATCACCGAGGAGTTGTCGTAGGATTTCACGTTTTTCAGCAGATGGGCCTCATAGTGCTGGCCGCTGCCCACCAGGGTGGCGATGTAGTTGGCCAGCTGCAGGGGCGTGAACAGGTCATAGCTCTGGCCGATGGCGGCGGTCAGGGTCTGGCCGTCGGTCCACTCCAGACCGTTGCGTTCGGCAAACTCCGGGGTGGCCATGGAGCCCTTGGCCTCGGCACTTCCCGCCCCGCCGATCTCGATGCCGGTATACTCGCCCAGACCGAACTGCCTGGCGTAGTCCGCCAGGGTCTTGATACCCGTCAACCGGCCCACCTCATAGAAGAAATAGTTGCAGGACACGGTGATGGCCTGGGACACGTTGACCCGTCCGTGGGTGCCGCCGTACTCGTTGTAGATCCAGCACCGGGGCTGGGGAGATTTGTAGTAGTCATACACGCCCCGATCCACAATGGTGGAGGAGGGGGTGATGATCCCCGACTCCAGGGCCGCCACGGCGGTGCAGGGCTTAAAGGTGGAGCCCGGGGCGTATGCGCCGCCGATAGCCCGGTTCAGCAGGGGAGTGCCCACGGTGTCGCTGACCAGCTTGCTGTAATCCTGGTCAAAGGTGGACAGGTTATAGGTGGGATAGCTGGCCATGGCCAGCACCTCGCCGGAGCCTACCCCCACCACCACCGCCGCGCCGCCCCGGACAATGCCGTCCTTGGCGGTCATGGCCTGGATGGTCTGGGCCAGGGACTTCTCCGTGTCCTCCTGCACGTCGATGTCCAGGGTCAGGGCCACGGTGCCGCCGGGCTGAGGCTCCTTGGTGTAAAGCTCGCCGGTGATCTTCCCCTCCTCGTTGGTGGTGATGATCCGGGTGCCCTTGGTGCCGTGGAGATAGGACTCAAAGGCCTTCTCCACGCCCTCCCGGCCCACCAGGGAGTTCATGGAGTAGCCCTCCATGTCCCGATAGCCGGTGACGCCGTTTTCCGGGTCGCCCACCCAGTCCTCGTAGTAGATGGGGCTCAGCCGCCCCAGCACATGGGCGGCATATTCGGTGTTATACACCCGGGCGGAGGAGGTGCCGGTGGATACCCCCTGATACTGGCCGTCCGCCGTCTGGCTGATCAGCTCCACGGACACGTCGTCGGCAAAGACGTACTGTGCGTCCGTCAGACTCTTCACCGCCAGCTCATACCGCACCCCGGCGATGGTCCGGGCCTGGTCGTCGGTATAGCTGCTGTCGATTTTGAACAGCTCCCGCAGCTTGGCCATGAACCGGTCCGGCTGCAGGGTGGGGGTCACCTGGGACAGCTTGGAATAGGGGATGCTCTTGTTCTTCAGGAACAGGGCGAAGCCCTCGCTGTCCTGGGCGTCGGTATAGCTGTAGGGCGCGGTTTTGCTCAGGGGCAGGGTATCGTTCCAAACGGTGTTGTTCTCGGTGCACAGGTCCGTCAGCCGCAGGATGGCGGCGTTCAGGTCCTGGTCATTCTCAAAATCCTTGGCGGAGAAGATCAGGGTATAGGTCAGCCGGTTGGACACCAGCACCTTGCCGTTGCGGTCGGTGATGATCCCCCGGGAGGCCTCCACCGTCTCGCTGGCGGCGTTGCTGGCCAGGGACTTGGCCCGGTTTTCCTCCCCGTGAAGGATCTGGGTATAGTACATCACCCCGGCGAAGGCCAGCAGGCACAGGCCCATCAGCCCCGTCAGCGCCCAGATGCGGGCCCGCACCGGGTCAAATGCGTTTTTCTTCATGGCACGCCTCCTATCTCAGGATCCGGTTGTGCACGCTGCGCAGCAGCAGATACACCAGCGGCGACAGCACCACCGTCACGGCCAGCTCCCGCCCCGTCAGCGACAGGGCGACGCTCAGCTCCACCCCCTGCCGGAAGGTCAGCAGCACCGTGTGCAGCAGGTCCGTGATCACCAGGGCCAGAGCCGCGCACAGAACGGCGCACAGGAATCCCTGGCTCAGAAGCCGCTTGGCGATCATCGCCGCCGGCAGCGCCGCCGCCAGAAACGCCAGGGTATAGAAGCACGGAATGACCCCCGGCATGGTCAGATCGCACAGCAGGCCGAAGATGCCGCCGAACACGGCCCCCTCGGCGGGACCCTCCAGCATGGCCATGATCCCGGCGATCACCGGCGGCAGAAACGGGTGCACTGCCCACACGGAGATGCGGTTGAGCACCAGGGACTGCACCAGCACCAGCAGCAGCACCGCCCCGGCGTAGTACAGCCATTTGAAGAACATATCCCGTTGGTTCATGGATTGATTCATGGCCGCTCCTCTCAATCCACGATGGTGAAGTCCGTGATCACGAACACCTCCACCAGCTGGGTGATATCGGTTTTGGGGACGATGGTGGCGTAGCGGGTCAAGCCGTTGTCATCGGTTTTAATCTCCTCCACGGAGCCGATGACCAGTCCCGAGGGATAGTAGCCTCCCAGGCCGGAGGTGACGATCATGTCGCCGTTGATGAGGCTGGATTCCCCCTCCAGGTACGACAGCTTCAGCTTTCCCTGCCCCATCAGGGCCAGGTCCCCCATGGCCACCGTCACCTCGCCGGTGCGGAACACCAGGGCCCCCAGATGGGAATCCGTGTCCAGGATGGTGGTCACGGTGCACCAGTTGGCGCCCGCCTCGGTGACCACACCCACCAGATAGCCGTACTGATCCACCACGCAGTCGCCGATGGCCACGCCCAGGCCGGTGCCCTTGTTCAGGGTCAGGGTCCTGGACCAGTTGGAGGTGCTGCGCTCGATGACCCGGGCCGCCTCAAAGGTAAAGTCCCGCCGCTGCTGCCTCAGACCGTTCAGGTCCCGCAGCCGCTGGTTCTCCTCGCTGTCGGTCTTGGCCTGGCGCGCATCCTCCTTCAGCTGGGCGTTTTCCTTGCGCAGCTCCTCGATCTCCTGGCGCAGGGCTTCCACCGTCTCGAACCGCTGGCCGATGTTCTGGAACCATCCGGCCACGGCGGAACCCGCCGCCCGGAAGGGATAGGTGACTACCCCGGCGGCGTTCTGCAAAAATCCCGTCTGGTTGCTGACGGCGCTGGCGATACACAGCCCCACCGCCACCACCACCACGGCGGCCAGCATCATAATGCCGTTTTTCTGAAAAAATCGTTTCATAGCGTATTCCTTATCGTCGAGTTTATCAAAAAAGCCTTTTTTGATAAACTGGTCACAGCAGCGTCACGCCGAACTCCGCCAGCATCCGGCTCAGCAGCAGCACCGGCAGACCCATCACGTTGAAAAAGTCCCCGTCAATGCGCTCCACCAGCAGGGCCCCCTGGCCCTGCACGCCGTAGGCCCCGGCCTTGTCCATGGGCTCGCCGCCCCGGATATAGGCCATCAGCTCCTCCCGGCCGGCGGGCCGGAAATACACGTCCGTGGACTGGGCCCGGGTCAGGGACCGCTGTCCCTGCCGCAGGGTAACCCCGGTGCACACCGTGTGCCGCCGCCCCGCCAGGTCCGTCAGCATCCGCAGGGCGTCCGCCTCATCCTTGGGCTTTCCCAGGCGCTGTTGGTCCAGAAACACCATGGTGTCGGCGGTGATGACGATCTCGTCCTCCTCCGACGGCACCGCCTGGGATTTCTCCCGGCTGATATACGACACGATCTCCGGGGGCGTCAGGCCCTGGGGATACCACTCCTCTACCTGAGGCACCCGCACGGTGAAATCCCGGATGCCGATCCGGGTCAGCAGCTCCTGCCGCCGGGGGGAACCGGAGGCCAGCACGATCCTTGCCATAGGCTTACCTCCCGGTGGAGCCGAAGCCGCCTGCGCCCCGGTCCGTCTCGTCCAGCTCCTCCGCCTGCACCAGAACGGGCCGCACTACCGGCGTCACCATCAGCTGGGCGATGCGGTCCCCGGGCCGGATGGTATAGTCCTCCCCGGACAGATTCACCAGCCCCACAGAGATCTCCCCCCGGTAGTCGCTGTCGATAACGCCCACGCCGTTGCTCAGGCCGATTCCGTGCTTGAACCCCATGCCGCTGCGCACAAACACCAGGGCCGCATAGTCCGGGGAGGGCAGGGCAATGGCGATCCCCGTGGGGATGCCTATCCGCTGGCCCGGGGCCAGGGTCACGTCCTCCTCCATGCACGCGCACAGGTCCATGGCCGCCGCTCCTGCCGTCTTATACTGGGGCAGCGGGAACTCCCGGCCTATTTTCGGCGACACCGCCTTGATTTTAAACTCCATTGTACCACTTGCTCCTATTGAATATGAAAACAAACTGTGAAAAGATTGTAAAGGTTGATAACCGGGCGTATTTATTCCACACCCCGGTAGAACAGCCCCCGGGTCAGCTGGTCCGGCCGGTAGTCGCTGCGGCCCTGATAGGCCCGCAGCACCCGGACGCACTCCTCCGGCGACTCCGTGGTAAACCGCAGCCGCGCCCGGGTCAGCCCCAGCTGCCGCCACTCCGGCTTATCCGCCAGGAACAGCACTTTACTGTTCTCGATCTCGCACCGGTGGCCCCACTGGCCCACCAGGGGGAACTGCGCCCCGGTGCGGTCCACCAGGACATTCTCCTGGCCGCACCGGCAGGCAGGGGAGCGGTCCGCATAGTCCCGCCCGGCGTCCCGGCAGCCCAGCTGATTGCGGATGACGCAGTTTTCCATGATCATCAGCGGCAGGCGGCCATATACCACCGCCTCGCAGGGCAGAACCTTCCGCAGATCCCGGATCTGCTGCCACCGCAGCTCCATGGACACGGCGGCGGCCTCCAGCCCCAGCTCCTTCCAGAAAAGCAGAGACTCACTGTTGAAAAGATTCAGCCCCAGGTCTCCCCACAGGGGCAGACCCAGCCCCTCGGCAATGGGCAGGTGCCCCAGATTGCCGATGGCCACGGCGGAGAGCTGCTCCCGGTGCTGCTGCAAAAGCGCCCGCAGCGCCGCCTGGTCCTCCGTCCGGAAAATCCGGGGCAGAACGGCGCAGATATGGGTCATCTCCGCCCAGCGGTTCAGGTCGAGCTTTTCCAGAAGCTCCGCCGGAACATACACCGTCTCGCACTGGGCCAGGGGCTCCGTCAGCTGCTCCGGCCGCATAATGGAGCAGGTCAGCACCGGCGCGTCAGGCCCCGGCTGGGCCTGGGGCAGGGGAGAGGGGGTACCCGTCCGCCGCACCGGCGGCTGGGCCAGGGCGGCTTCCAGGCCCTCCAGGACCTGCCGCCGCAGGGCGTTCACGGCGCTGGCCGGCAGCATCAACCCCTCCTCCAGCTCCACCCGGGTTTCCCGGGGCCGGAACACGGTGCCGCCGGTTTTCTCCAGCCGGGATTGCAATTCCTCCGCCGTCAGGGCCCGGTTCCGGGCCTCCTCCGGGGTGGGACCCTCCGCCCGGACGACGTGTCCCCCGGCGCTGGCCGTCAGGGATACCGGCTCCCCGGCCCGCAGGGTGCAGACCATGTCCACCGGTACCCGGCGACTGTCCTCCTTGCTGTACCCGGCCTTGGCCCGGGCAAACAGCTCCTTGGACTCCGGGGCGTTTTCCGGCCGGGTGCCGAACATCTCCGGCCCGGTGCGCCCCTTATAGTATCCGTCGGTGAAGCCGCTGCGGGAAAAGGCGGCCTCCAGCTGCCGGGACTCCTCCCGGCTGGGTCCCCGCTTCTCATCCAGCAGACGGCGATAGATCCCCGTGATCACCGCCACATATTCCGGCCGCTTCATGCGGCCCTCCAGCTTCAGGCACGCCACGCCCATCTGTTCCAGCTCCTGCACATAGTCCGCCAGGTTGGCGTCCTTCAGGCTCAGGGGATGGCCTCCGGCGGCCTTTTCGTTGACGCCGTAGGGCAGGCGGCAGGGCTGGGCGCAGGCTCCCCGGTTGCCGCTGCGTCCGCCGATCACGGCGCTCATTTCGCACTGACCCGAGTAGCACATGCACAGGGCCCCGTGCCCGAACACCTCGATTTCCGCGGGACAGCCCCGGGTTATGGTGTGGATGTCCCGGCGGCTCAGCTCCCGGGCCAGCACCACCCGCTCCAGGCCCAGCTCCGCCGCCCGGCACGCCCCGCCCAGGGTGTGCAGGCTCATCTGAGTGCTGGCGTGGAGGGGAACATCGGGCGCAATTTCCCGGGCCAGCCGCCAGATGCCCCAGTCCTGGATGAGAATGGCGTCCACCCCCATGTCCGAGGCTTTTTTCAGGGCCTCGGCGGCGGCAGGCAGCTCCCGGTCCGTCACCAGGGTGTTCAGGGTCAGATACACCTTCACCCCCCGCAGATGGCAGTAGGCCACGGCCTCCCGGAACTCCTCGTCCGTGAAATTCCGGGCGCTGCGCCGGGCGTTGAGCCCGCCGAAGCCCATGTACACGGCGTCTGCCCCGTTCTGCACGGCGGCCACCATGGCCTCCCAGCCCCCGGCGGGGCTCAGCAGCTCCATCATTGGCCCCGGCCCTGCTGGGCCTTGAACAGCTGGCGCTTCAGCTCCGAGGCCTCGTTCTTGGCCTGGGTGGCCTCGTCCAGATAGTTTTTCACCTGGCGGCGCAGATTCTCCGCCGCCGCCTGATTTTTCAGCAGCTCATCCGCCAGGTTCACCGCCGCCAGCACCGCCGCGTCCGTCTGGCTCACGTGCAGGGCATCCAGCACCTGGCGCATCTTCTCGTCCACCAGTGCGCCTACCTTCTCCATATATGCCGCGCTCTCGTCTGCCACCAGGGTATACTCCTGGCCGCAGATGTTCATTGTCACCTTATTTGCCATGTCATCCTCCTATTTATGTAAACCACAGAAAGAGTCATACCGATACAGAATCCATTATACCACAAAATCCCGCCGGGAAAAGCCTTTTCTGACGAAAAGGAGAATTTTGTGAAAAACCTGCCTGGGCGGCTTTACGAACCGGGGGATTTCGTGTAAAATAAAGGGGTTCCGAAGGAAACAGAAGGGAGGGCGCGGCTATGAGCGGCTATATCCTGCGGGAAAATGACCCCAGCATCGTGCTGACAGCGGACCAGGTGGACCGCCTGGTGAAAAACGGCGACGGCGACGCCGCGCTTTTATACCTGCTTCTGATGCGGGCGGACCGGGGCATCACCGAGCAGGAGCTTCAGTCCCGGCTGCGCTGGAGCCAGCTGCGGCTGAACGCGGCGGAAACGGGCCTGCAGCGGCTGGGCCTGATCCAGCGCCCGGCGGAAACGCCGCCTCCGGCCCCGGCGGAGGAGCGCCCGGTATACAGCGCCCAGGACCTGGCGGCCCTTCTGGAGGACGACCGCTCCTTCCGGATGCTGATCCCCCAGGTGGAGGAGAAGCTGGGCCGCAAGCTGAAAACCGCCGACCTGCAGGTGCTGGCGGGGCTGTATGACGACCTGGGCATGCCGGCGGACGTGATCTATCTGCTGGTGAACCACTGCATCACCCGGTCCGAGGAGCGCTACGGCCCCGGCCGCCGTCCCACCCTGCGCCAGATCGAGAAGGAGGGCTACTACTGGGCCCGCCAGGGCCTGTTCGACCAGGACAGCGCCGCCCGCTATCTGAAAACCTGGCGCGATAAGCAGCAGGGCCAGTCCGCCTATATGCAGGTGCTGGGCCTGGGCCAGCGCCGCCCGGTGGCCAGCGAGGAAAAGTACATCTCCGATTGGATGGACAAGGGCTTCCCGCCGGAAACGGTGGCCCTGGCCTACGACAAGACCATATTCTATAAGAAGCAGTTAGAGTGGCGGTATCTCAACGGCATCCTCCGCCGCTGGCACGAAAACGGCTGGCACACCCCGGAGGAGGTCCAGCAGGGCGACGCCGGAAAGCCCGCCCAGCCGTCCCCGAAGCCGGACAAGCCGGATCAGGACAACTCCCGCATGGAAAAATACATGAAGTGGTAATATAAAGCGGTAAAGGAGGGAACCCCATGCCCTACGATGGAAAAATTCTCAGCCGGGCCATGGCCCGCTTTGACGAGGATAAGCAGCGCCGGGCCCGGCAGTTCCGGGAGCGTCAGCAGCAGCTGTTTGCCCGGGAGCCGGAGCTGGCGGACATCGACCGCCGCCTGCGCGGCACCATGAGTCAGATCATTGCCAAGGCCCTGAAGGGAGGCCAGGACCCGGTGCCTGCCATCCACGCCATCCGGGACGAGAATCTGGCCCTCCAGCGCCGCCGGGGGGAGATCCTTACGGCTCTGGGCTGTCCCGCCGACTATCTGGAGGAGAACCCCAAGGACGCCAAGGCCATCGTGCAGAAGGTGATCCTCGCGGCTACGGCCCGCCACGCGGCGCGCCACGCCCGCGAACTGGTGCAGCGCAAAACCGTGCTGTCGGGCGCCGGGCTTCCCGGAAAACTCGCCGACTGTTCGAGCCGCGACCGTTCGATCGCCGAAATCTTCTTCGTCGAGG
>OHRD01000295.1_pt1 | contig 27843 bp, 20 predicted proteins | sample 1578371 | NCBI WGS metagenome assembly OHRD01 (sample SAMEA3879505, study PRJEB24766) | human gut metagenome | biome: human-associated habitat; feature: feces | place: USA | collected 1985/1987
CCCGGTCCGGGGAACGGCTGGCGATAAACCATGTCATAAGGCAAACCTAACTCTACGCCACAAGCACGAACCTCGTCCTTGAATAATTGACGCAAAGGCTCAACCAACTCAAATTGCAAATCTTCCGGCAGACCGCCTACGTTATGATGGGATTTCACCATCTTAGCCGTCTTCGTTCCACTCTCCACGATATCCGGATAGATCGTTCCTTGAGCCAAGAAATCGATTCCATCTAATTTGCGAGCTTCTTCCTCAAATACACGGATAAACTCACCACCGATAATCTTACGCTTTTGCTCCGGATCTTCCACGTCAGCTAGCTTATCCAAGAAACGATCGGTAGCGTCTACATACACCAAATTGGCATTCAACTGGTTCTTGAAGACCTCAACGACATCCTCGGACTCGCCCTTACGCATCAAACCATGATTCACATGCACGCAAACCAATTTATCGCCGATCGCTTTCAAAAGCAAAGCGGCTACTACAGAGCTATCGACACCTCCAGACAAGGCCAGCAGAACTTTCTTATCCCCTACCTGACGCTTTACCAATTCAATCTGGTCATTGACAAAATTCGTCATATTCCAGTTTGCCTCAGCCTTGCAAGTATCGAACACGAAAGACTTGACAGCGCCCTTGATCGCCTCGACATCATCCGTAAACTCCGGTAATTTAACCTCGCACAACGCCTTATCATGACCTGCGGCCATTACAGGAGTGCCCATCTCGTAAATACCCGGATTCACGTCGATAGCTACACCGTCGATAACATTGTTTGGGCCACCATTGATAATGATACCTTTCACGTTTGGCAAGGCTTTTAATTCCTCAACCGTGATGTCATGCGGATAAATCTCACTATAAACGCCTAACGCACGAATAGCACGAGCCAATACCGTATTCTCATGACTACCTAAATCCAAGATAACAATCATATCTTGCTTCATGTGACTTTTAAATTTTATTGATTTTACACTTTGTTATACCTAAGACAAATGTCACTCCCACTCGATGGTTGCAGGCGGCTTCGAGCTGATGTCGTACACGACTCTATTTACGCCTTTCACCTTATTGATAATCTCGTTGGAAACTTTGGCGAGGAACTCGTACGGAAGCTGCGCCCAATCGGCGGTCATAGCGTCTGTAGAAGTGACCGCACGTAAAGCTACCGTATTCTCATAGGTACGCTCATCGCCCATTACACCTACGGATTGAATCGGAAGTAAGATTACCCCAGCTTGCCAAATCTTATCGTAAAGTCCCCACTCACGCATCAATGACATATAGATATCGTCAGCGTCTTGCAGGATACGTACCTTTTCCGGCGTGATATCACCCAAGATACGGATACCCAATCCCGGTCCCGGGAACGGATGGCGCTTGATCAAATGCGGTTGCATACCCAACTCCATACCGACACGGCGAACCTCATCCTTGAAAAGAAGACGAAGCGGCTCGACGAGTTTCAAGTTCATCGTATCCGGAAGTCCGCCCACATTATGATGGCTCTTGATAACCGTACCTGTGATAGAAAGCGACTCGATCACATCCGGATAAATCGTACCTTGCCCCAGCCACTTGATATCTTTCAGCTTATGCGCCTCCTCATCGAAGACATCGATAAATCCTTTGCCGATGATCTTACGTTTCTTCTCCGGTTCCGTAACGCCCGCTAGTTCTTTATAGAACTTATCTTTTGCGTTTACGCCGATCACGTTCAATCCTAAATGCTCATAATCCCTCATTACGTTCTCGAACTCATTCTTGCGCAGCAAACCATGATCCACGAAAATGCAAGTCAAGTTCTTACCGATCGCCTTATTCAGCAATACGGCCGTAACAGATGAATCCACACCGCCGGAAAGAGCCAAGATCACTTTATCATCTCCCAATTGCTCCTTCAACTCAGCTACGGTAGATTCGATAAAGGAAGCCGGTGTCCAATCCTTGGCGCATCCGCAAATATTCAAGAAGTTATCCAGCAACTTCGTACCGTCTGTCGAATGGAATACTTCCGGATGAAACTGAACGCCCCACGTTTTCTCACCTTCCACATGGTAAGCGGCAGCCCTCACGTCGTCCGTGCTGGCGATCACCTTGAATTTATCCGGCAATACGGTAATCGTATCCCCATGAGACATCCATATCTGCGAACCCACATGGATCCCTTTCAGTAATTCATCCTCACCATCAATGTGCGACAAATTAGCACGTCCATACTCACGTGAATTAGCCGGTTCCACATTACCTCCGGATGTATAAGCTAGAAACTGCGCTCCATAACAAATACCTAAGACGGGATACTTCCCCCGTATCTCGGTCAAATCAGCCTTAAAGGCATTCTCGTCGTATACGGAATAAGGACTTCCGGAAAGGATCACACCTTTCACGTCGGTAGCGTCATGCGGGAATTTGTTATAAGGAACGATCTCACAATACATATTCAACTCTCTGACCCTACGGCCGATAAGCTGGGTTGTTTGCGAGCCGAAATCAAGAATAATAAGTTTCTCGTGCATGCAATTATGATTATTTAATTGAGTGGCGCAAAGGTAGTAATAAATTCGGGAAGCATAAACACACTGGGCAAATATTCTTCCTTATCACGATACTTTTAAAGGATCTTCCTTTGTCCTATTACGCCTTTCCTCCTGAGACATTCATTATCCACCATCCGTTGCACGATCGTCCACCAACTGTTACATGATCATGCAACGGATGGTGGACGATCATGCAACAGCCATTAGAAGATGAATACCTCAAGAGGAAAACCACAAATCCCCCTAAGGATCCGGCCAAGGGAAGCCATGAAAACAGCGAACCGCCCGACAACCCGGCGAGAGTTACAAACGGACAAAACAAAAAAAGCCTTGAAGCGTTCATTACAAACAACTTCGAGGCTTTCCTCCGAGGTTCCTGGCGGATTCGAACCGCCGTACATGGTTTTGCAGACCACTGACTAAGCCACTCATCCAAGGAACCGAAATAAAGTCGTGAAAAATAATTTTCAATTATAAGAGGTTCCTGGCGGATTCGAACCGCCGTACACGGTTTTGCAGACCGCTGACTAAGCCACTCATCCAAGGAACCATAACTTCAACACAAAACAACTACTTTCGTTTTGCGAGTGCAAAGAAAGAGAATAATATTGGAATTACCAAACTTTTCCTTTCTTTTTTATTTTTCCCTCCGAATATTATAGAAGTAGAGAAAATGAGCTTACCTTTGCCTATCAAATAGATAAATAACGAAAAAATGACTTATACAGAAACTGTAATACCGGGCGTATGGATCATTGAGCCAAAGGTATTGAAAGATGCGCGCGGATACTTTATGGAAGCTTTTAAGCAAGCGGAATTCGAGGAGCATATCGGAAAAATCCAGTTCGTGCAAGACAACGAATCTTGCTCCTCTAAAGGCGTATTACGAGGATTACACTATCAGCTAGCGCCCTATTCTCAATCTAAATTAGTCAGGGTGATCAAAGGACGGGTATTGGATGTAGCCGTAGACGTACGTGAAGGCTCGCCCACATTCGGCAAATATGTAGCTGTAGAGTTATCGGACGAGAATAAACGCCAGTTATTTATTCCACAGGGATTCGCCCACGGATTCCATGTATTAAGTGACGAGGCTATCTTTACCTATAAAGTAGATAATCCATATACTCCGACGCATGAACGGGGAATCCGCTATGACGATCCCACGGTCCATGTAGATTGGAGCATCACAGATCCGGAATCGATCAACCTATCCGAGAAAGACACCAAGGCTCCATTGCTGAAAGACGCTGAGCTTAATTTCAAATACTAAACACTGTACAGATATGAAAACTTACCTAGTTACCGGTGCCGCCGGTTTTATCGGTGCCAATTTCATCAAACATATGCTGGCGAAATATGACGATATCAAGATCGTTGTCCTAGACTTGCTGACTTACGCAGGTAATTTAGGCACCATCGCCGAGGATATCGATGGAGTACGTTGCGAGTTCGTGAAAGGCGATATTTGCGACCGTGCCTTGGCCGACCAGCTATTCGAGAAATACAACTTCGATTATGTCGTGAACTTCGCCGCTGAAAGTCATGTAGACCGAAGCATCGAAAATCCCCAGCTATTCCTGCAAACCAACATCCTTGGTACACAAAACCTATTGGACGCCGCACGAAAAGCATGGGTTACCGGTAAGGCCGAGACTGGTTATCCGGTATGGCGTGAAGGTGTACGTTTCCATCAAGTCTCTACCGATGAGGTCTATGGAAGCCTAGGTGCCGAAGGGTATTTCCACGAGACCACGCCTTTAGATCCCCGAAGCCCATACAGCGCCTCCAAGACAAGCGCGGACTTATTCGTAAAGGCTTACCACGAGACGTATAAGATGCCGGTATCTATTACCCGTTGTTCCAACAACTACGGACCTTACCATTTCCCGGAAAAATTGATTCCTTTAATTATAAAGAACATATTGGAAGGTAAATCCCTACCTGTATATGGTGACGGCACAAACGTACGCGACTGGTTATATGTAGAGGATCATTGCAAGGCGATCGACGCCGTCATCCACCACGGACGTGTGGGAGAGGTTTACAACGTAGGCGGTCATAACGAGAAGCAGAACATCGAGATCGTAAAACTCACGATCCGGACGATCCATCAACTAATGACCGAACAACCGGAATATCGCCAAGTATTAAAGAAAAAAGAGATCGGTGCCGATGGAGAAATCTCTATCGACTGGATCAACGACAGCTTGATTACATTCGTAAAAGACCGTCTGGGCCATGATCAACGATACGCAATCGACCCGACGAAGATCACCAACGAATTAGGCTGGACACCAGAGACCTGCTTCGAGGTTGGTATCGTAAAAACCATCCGTTGGTATCTTGAGAACCAGAAATGGGTGGAGGATATCACCGGTGGAGATTACATGAAATATTACGAGCAAATGTATGGATCACGTTGATTCCTCAACGTGACCGTGTGTATGTGGATGAATCTCAGAGAGGCTGTTTCCTAATTCGGGAGCGGCCTCTCTTATTTGTTTCCGGATCGTCTCGCGTATCTCCTCACGCACATTCCTGCGGGTACTATCCAGTTCCGCTTGCTTGGTAGGTTTCAAGAAATCTTTATATTTACATTTCACTATCTTGAACTTGAAATCATCCAGATTCCCTTTTATATCGATACCCAGCTTAAACGGCACCGGCGATTTTAAAACCGAGAGATGGTAATCGAACGTCATATCCAAATTATGCGTTCCTCCTACGGCTACTTTATACCGGTCCATCTCCACCAAGAATGGGAATACCTCGATCTTGTTATCATGGATCGCTAAATCTACCGCTATACTATCAATCATATTCCGTTTTTTATTCTTGAACATCAGCGTCTTCGATATCTCGGTAAATGTCTCACCATCCAGCAGCACCATATTCTTTCCGCTCAGGTAGCAAGAGGCATTTACAGACGGCAGCAACACGGACATCGTAGAATCCGCCTTGCAAGTCGCCGTCATCTGGCAATCTACCATGCCTTCGAACGAACGAAGCATAGGGACCAATGTATCAATATCCGGGAATAAACTGATTAACCGTTCCACTAAAATATCATTTAAGGACAACTCAAATCCCATAGTCGCCTCTTGATCTGTTTTGGTCGTATAAACCATCGTCAGATCTCCAGAACCGATATTCGAGCTCATACATAAATCGCTCAGATTGATACTTTGATCCCGGATTACAACCTCACCTTTCACATCCTCCAACTTCAGATCCTTAAAATCTATTTTTTTAGCATTTGTATGAAGCGTCAGATCCAAGAATTTCGGAACGACAAATAGTTGAGAGATCGAATCCGTAGCGACACTATCCACGGTATTCGCTAATAGATGATCCGTCTCCAGTACGGAGATACTGTCTTCCGAGAAGGCCCCAACTGAATTGGATGCCAATTGATCTGAAAACTGCAAACCTTTACCTATAGCTAGCATCAACTGGTTACAATCGATCAGATCGGATTCCAACTCGAAATTCGCTTTCAGCTTTCCTCCCCGTAGCATGGCCCGCCGGATGTCGCTAAGCTCTCCGCTCAAAGTAAAATCGCTCTTTCCTAAATGCAGGCGGGCACCACTCAACGTCATATTGTTAGTATTGAATTTCACGCTTGTCTCATCAATATACATCGGAATGGGGAATAAGCGGCTAAAGCCCCTCAATTGCTTAAACCTCACTTGTCCCCGAGCCTCCCATTGGCGTAAGACACTGTTTGAGGAAGCGACCAAATCCACTTGCGACCGCTGTCTATTCGCCCTTCGGGTGGTCTGCGTGCGCCTGCGCAAGGTATCACCGGCGGCAATACGGCGTTCACGTTGTTGACGAATCGCTTGCCGATAAGGTAATGCTTCCAAAGAGAACTGGCTTTCCGTCAGAACCATACCCGTCCGTAAAGGGATAAGAATATATTTTAAGGTGTCCACCGAGATCGTAGCTCCCGCCATAGGGATCCGCTTATCTGTAGAAGAAGCCTTGATGCCCCCTTTCAACACGGTCTTACCGGCCACCATCCAGGTAGAATCCGGCAACTTGGTGCGTAAATGATCAAATTCCAACCCTGCGGTCATAGGGATAACAGCCGTTGTATCAATAACCGGCGTCGTATTGGCTACCATCTTCAATCCACCGATATTCGTACTGATCTCATCCTTATACTTTATATTCAAGGTATCCACCGATAGATTAGCGCTCAACAATCCTTTCGCATTCAGATATTTACTTTCATTTTCCGTAGATCCTACAAACAGATTCGCCCCAGCGATATACATATCCACGCCTAACGGCTTACTAAACGCCTTGAAGCGATCAACCGTCAAATTGCCGGATGATTTGACCTTGGCGAAGCGGCTATTCACGATATCATCCACCTTAAACACCGTAGATAAATCAGCCATCATGGTACCCTCCAGCAGCAGTGTGTCGGGATTCAAGAACTCTTTAGCCAAACGGGTAAAATCGACCTGCCCTTTCATCTCCGCCCGAATCGCGGGATTCCTCCAGATATCCCTAACCTCGCCACTCATGGTCAGCGAGGTATTCAACCCGATCAATGTCAGCTCCTCCAAAGAGACATAAGAAGAATCCGGGTAAGCGCCATTCAAATGTAAATCCACGTCCATGCGCAATGTATCGATCCCCTGTTCAATACCTTTTACATGATAAGAACCATCTTCTATCTTGCAGCATAAGTTCACGGTCGGAACAATACTATCCCCTAATTCTCCACGGATATCCCCTTCCAAAATAATACGTCCCTCAGCAAGTGTTTTATCCCGATCCTTAAAATATTCATCCGGAATAAAATGTAAGAGATCATTCATATCGGAAACCTTCAACCCGAAAGTCATATCGATCCGTGACGGATTATCCTCGGTAGCCGGCACCATAAAGCCATCCGCCGTAAAAGGCAGATTATTCACCAGCAACTCCGCGTCCCTCAACCCAATCCGGCGAAGTCCATCAGCCAACAACAAACGTCCCTTGAAGCGTAACGCTAACTTATTCGCCAAAGAATAAGACGGGCTACGGAATACGATCGAGGAAGAACCGGTCTCCACATCCAACTTATTTCCTCGTTGGGTCAAAAGGCCATCTATATGTAAAAAGAAACCATCGATCGCCGTATATAAATCCTGCTGGCGGTCATCATAGACAAAGTGCCCATTCGTAATATGCACTTGCTGCAAATCTATTTTAGGCAATGGAGATGACGATGATTCGTCTACCGAATCCATCTCACTTTGATAAATCTCCCAATTCGCCTTTCCCTCCTCATTCACATAACCATAAAAACGGATACTATCCATGATAACCCGAGGAATCGTCACTTTCCCGCTAAACAGATAATCCGTAGGGTTAAATACGACGATCGCTTTTTTGAAAGACAGCAAAGAATCCGAAGGAATCATCAAATCCTCTTGATAGCCTATAGAATCCTCAGCCAGATGTGAGATCAAACGCCCATTCGTCAACTTCACTCCCAGATAAGGATACGTCTCGAAATAAGTCAACTCCACCCGCTCACATTCCAAGTGCGCCTCTATGAATTCGTTTGTTTTTTCTACGACCAGCGGTGTCAGCTTCTCCGGAGGTAAGACCGCCCATTTCAGTATACCAACCCCGATCAAGGGAAGTATGAAAAAGATCCCGACCAACACAGACACAACAACCAGCAATATCTTTCTTATTCGTACCATACTCATTCCTTCATCTTATCACAAACAACACTAATTAAATTGTATGAGCAAAAATACGAAATACTATCCCAAAGACAACGCTTATCTCATAAAAAAAGGCCCCCCGCAATGAGAGACCTTCTTTCTACATCTTATTTATTTTTCTACAATTCATTTATCCAGAACCTCATATTTAGAATGCTGGCTCTTGAACTCGGGAACGATCTCCTTCATCCGCTTCACGATCTGCATATCCCCCTCCACGGCACAAGCACGTACCAAGGCATCAATCCGCAGATTGGCGTCCGCATAATCATACGCACGGACTTGGGCGATCTTGATCTTCGGATGAAAAGTAGGCTTGGAGGTCTCATCCTCATTGAGCACCTCCTCATACAACTTCTCCCCGTCTCGCAATCCCGTGAACCGGATCTCGATTCCCTTCACCCCGCTCAGACGGATCATCCGCTCAGCCAGATCCACGATCCGTACAGGTTTACCCATATCGAACACGAAGATCTCGCCCCCATTACCCATCGTACCGGCCTCTAGGACCAGCTTACAAGCCTCCGGTATCAGCATGAAGAAACGAATGATATCCTTGTGCGTCACCGTAACAGGACCGCCCCGCTTGATCTGCTCCTTGAATAACGGGATCACGGAACCGTTCGATCCCAGCACATTGCCGAAACGAGTCGTCACGAATTGCGTACGCCCCCTCACCTTCCCATCCTTGATAGCCTGATCCAAGCTCTGCACGTAGATCTCGCAAATACGTTTCGAGCAGCCCATCACGTTCGTGGGATTCACCGCCTTGTCAGTCGATACCATCACGAACTTCCTCGTGCCGTATTTCACCGACAAGTCTGCGATCACCCGGGTACCGTCCACGTTGTTGCGGACACTCTCCTCCGGATTATCCTCCATCATAGGCACATGCTTGTAAGCCGCGGCATGAAACACGTAATCCGGACGATGCTCCTCGAACAATTCCTCCATGCGTTCACGTACACAAATATCGCTCACAACCGTATAGGATTCTATATCCGGCCACCCACGAGCCATCATCAAGCGGACATCGTGCAAGGGGGTCTCCGCCTGATCTATCAAGACCATACGTTCCGGGGCGAATTGGGCTACCTGCCGCACGATCTCGCTGCCGATACTCCCGGCGGCTCCTGTTATCAGAATCCACTTACCGGTAAGCTGCTTCCTCACCGCCTCCAAGTCTATCTCGATCTTATCACGGGGCAGTAAATCCTCTATATTCACCTCCCTCAGCTGGGTATGACTCAAGTCGCTCCTCCCGTCCCACTCTTGGGCGGCAGGAGTCATATAGATCTTTATATTCGCCTTGATCAGCCTGTCCACCATCTCCTGATTATTCCGGATCGCCTCAACTTTCAATGGAGACACCAGCAAGACATTAGACCGTTTTTTCCTCATCACAGAAACCAATTCCTCATCATTCGGATAAACCTTGACTCCCATTAAATACCGATTCCCTATCTCTGTCAGATCCGAGATAAACCCTGCCAGTACAAACCGGGCCGGATCTTGATTCTGGATACTTTTCGCCAAACTGACCCCACCTTGCTTCACGCCATAGATAAAGGCACGCTCAGCCTTAGCCACACGAAAAGTACTTACATAAAAATATTTCACGAACACACGCATCATCCACATCAAGCTCATAGCCAACAACGCGGAGAGGATCAGATCCCGTTTACGGATATACACCAAATAAGGAGAAAAGTCCGTCAACGCCTGAAACACGACTACGCAAATCAAGCCAAACAAGACGGCGAATCCCACCTTTTGCAAGTCCACGAAAGAGGAATAACGTATAATCCCCGAATAGGTATGGAACAGGCGAAAGCCTACCAGATAAGGAATCAGGCATACCAACAGCGTGACCAATAGATGTCCTAAGATATCCAAGGTTGATAATACACCGTTATTCAAGGTATACACCAATAAGCCGGAAAATAAGATCAAGCAGCAATCCAGCAAGATAATACCCCAATAGGGTAAGGATTTCTTGGAAAAGTACCAGATAGATAGTCGAGAAAAAAGACTCATAATAATCTCAATATATTTTTCTTTAAACAATTAACGATATAGGCCATATCCTTAGCACATAAGGATCAGGGGGGTATCACTCATGTAAGCAAGTAAAATCCACATAAAAACCATAACTTAATTCTCTTTTATAATCGAAGCTAAATATTCTTCATGCAAACAATAGTATTTTTTCATAAATACCACATACAACAACGCCACCACCACTACTACCGCCAACAAATACAACCAATGTGCCGTTACGGTATCAGGTATCACATAGATAAATGCCAAAGAAACCGCCAACTGTAAACACATATATACCAACGACACTTTAACGTGACCAATCTTAAGCTCATTCGCCATCAACTGATAAGCATGTTTACGATGCGCTTGACCTAGATTCTCATGCAGTAGAACGCGATGTATTATCGTCAAACAACCATCCACACCATAAACCAATAAAAAGACCAAGTAAGTCACGTCCGTTGTCTTAATAATCAGACTGCCTATCATAAACAGCAAAATATAGGCTATACTTATAGAACCTACATCTCCGGCGAAGCACTTAGCCTTTCCCTTGGGACGAAAGTTAAAAAGACAAAACACCAAAACACTAAGTGCCGAAACGTAGATCAAAGACGGATCAACAAAACCGGACTTCTCGTTTACCAGCATCAATGGAAGCAATACTGATAGAGAATAACCAGCCGTAATGCCATTTATACCATCCATGAAATTAATGACATTCGAAGCTCCCACACAAACGATAAGCGCCAACAACAACACCCACCACATATTCAAGCGCAATATATCCAATTGATAAAACATCATCACCATGGCAATGAATTGGGCCACCAAACGCACAGAATCAGGCAAGCTACGTACATCATCTATAAAACTTACGCCCCCAATTAAGGTAACGGCCATAAGAAACCACGGCGCAGAAAATCCAAAAAAGAAAGCCCATGTCCATAAACCCAGTAAAAAGATAACGCCACCACCTCTCAAGACAATAGAGGCATGGGAACTGCGCTCGTTGGGTTTATCAATGATATTAAACTTATCCGCTATATGGAAATAAAAAAGCTCCGCAAAAAATAGCAAAGCGAAAATCAGCACATAAAGTAAGCCGTTCATATCTTATCACTTCTTAAAGCTAAGAATAGTACAAGCCAATCCCTCTTTTGCGGATACCGGTATCTTTTGTAACCCCAAAGCCTTTTTTATTTTAGCATTACTTACCACATAATTCTCTGTCAGCTTCTGCATACGAAACGGATTGAGTGGAAGATGTAGCCATCCACCTATCTCTGCCATCACGTTCATTACCCCTTTAGGGATATACAAAATTCTCGCCTTCTTACCCAACGCCTCACAAATCACCTCGATTAATTCATTGGTAGACAACGGATCGTCATCAGCCATATGATAGATGCCGCTCTCTACCTTTTGAGTCAAGAAACCCTCTATCACTGTACAGAGGTTCTGTGCGCTAGTGAATGAACGACGATTCTCAAATGCCCCAAGCGGCCAAGGAATCCCCTTACTCACTACATTATATAACAGATTCAAATTCCCCTTATTTCCCGGGCCATGAATCATACAAGGACGCATGATATATACCTGTTTGCCGGGATAGATAGAACTATCTCCAAACGCATGATACAAATTGCCTAACGCTTCAGGCGCAAACCTCTCGATGATATAGTTCTCAGCCTTGATTTTACTTTCACCGTACGGTCCTATGGGAACAGGTACACATTCTTCGGTTAGTATATCTCCTTGTACAGAATCAGCCGCACTTTTTACCGTAGAAAAAAAGATAAATTTCTTGATAGAAGGCCGAACCAAAAACCAATCAAAAATTCGTTGGGTCAATCCCGTATTAATCTTAAAATAAGTATCTGCAGCACTCCTATTTTTAGTATCATGCGCTTTCCCCGCCAAATGGATCACCGCATCAAATCCCGGCATCTCCTTATCTAAGTCATCCCAAGAAAAAGTCTTTATCACACCGTCCTTTTCCGGGGTAACAATATCCAAACCATAGAGGCCATGACGCTCCTTCAAGGCAACAACCAGATTGGAACCCACAAAACCGTGGATCCCTGTTATTAATATATTCATCGTGAATTTATTTACGGCATGTCATTTCAAGTCTTCCAACTTGACCAACGGAGTCTTATCCCATTCTATGATAGAGTCAGCCTGTTTTACACTCATAAAGTCATAATGGCTCAACAAGCGTTGGAATTTACCAAAAGCACCTTTAATACCCACATAACTTTTAAATCGTCTCATAACAGGCAAGGATCGGATAATCGGTTGCCCCGTGTCAAAATCACGAGGATGGAAATAAGTCATCATATAGGTACAATCCTTAGCCCAATAATCAATCAGCCAATAAGGAAATAAACGGAAAAATCCTCCTCCCGAGAAAACGATATATTTTCCACATATTGCTTGTATATTAATAGGGAACTCCTTGATAAACCCACCGAAACCCAAGTCTATCCGTTTCGGAACACCCATTCCATAACTAGGCATTCCACCATAATCATGGGGGGCAGGGAACATAGAACAATCATACTCGAACCCCAACTCTCCCAAACAACGAAGTGCCCACGTATTATTTTTAGTAATCGAGAACCCCGGAGCACGAAAGGCGTTCACTTCTTCCCCTATTAGATCTTCTATCAACGATTTAGCCATAGCAGTATCCCTTTTGAAGTCTTTTTCATTGAAGCGAAAAGATAACTCATGCTGATACGAATGACAACCAATATGATGCCCTTGCTTTTGGATAGAACGAATCACACCAGGATGCCTTTCGGCTATCCAACCTAAACAGAAAAACGTCCCTTTCAAGTTTCGTTTATCCAACTCCTCCAAAATGCGATCCACCCCTTGATATATGCGAACCTCGTGTCTATCCCAGTCAAAATCCTCTGATATAAAATCACAATTATACCAGTCTTCGATGTCGAAAGTCAAGATATTCATCCTTTATCAAACTAAATCATAACTTGACAAATTCACGTCCCAATTCTTTATATCATATAGAGTATCATCAAAATATGATTTGTCAATCAAATTACAAGTAAAATGAAAATGTTTAGGTTCAAATCTATGAGGTATCTTAATCAATGAAACCGGAACAAAATCTAAATCCCCCACATACATGATCAAATCAATATCCTTTGATCGCTCTTGGTATATGGATCGTACCGCAAACTCAAAATTTGAGCGGTTCATAGGATATACATCTAAAAGAAAAGCGGTCTTAACTGGATTAAAATTTTGATGGCGATCTTTATGATCCTCTATTCGATAAACATACTTACAGCCTTTTATATCCCGTATTTCATATTGCCCCTTATTCCATCTATAACGGACTTTATCGAAAGACTCACGATCCTTCTCAAAAACAAAGGAACGAATCTTTTTCCCTTTGGATAAATGGGACATCTTGATCAAAGACCAAGAAAAAAGTCTAAAGAAAGGATCAAGCCATCTCATCCTCGGAATGATCGGACCAATCTTGATCGGAAGGATATAAGTGGTCAAACGGCCTATATCCTTTACCTTAAACCCTTTTATCATCACCGGATAAGACTCGTCATTCGGAAAACCAAACAACAACTTACACCCTATACTTCGGAGACAAGGCCAACAAGCCCTTTCCGTCTCATAAAAAGTAAAGAAATCCCGGTATTCCTTCTTTACCATTGAATCAAAACCTAGAGCCGCGATGAATTTCTCACCCTTCTTCTTATAATAAAAAGGCATATATACATAATAAGCGACTAAGAGACCCTTGTCATACATCAAACTATGTACGGAATATCCCAATGGAGCATTAAAACACTCCTCACGAACCGTAAGGATATCTCTTTGCAAGCCAAATACCTCGAAAAAGAGTGTATTTATGGACTCTATCTCCGCATCGGATAACTCTCCGGTTTTTTTCACGACCGAATCCATATCACAGTTTTTGCGTTAATACCCTTTCTATATCCTCGAAACACTTCATCCCGGAGATCTCCTCCGGATCGAACTCGACACCAAACTCGGATTCCAACTCCACGATCAAATTCAAATGGCGCAAGGAATCCCATTTATCACAGTTCTGTTGGGATAACACTTTTGTCGCACTCTCCAATCCTAGCACGTTCTTTAATACGAACAATATCTTTTCTTCCATAATATCAATATGTTATTTTATAATAGGATGGGATTTTTATCTCCGCACCCATGTTCAAATGGTAGAACTTGCTTCCGTCCTTATCCTGGCTATCCAAGACAAAATCGGTTCGCTCATAGAAGCCTGATACTTGCATATTCTTAGCTGTCGGAATATAAGACGCTTTTACGAGCTTAACACCTCTATTCCTCAGTATATTAAGAATACCGGACAAGAAAGCCTCCTCTATCCCTTTCCCCAGAATCCGGCAACTGAGCAAGAAACTATCGATCTCATACCCCCCATCGATAGGTCTCAACAATACCGCTCCGGTTATCCCATTATCCCCGAAACGATCCTTGACGGAAAGACAATAGATCAACCAGCCCTCGGAGGAAAATCCCATGAGATCCGACTCCGAATACCTTCGGGTCGTCAGATTGAACTGGTTCGTCTTATGGGTCATCTGGGCGATACGGGATACATTGAACGAGCTTATCGGTTCGATCCTCATCTCGATCTCCAGACTCTGTAGATACTGATCGAAATCCACAAATTTCTTTCGCTCCTGTGTACGGCTCGCATTCGCCTTGTACTGCTCGGTCTTCCGCCGATCCTCCTCCGTCACCGAATAGACACGGAAATAACGATCCGACAAGGAGATCAAGAAATCGGGTAGCATATAGGACTGTTTTGGGAACTCGGGAACCTCCACCATCGGAAGCATTTGACGGACCAACTCACGCTCCGTTGGGTTATCATCCACGAAGACGAGACTGTCCAGCCCTATGTTCAGCTCCTCCGAAAGCTCCCTTATGTTATCCGCCTTGTTCTGCCAATTAATTCGCCATGCGGAGAAATGCTCTTTCCGTAACAACACGAAAGGATTCTTCTCCCACACATCCAACACGTCCCGCTCGTTGTTCTTGCTACAGATCGTCAATATGACACCTCTCTTGGCCAGTTCCAACAAGCCTTCCTGAAAATACAGGAAGGCCTTACCCGGATAATCACCTCCTATCTTTATTCCATCTATACCGTCCTCCCCGAGGACTCCCCCCCAAAGCGTATTGTCCAGATCCAATACCAGACACTTCTTCCGGCAGAGGCTTATCTCCCTCAGGCGATCCTCAAACCAGCAAAAAAAGTCGGAAGCCAGCTTAGGGTTAATGCCCATTTGGGAAATAAAATAGAAACGCCAGTCAAATAATTGGCTGGAAGAATAACGGCGAGTGAAATCCGGCAGATCCACATACCGGACATTACTCCTCTCCGAGGCAAGCGAGCGTAGATACTTGTTATAGGTCTCTATGCTCTCCTGTACCTCCCATTCTGAACCGACCCATTGAAACGGACAAAGATCAACCAAGGAGAAGACCAGCACGCTCTTATGTGCCGGTATCTTTTCTATTACCCACCTCAACTTATCGATATAGGATAACACCTCCTCCGCCACACGGCACCTATCAAACCCGAAAGGGACTTGGTAGAACCAGATATAGCGATCCGCTCCCTCTTCCAGCGAGGAAATATCCCCATAGCCGGAGTAACGAGCATCCAGATTCCCGAACAAAGGCTCAAGCGTGTTGTTCCGAAATATATAATATCTCATCTTAATATTCTATCAGCTTTGAGATTCTTAGATTTTCCAAGGAAAGATAAGCCGTTCCCCAGGCCAAGCCCGCCCCAAAACCGACCATAAGCACATGCCGCCGTCTCGGGAAACTGCCGTCATACATGGTATGGACCATGTTCAAGGGAATGGAGGCAGCACTGGTATTGCCAAAATACCCCAAGCTATACGGCACCCTATCCAACGGGAACCTCAATTTCTTGGCGAAGAAATCCGTCATGAAACGGTTGGCCTGGTGGAAATGGATTATATCCACATCTTCGATCCCCATACCTAATACTTTCAATATCTCCTTTATACCCGAGGGAACAACCCGCAAACCAAAATTGAATACATCCATTCCACGCATGTGCAACTGCTCACCATCAAGGATATTCCCCTCCTCATCCACTTTTCGCTCAAATCCCTCTGCGCTACTAGGATTCCGGTATCCCCCGTACGGCACGCGGAGCATATCCGAGCCACCCCCATCCGAATGAAGCACAAAACAGGAGGGGCCATACCCCTCGCCTTTCTCTATCAACGTGGCGGTACCGGCGTCGCCGAACAACGGTGTCGTCACCTTGTCATGATCCGATACGGTCTTGGACATGGTTTCTCCCACCAGCAAAAGGACACGTCCTATCCCATCCTGCGAGGCCAAGGAATAAGCGATGGATAATCCATACACATATCCGGAACAGGCCATGTTGATATCAAACGCCATCACCGTTTTCGGCAAGCCCAAACGATCCTGCAAGGAAGGCGCCGTGGACGGTTGACGGTAATCCGGGGTCTGGGAGATAAAGATCAGAGCCCCGATAGAGTCCCGATCGATGCCATGCTCCAAGAGCAACCGCTCCGCAGCTTTACAGCAAAGATCGGAGGAACAGACATCCCGCTCCGCTATCCTCCTCTCACGAATACCGATGGAATGGATGGTCTTATCCAAATCCTCCTTGGGAATCAAATTATCCAGTTCGGAATTCCGTACAACCTTTTTGGGGACACAAGCTGAGACCGAATGAATCCCCACATCTATATATTTCAGTATCGCCATAGCCTATAAAACCGTAAATCCTCCATCGACAACAAGGCTGGCGCCCGTGGTGAAACCGCTTGCATCCGACAAGAAATAAATGATGGCCCACGCTATCTCTTCAGGAGAGGCCGCACGTTTCAATGGATACTGATTCTTTGTACTAAGCAATTGTTCCTCCGTAAATTCTGATCCATAAATAATAGGGGTATCTGTCATTCCTGGCAATACCGCATTAACCCTTATTTTTTTAGATGCTAATTCTACGGACAGTCCTTTCATCATACCTATTACGGCACTTTTAGACGCAGAATACACAGAGTTCCCCGGATGTACCGTTATAGGTCCTTCTATCGAAGAGATAAAAACAATCGATGAGAGTTTTCTAACCTTTTTTTGTCTTAGCAGGCAAGTAGTCAATAAAGTCGGAGCAAAAAAGTTCACATCAAAAAGCTGTTGCATATCCTCCTTCTTTAAGAATGTCACCGGTATCGTCTTTACAATACCCGCAATATGCGCTATGCCATCTAAAACAGGTAGTTCATTTATCAATCGTGACACATCACCATCCTTCCCTAAATCAGCGACCGATTGAATATGATTTTCTCCTTGTAATAAAGAGTACGTATCACACAATCTTGTCTCATCCCGTCCCGTAATCACGACCCGAGCCCCTAATTTAGAACACTCGATGGCCGTAGCCTTTCCGATACCTGAAGACGCTCCTGTCACCAAGATCGTCTTTCCCTCCAATGAATATGGATTATAACTCATAATTATTTATATTTCTACCAAATCACTTATCACTACATTCTCATCCAACTCGAAATAACCGGTTCCCCAAGACAGGCCAACCCCGAAACCACAAACCGCGATCTTACTCCTCCGTGCTCTCAATGCACAGGCCGTCACCAAAGTCAACGGTATGGAGGCACTGCTCGTATTGCCAAAAAGAGGCATAGAATACGGCACCTTCTCCTCCGGAAACTTCAATTTCTTCCGGATCTTATTATTCATGAAATAATTAGCTTGGTGCATCACGAAATAATCCAAAGACTCCCGATCCAACGAGAAGCGATCCATCAACAGGTTGAAACTCTGAGGAGCCTTCGTTATACCGAACGAGAAAACGCTCATGCCATCCATCTCCGTGTTCAAACGTGTCCTTTGTAAACCTTCCGAAGTCGTATAAACATCCAATGATTGGTTATTAAATGGATGCCTATAGCCACCGTCACGGATAATGATAGCCTCATACCCGCTTCCATCCGTAGAAAAATGAAAGCGGACAGGCTCATATCCTTCTTGATACTCTAAAGCCGTGGCGGTTCCGGCATCACCAAACAAGGGATAGGCGCTCTTATCCAACGGTGAGGATTGCAAATGGCAGATCTCCCCGGAAAGGAGCAAGCCCTTCTTTATCTGCCCGGAGGACAGCAAGGAGGTAATCACGCTCAAACCATAAACCCAGCCAGAGCACCCCAAGGATATATCCATGGCATAACAGCTCTCAGGCAACCCTAAACGTTCCTGCAAGACACAAGCCGTAGCCGGCAAGATATAATCCGCTGTTTGAGAGACAAACAACAAACATTCGATCTCCGATTTATCCCAACCTAGGTCTTCTATAAGACGTTCCGCAGCCGAATAGCAAAGATCAGAGGAGCAAACCCCGGGATCAGCGATACGCCTCTCCCTAACGGAGGTGGAGGCGATGTATTTCTCCGCCTCACCTTCCTCAAAATAGGGATAATCCTTATTGTACTCCACATGTTTCGGAACTCCGGCTGAGATGCCGGAGATCCGTACATTCCGAAATTCCAGAAAAGCCATCAGAGACGGGATTTAACGATTTCGTAAAGATCATTGATCGTTTGCGAATTACGCACGTCGTCACCCTTGATCTTCACGTCATACTCCTCGTCTATCATGGCGATCACGGACAAGGCCGTCAACGACGACCATTCCTCCAATTCCTTGAACTTCGTTTCCGGAGTAAACACGCTTGTCTCAGTATCATCGAACTGATCGGCGAAATTTTGAATGAATTCTTTTATTTCCATAATGTCATTACTTTTTTGATTAATAAATGAATCAATGAATCTGATAATATATTTTTCTTTAACTTCAATATAGGTCCGGACAAGAATCCATAGGTATAAATAATCGAGGCATCAAACCATGTGAATATATACTCATCGTTTTTCCTGTTCTTCAGCTTCTTGAGCACATAGTCGCAGATGGTCCATGGATACATCTTCAGAACGACCTTCCTGTCACCTACATAAATATCATTGAAGGTAAGCTCCCTCAAGACCCGCAGCTCCGCCATCGACGGGCGGGAAGCCAAACGGAGCAGGGTAGGCACCCCTACGTCCCCGAAGAGAGAGGAGGGATCGTATCGCAATAAACCGGACTCCATTATAAGATCCAAGAAACCCTCCGTCAAGCGTAAGATATATTGATTTTTCTCCTTGGAAGCGGCGGATATGGTACCGGGCGAGAATTCGGGATATATCGTCCCGCCCTCCTCTCGATACCTCAACAGCGTGGTATCGTCCGAGGCCGAGAAATAATTCTCCAGCACATACACCAAGGCAAACAAGTTATAGGCATACTCCGGCTCATCAAGAAAATCCTCGAAATAATATCCCGCCTCATAATCCCCTATACTCGCGATCGGATGGCGGGTCTCTTTCACCCCCAGGAAAAACGACAAGTAAGCGTTCGTGTCTTCCTCCCGACGCAATATATAGTTAAGCACACGGTTCGTATTGCCCTTCCAGCCGATATCCACGATCCCCGGCTTTTCGCTGCCCAAGAACCCCTCCTGCCGCAAATAGGATAATAGCAGGCGCCTAACCTCCCCGGACTTCTCCAATAAAGTCATGGCCAAGGAAGAAGACCTTATCCTGTCATAAAACCGCACTCGCTTTCCCAAGTCCAAGGGCTCATCCAGCTCGTCCACACAAAAGACCTGCAGCATCTCGTCCTCCTCCAAGGCCAACGAGGAAAGCAACTGCCGAGGAGTATAGCCTATCGTATCGGAAAAGACCAGCTCAAACTCATAGTCCGACAAGTCATACAAACATGAAACGAAAACAACCTTTCTCGATATATAGAGATAATGAAAATCCATTCCCGGAAACAAAGGGCGCAGCCTCAACGCCATCCGATACCAGACGAAGCTATCCCTCGCCAGAAAAAACAGATTGTCAACGCCTCTATTCCTGACGACACACAAGACTTTATACACAAACAAGAAGTAAGGAACCAACAACACGTCCACGAAAAAATCCAAACGATCCGAACCGGGAAGGGACAATCGATAAGCCCGGGCCAATCCCGACAAATAAGAAGGCAGGAATTTCCCATGGGGAAATCGCATATCATTCTGCCACAGATTCTCTGAAGGGGTATAAGGAAGATAAATCCTCCTTGACCGTATAAGCATAGACTTAGGCACGTAATAATCGCTATATGTATTATCCCCTACATGCTTCCATGAGCATCTCGATATCTTCTCTTCCCTTTGAATATACCGGAATAAATTCCCGGAATGCTTTGTTAAGCCGATCTCTCCGGATACATATATACGATCCTCCTCTTCCCAGAAGCCAAACCTCCGCAATTGGAACCTCAGGAAATCGGAAGGCAAATACATATCCGATATGAACAATATCCGCTTTCCTCTTTTCCGGTAGTCCCGTATCAAATCCAAGACTTGCCGCACCGGAGATAAATTCTCACGCTCCACCTCCAGTTCCAACTGCTTAAGAGCTGGTATCGACAAATTCGGGAAAGATTCCAAGCTAAGATTACGGTATATATCATCCAAGGAGACATCCTCCTTGCCGAAATTTCTCCGCGCCGTTTTCTCCGCGCTCAAACGGGAATTGATCAAATCTTTCAGATAAGACCTATCAACCTCCCCCAAAGCACGATCAGCCCATATACGAAAGATATTATCAGAAGATCCACACTTCCGGACGAGACAGGTATCAAAAATGTCGAAAGAATACGTCTTTATCATCTCAAGGAATCATAAACCAGTTTCAATTGCTCCGCATATACCTCTTCCGTAAAAGAGTTTATGGCCTTCTCTTTCGCCCTATCCCGAATATCAGTTGTATCCATACTCAAGACCTTTTCCATCAATACGGTTAACTCATCATTGGTATTAAACAAGAATCCAGTTTTTCCATGTTCTATCAATTCCGGAGTACCACCTGAATTCCTACCTATAACCAAACAGTCATTTAACATTGCCTCAGCAGTTACCCGTCCAAATGCCTCGTATTTTGAGCACATTAGCAATGCGATCGCTTTACGCATAAGTTCTTTTGAATCATTTCGATACCCTAACAAAAACACTTTATTCTGAAGATTTTCCTTTTGAATAACAGTTTGAATCTTCTTAACAATATGAGCCGGTCCCGTACCTGCGATGTACAATTGAAGATCCCTGTCTTTCAACATCTTTGAAAAAGAATATATAGCGTCAAAAACACCCTTTTTCTCGCTCAAACTCCCGCAAAACAGAAAATAAGATTCCTTCTTTTCTCTTATATTATGAAGATTACGAACAGAGTCTACGGCATTATAAATAACTCTTGCTTTCGCTCCTTGAATATGAAAATGCTCTTTTACGGCCTCCGACACACAGATAATAGAATCTGACTCATTAAAATCTTTACATAATTTCTTAAACGGCTTAAAGGGCCTCATATTAAAATCCAAATCCAAGAACTCTCTTATATGTAAAACATGCTTAATCGATTTACGACTTGCCACCTCTAAACCTATACTAGTTCGATTATCATTTGTATGAATAATATCTATTTTTTCATCATCTACAATTTTCAATATTCTATAATAAGAATACTTATTGAGTACCTTATAATAAAAAAACTTAACAATATACAATAAACACGAAGAAACACATCCATCATATACTGCACTATTAAATCTAAATGGTATAACTAAATATGCTATATTCATCTTATCTAATAAAAACAACAATGGCCCTTTTGAAGGAATCAATACCAAACTATTTTTTAAATCCAAAGACTTAATCAAATTCGCAAGAGAAAGGTTTGCACCATAAACTCCAGCATCATTCACAATAAAAAGTATATTCATATATTGGTCTTTCAAACTATAAACACTAAATTTCTGATATTTATTTAATCTAAATACCCATCATGATTCATTAAAATATAACATATATATTCAATAAAAAGTATATAAATACTATAGTCACATATTTTTCTTTATCAAAATATTAATCCTTCGATATAATACATTCTTATCATAACACATCACACATACCATAAACAAGATAAATCCCAATGAATAAAATTTATTAAGATGCCAAGTAAAAAAAACAATTCATTAAAACAAAATACAAATAGAACAACAAACAGAAAGAAGAGACTGATGCTGTTTTATAAAACTTTATTATGACCCATCTAATAAATAAAGAAAGGGAAAAAGGAATAACAAAAACACCGACTATTCCAAAATCCAAATAATGATAAATAGCATTTGTATAAGCATAATTAGAAAAACTATCACCACCTATAAATATTCTTGTATCCTGAAACATAGCTGTAGTCTTTTCATAAATAGCAGGTATATCTATAGAAAATAAACGAAGAAACAATCTTAAATACCGATTAATTCCATCAAAACTAACTAATCCATAATGATAACCACCAATTTGAGATAAATAATCATTTTGTAACGCATAATCAAACAAACGATGAGGTAGAACAAAGTAAGTAACAAAATTTTCATTAAAAATAGAAGCTCCTTCTCTAATAGTATCCAATGAAAACTCCTGCATGTCAAACCTAAAAGCAGAAAAATAACTAATCACAACATATATAAACAAACTAAACACACATAACGAAAATATATATTTAAATTTAAGTTTAATTCCAGTTATCATAAAAACAAAAAACACAGCAAACAATAGAACTAAAAAGTTCGTTCTACCTCCACCTATAAGAGCATAATCCAATATATATATATTATAATCATCCGATTATACACTCGCTTAAAAAACAAACAATAAGCTAATATAGCATTTGAGCAATAAAACAATGGAGGAGCAAAGAATGTATAAAAAACAAAATCTATGCTATAAAGATCATCATTTAGTATTTCAAAAGCATCAACTCCTACAAGATTCATAGATAATACTACATTCCAATATTTTACGAGGAGACTTCCTAATAAAATGATAGACACAAAAAGTATTATTAAATATTTTTTACTATAAATAAACCGATTCAAAGAACGAGAATATAAATATACCTTTTTGTCTAAACATATATTTTTATTAACTTTTACAGAAGAAAAACCTAATATAATAGCAGAAACATTTAGTAACATGATTACATATACTTCATCAGATACCGGATAAAGTCCATAAGGATTGAAAGTAGATATAACCAAAGATATAAACCATATAGTCCAAAAAGACAATATGACCTTTTTCGAAAAGCTATCCCTTATCATTCTTTTTATATACACATAAAAAAAGAGAAAAAACGCTATAATGAAAAACAACATATTCTTAATAAATCTCTGTTATAACACTTTATTTAGATATATATCCTAAATAAGTATTACTATTTTATTAAACCCTACAACCCTAATCGCCAGTTCCTATAAACTAACGACACAAAGCAAAACACTTCCACCCCTACGGCCATTACCGTAACCGTATACATAGTTATGCTTCCTGTCAGCCACAACAAGCCCATAGCCGTCAGAAAAAACAGACAATTTCCAACCATCACTCTCATATACACGGACGAATAGCCTAGCGGGACCAGACGATTTCCTCCAAGGAAACCATTGATAGATGTCAAGATCGCAGAGATTCCCAGCAATCGCATAATGACAGAAGCCTCTTCTATGTGTTCTCCGGCGAGAAGATACACCAACCAGTCACTACCGAAGAACATACTAATGTAGAAAAGTAAAGCGATCCCTACCGACAAGAACATCACATGATTGATAAAACGAATATTCTGTTCACGGGAGATCTTCGGGAAAACGGCTTGCGCTATCATGGAGGCTGGGAGTTTCATCAAAAGAAGCACCTTATCCGCCATATCATAAATGGAAACCTCCAACATCCCCAGAAAAGAACCGATCACCAATTTATTAACGTTCACATAAATCTGTGTGGACAGGATCGAAACAAATAAGGGCAAGCTCTCCTTATAGGCCGATCGCAATTCCCTTACCGGCATCAAGGAAAACCTTACTCTCTCTTTTCCCAACACGATATATAAAGAGAGACAACCCGCCAGTATAGCCCCGATCCCGTTTAACAAGGGGACCAGCAAATAATCCTCTTGCCGATGGACAAACAAGAATATAGCAACCACGAACAACAGGCGGGCAGATAGGTTCACGAATGTGATATATTTCATTTTCTCAATCCCCTGAAAGAACCAGATAGGTAACAGAAGCTCGTTGAATGTCAAAAGGAAAGAGAGGACATACACCCAATAATGATCCTCAAAGAACGGAACCATACTGATGACCGATAAATACAGGACTAGGCAAACAAGCCATAAAATGAACTTACACCAATAAATGGATGTGACGATCCGGGATAATCTTGCCCTATCCTGCTTGTAAATCGCCACGTTCCTCGCTCCGGACATATTGAACCCGAAGTTGATCACCAGCGATACATAGTTTATTATAGATTGAGCGAATATGATCACGCCATACAATTCCAAGCCTATAACCCGAAGCAAGTAAGGATAGGTAAGCAATGGAAATAGAATAGCGAATACCTGCAGCAAACTCAGATAGGAAAAATTAGCCAGTATGGTCTTATTCCTTCCCAGCCTCTCTTGTAAAGCCATCATCTAAAGATTCAATCCCTACCGAAGATATCCCTCGTATAGACCTTTCCCAACACATCGTCCAGACAATCATCATAACGATTGGCTATGATGGCGTGGCTCATCTCCTTGAAACGGGCGAGATCATTCACCACGGCACTGCCGAAGAAAGAACTCCCGTCTTCCAATGCAGGCTCATAGACGATCATCTTGGCCCCTTTCGCCTTGATACGTTTCATCACGCCTTGAATAGAGGACTGGCGAAAATTGTCACTGTTCGATTTCATCGTCAAACGGTATACACCCACGACGCATTCTCGCTCTTCGGAGCACCGGAAACTGTTCCTCTCGCTATAATCGTAGTAGCCGGCCTTGCGCAACACCTGGTCCGCAATGAAATCCTTACGGGTATGATTGCTCTCCACGATCGCGGTCATCATATTCTGGGGAACATCCTGATAATTGGCGAGCAACTGCTTGGTGTCCTTCGGCAGACAGTAGCCCCCATAACCAAAGCTGGGGTTGTTATAATGCGTGCCAATACGAGGATCCAGCCCCACGCCCTTGATGATGGCACTCGAATCCAAACCTTTCACTTCTGCATAGGTGTCCAACTCGTTAAAATAACTTACACGCAAAGCCAGATAGGTATTAGCAAACAACTTCACGGCCTCGGCCTCCTTCATTCCCATGAATAGCGCCGGAATATCCTGTTTAATGGCACCTTCTTGAAGCAGGGCGGCGAACGTGTGTGCAGCCTTCTCCAAACCCGGAATATCCGCAATCCTCTCGATCGCCTCATTCTCCGCATTGAATTGCTCATCGCTTAGCAATTTGGGATAACCAACGATTATACGGCTGGGATAAAGATTGTCATAAAGCGCCTTGCTCTCACGCAAAAACTCCGGAGAAAACAGCAGATTGAGTCGCTCAATACCCTTTTGGGCGTATCTCAGATAAAGACTCCGGCAATATCCGACCGGAATGGTCGACTTGATCACCATCACCGCCCTTGGATTAACACTCAATACCAGATCGATCACATCCTCAATATGGTGCGTATCAAAATAGTTCTTCACCGGATCATAATTGGTAGGAGCCGCAATAACGATGAAATCGGCATCACGATAAGCGGACGCTCCATCAAGCGTAGCCGTCAAGTTCAACTCCTTCTCCTTTAGGTATTTTTCGATATACTCATCCTGAATAGGAGATTGCTTCCGGTTTAGCGTCTCCACCTTCTCCGGTATAACGTCAACCGCAGTGACCGGATGATGCTGTGCCAACAGCGTAGCAATACTCAACCCGACATAACCGGTTCCAGCTACAGCAATTTTGATTTCCTCTGACATAATGATTATTGTATATAAGTAGTCACTTCAGATCCGTAACAGACCCAAAGCATTTGTTTTGACTAAAAAAATATCCTAGGTTCATCCACCATGTATCTTAGGTGCGTTGGTAAAATATCTTAGGTTAGTGACGCAAGTCACCTAAGATTGCTCATGGGTGTCTATCGCTCCATTGCCCATCTCATCGGACGGCATTTCCTTATGAGTGCCTTTCAGATGGAAATCAAGATCACCTTACGTAAGGTCTCTTTTATCGAATTTAGCACGTCCGCTTTCATTAATTTATGACAATTATTTTTCCTCTAGAGTAAATATACGAAATTTCATGCTAATTGCCAACCATCAATCAAAATCATTATACCATAATTGAGTTTATTACTTTTTCAGCGCTTCATATTTGGAGTTCATGTCAGCTGGGGCAAGCCTTCCACCTCGCCAGCGTGCCATACATGGTAATCCGCCATGGGAAGCCCGGGGACGGTCAATAGCTTGTAATCCGTCTCGTCCCTCCTCAAGATATGTTTACGGGCGTACAAACGGAGTGAGCGATCCGTAACGGACACCATCACGATCGGGAACGGATAAGCGAACAGGCGCAGCGGCGTAGTCTCGCTATCCGGAAACACACGACGCAACTGATAGGCAGAACGCTCGAACGACACCCAGTAAGATCCCGTACAATACAGGTGTATTGAGTTCAGGTTCGCACGCTCACGATCCATGATCTCTGTCAAACGCTCACGCAACAGGTTCATCAGCCGGATGCCCGAAGGGACGCCGCATGTCTCTCTCTCTTCTCTCATATCTTTTATTCATCGCCGTTCCCGTGCCCGAACCAGCGGTCGTAATCCCGTAAACGACGTATCAACACGGACTTGCTCCTCTTGGGCGAGGCCTCCTCCTGCCAAGGGTCAACCAGCTCGTGCGCCATGCGCTGGTAGAGGCTGCTGTCCGTACAGCCGTACAGCGTGACCAGCAGCAAGGCACGGGATTGCCTCGCTTTTATCACCGGGAGCATGCTGCGCATCGTGGCATGCAAACGATCGAACTCATCCGACTCGCCCAAAAGCAGATAGGCAGGAAGGAGCAAAGAGTAAAGCTTGCAACGGATCACGTCGGTCTCACCACGGAGAGAGGCGTAGCCACGCAGGACCTCACGGGCCAGACAGGCATCCTCATCCACTACCACGCCGGAGGCATGGTAACGGCCCAAGGCATCGTGCAAGCCCTCCGACAGACGGTCGTTGTCCAAATGGGTATACACGTGCTTGCCCCCCGTGTTCAGCTCGATCAGCTCGTACTCGCCCGGCTTCACCTCCAACAAGGGAACCCACATGCAATCGAGGATACGGGCCATCACATCCTTGTGACCGCCGCCCGGCTGGATCACCACCTCAGCCTCCATCCCGGCGAAATAGCCGGACGTGATACGTACACGGTCACCCTTCAGCAGGCGGCCACTGTCCGGAACGTACACCGGAAGCTC
>OHRD01000330.1_pt1 | contig 25488 bp, 24 predicted proteins | sample 1578371 | NCBI WGS metagenome assembly OHRD01 (sample SAMEA3879505, study PRJEB24766) | human gut metagenome | biome: human-associated habitat; feature: feces | place: USA | collected 1985/1987
AAATAGCGTTTGACTGGTTTTATCTGCTCTGGTGAAAGATTTTGAATGTCAGCAGAGAATACGATTTCTTCTTGCCCTATCGAAACAATGTAAGGCTTAAGGATTTCAATATCCTCAAACGATAGACCATATCGTAACATCCAAATTTCATTTTCATTATCAGTTCCGTATTTGAAATACTGAGCCATCTTCAATGCACGAATATCATTGTAATACTCGGAGAAAATTGCATAGAATATATCACTTAGCTTAAAACTAATAAGTTTATCGAGGTAGTCATATGTATCAAACACAATTCTATCGTAATCTACATCCGTGGCTTTGGTTCCGCGTTTGTAGATGCTATAATTTGGCAAACTTTTATTTGGAATGTCATCATAGCCTCTAATAAACTTTGCGGGAAGCGCAACTGCGGCTGCCCGAATCCTTTGGCGTTCGTTTTGGCTTTTTGCTGCTCTGTATTTTTTTGCAAAAGCTCGTCGCTCGGGGATTCTGGCTACATATGCATATCTGTACCAACAAATCGCTTTGAATGTTTTACAATGAATTTTCCATAGCAGAATTTTAATCGCAGTATTAAGCACACTCTCTTCGCCTTCGGACAATGTTCGGCCATTTAGATAATAACGATACAAATCACACAGACTTTCATATAAATGCAGCTTTGAGTCGTAGTCTGCATTAATCTTTGCAAGAGATATGAGATGTTCGCCCTCAAACAGAGAATCTAATGCAGTCTTCACCAACATATCGATATTGGTATCACTTAACCGTTGAACCTCAGAATCTGTAAGATTATATTCATCGGAGTAAGTACCGGAATTTATTGCCTCTTTGAAATCATGCAGTTCAGAATCCTCATCGTCAGCTGAATCCAGTAAAGAGGTGGAACTTAATACTTCGTCATTGAGCATGATGGCACGGAATGCACTCATATTCTCAGCCTTGATGACTACGCTGCCGTAATCGAAACGAGAACGGGTGGTTGAACGCCCGGCTCTTCCGATTAAATTTTTCATAGAAAGTGTTCTACTTGCTTGAAATGTGTTGAGATATACAACATCAAATGGCATATTAATGCCCTGCTCTAAAGTAGAAGTGGCAAAACAGATTCGGCAGAACCCTCTTTGGGTAAAGTGTTCTAAAATGAGTCGTGCTTGCAATGGAAGAGACCCATGGTGGACAACTATGCCCTTGCGCATATACTCAAGCATACTGGATGCATAGTATCCTTCATCTTTATCATTTGCTCCAATACATTTTTTGAATTGATCAATCAGTTGGAGTGCTTGTGGATCAGTTAGCGAACGGCACTCATCAATGTAGAGTTTGAATTTATTAAATACAGTTTTGTCATAAATACTTGCTTTCGTCGTGTAGATCAAAACCGATCCGCCTGTACGAATTGCTCTCAATACAGGGTCAAAATCACTTCGAATTTTACGCTTACCCATTGTGTCAGTGTCAAGGCCGAAATGAAAATACGAGGTTCCATCATGTGCGAAAAATATTTGCCCAACACACTTTTGCGCATAGCAAAAGGCCTTTGAATCATCAATATCGAAATTGTTTTTTTGCAATTGAGCTTCAGGGTTGCTCACAAAGGGATGAGCGAATACACATTTAGTTTCAGGGAAATTGCTCTGAATGCGACGCACGATACTATCGAAAAAGAGACCTCGTGTACTATCTTCATCGCTTAGTTGTGCTTCATCGAACAAAACGAATTCCAAATCGAGTTTATCTTTGTGCTTGAATAATTCTTTTGCCCGTTCAGGAGTTAAGATAAATACCGTTCTGTTAGAGTGTCTGGTGTTAATGATATCCACAAAGGTTAAAATATTTACACTCTTATCAGAGATTAGCTCACAAATGCGATCATAATATTCGTTGATTAACGCTCTTGACGGAACAATTATTGCCACATCTCGCTTTGATGTTTCAATTAGATGCCGAAATACATGTGATTTTCCTGTGCTGGTGGGCGCAGAAAAACTAAAATGTTGGTTTGCTTGGATCTGCTTTAAGATATTTGCTTGAACAGGCGTATAATTCAAATAGTTTGCTCTGGAGTGTCCTGGCCGTGGGCTTCTTGTAAAAGATGCCCATGATTGATAAAATTTCCTCTTCAACGGCGGAAAAATAATCGGGTGCAAATAGCTTCAGGTAAGATAAAATTTCCAGAGTGGTAATTGAAACAGGCCCATCTTTGAACAGCGCGTTTTGAGCATAGCCATATATCTCATCAAGATTTTCTTGATTCATAATCTGCTGAATAATGTCCTTCATATATTTACCGCCACAATAATAATTTCCTGGTGCTGAAGAAGTGATATAAAATCTTTGTTTTTGATGATGTTACTCACGAGTGTATCAGAAGGAGTACTTTTTGCCGAAAATGCGACTGCAAACCCTTTCATCCCCTTGCTTACACTGCTAAGCGCATTTTGAGAGCAAAAGTCACGCAAGTCGGCTAAATCCTTGATATCTTTTTTGTCAGAGATGAATCTGACTACTTGCTTTAAGCCAGAGCCATATGCATTTCGGTCATCCAAATACTTTGCTTCGCCAAAAATAATCACTTCATCCAATGACTGGCTGTGAAAGTCAAAGCCTGGATTTCCGGATTTTTTCTTGTTATATAATTCTGCTAATGGAATATCCAGGTATCCAAGCTTGTCAACAATAGCTTCTCGCGCAAGCTCAGACACTACATACTCGCCAGCGTCTGAAGATACCTCATCAGTCGAAGAGGTAGTGATTTTTGCGTAAATATCTGCAAGCGTTGCTTTCGCACGTTCTTGAAAACTCTCTCTAATATAGTCCTCATCAAAATTGCTTATCCAAGAAAGATTCGAAAGAACATAAAAGATTTGAGAAAGAGTATCTTTCAAATCGTCAGGTTGTACTCGCAGAAAATATGCGCGATTATGCTTGTCGAAACATATCTTACGGAAATCAATGATATTCACCAATGTTCACCACCCGGAGCTTTTATAAACAAAAGCCGTATGGGAATACACCCACACGGCTGCCTTAGTGGCATAAAGGCCTACCGTTAATTAATTATACTGCAATTCGGCAAAAATTACAATATTAAGTCTACGCTTGTCGAAAAGATGTGTTAAGAATGACAAACTCACTTCTTGCGCCGCAATAGACAAAGAATAAGAAAAATCCCTCTGAAATCAACGATTTCAGAGGGATTTTGGTCCGAGTAGTGCGGCTCGAACGCACGGTCTCCTGGTCCCAAACCAGGCGCGATACCAACTTCGCTATACCCGGATATTCACTTTCCTGCCATGATACCACGGCGAGGGGTAAAAATAAAGTCTTTTCTGTCTGTGGTCATTCCTGTGGTCAAAGCCGCTTTTGTGCCGTTTTCGGCAACCGGGGGAAATCCAGCAAACGCAGGTGTCGCAAGGCTTTGCGGCGTTTCGCCTCACCCTATCCCGGATACCGCCACGGCACTCCCAAAGCAGGCGCGCTACCAACTGCGCTACACCCGGTTATATATTGTCGGCTTGAGCGGCCGCCCCCATAGTATACCCTACAGCGCGCCCGTTTTCAAGAGCTTTCTGCACCGGCGGCCACAAAAAGAGACCCCGCCCGGGGCTGCCGGAAAAAGGCAGGCAGCGGGCGGGGATATGAGGGAAGGGGAATGGCTTGCAGAATCAGACTCTGCGCCGCGAACGGGGAAGGCCGCTCAGCTGCTCCGTCAGCTCTCGCACCCGGCGCTTGCCGTCGGCAATGTGCCGGTCGATGGCGGCCTGCTCCCGGCAGGCCCATTCCTCATGGGTGGGCACCTGGGCCAGCAGCTTTGCCGCCGCCGCAGCCAGCCAGACGGCGCCGGAACCCTCCCCGGGGCGGGTAAGCTCCGGCTCCAGCTCAACGTTTTCATATTTCCGGGCACTCTCCCGGATGCAGCGGACGGCTTCCTGCAGCTCCTGGGCCGCACAGACGGCCAGGTCCGCCAGGTCATGGCTTCCAATGTTTTTCAGCAGCTGCCGCAGCTGCTCCAGCAGGCAGAGGGCTTCCTGCATCCGCCGGACGTCCTCACCGGCGGTCTCGGGGTCAATGGACAGAATGGTCAGCTTGCTTGTCATGGATGTTCTCTCCTTCTTCTTGGTGGCGTGATCCTCCCGTGCCGTGGCGATACCACGCTTTTATGCCATTATAATCCAGGATTTCTCCCATTTCATGGAATTTGCATAATTCGCTGCAAAATGCGCAGAACTCGACATTATTTACCATAAATTTCCAGTTCTTGCAATTATCGGCGGCGTATGCTACAATGTATAGTCGTTTTTATAGGGGGGATATTTTTGAGCACGACGGGTTCCATGATCTATAACTTCTGCCTGCTGGCAGTCTGGACGGTTTTCCTGTGGAAAAATCTGACGCCCCGATTCAGCTTCCGGATAACCATGCTGATCTGCGCGGCGGTGGTCCCGGCGGTGGCGCTGGGGGTCAACTATGGGCTGAACCGGCTGTCGGTGCTGCGGCTGATCTCCATTCCGCTGCTGTTTCTGATCCTGGGGCTGACGCTGTACCGCAGCCCGATCCCCCTGACGGCCTTTGTGGCCCTGCTGCCGGAGGCAACGCTCCTGATGATGGAGATGATGCTGTCGGTGATCTTCCCGATGCTGTTTGGCCTGAACGGAGAGGTCGACTATTGGCACACCGCGGCGGCGGAGCCTATGGCTCTGCTGACAGTGTCGCTGTATGCCGGAACTCTGGCCCTGGCCACCCGGGCTCTCTCTCGGAACGGCCGGCCGCTGAGCCTGACCCAGTGGCTGATTTTCGCGGTTTTTCCCTTGCAGCAGAGTGCCTGCCTGATCACCATGTTCCGGCTGTATGCTCAGTTTCCGGAGGCCGTCAACTGGCCGAGAATGTCCGTTCTGATTCTGCTGTTTGCCGTGTCCGACGTGGCGCTGTTCTGCCTGATCGGGCAGACCGCCCGGAAGGCGGAGCTGGAGACCGCCAACCGCCTGCTGAATGACCAGCTGGATAACCAGCTGAAGCACTATTCCGCCCTGGTGGATCAGTACGAGGACAACCGCCGCATCCGCCACGACATCGCCCACCATATGCACACCATCCAGCTGCTGCTGGAGAGTGGCTGCCGCCAGGAGGCCACAGCCTATGCCGGGGAGCTGATGCGCCAGCAGGAGCACAGCTCCCAGCTGGGCCAGTGCGAAAATCCGCTGGTGGACGCCTTCCTGTTCAGCCGCATCCGGGAGGCCCGGCAGGCCGGGATCCCGGTGGAGGCACCGGTGGTGCTGCCCCGGAGGCTGCCCATTGCCAACGTGGACCTGGTGATCCTGTTCGGCAACCTGATGGACAACGCCGTGGAGGCCTGCGGCCAGGTGGCATCGCCGTTCATCCGGCTGGAGGCCGGGCTGCGGAAGGACTATCTGGTGGTGACGGAGACCAACCCAGCCCCGGCGGATGACACCCGAAAGAAGCGCCGCATTCCCCAGCTGGAGCGGGGCATCGGCCTGCACATTCTGACGGATCTGGCCGGGCGGTACCACGGCTCCTGCACCCAGGAGGTCCGGGACGGACAGTTCACCGTGTCCATTGCCTTGCAGCTGCCGGAAAATCAAGGAGAAACGGAGGAAGCCTGATGTTCCGTCTTGCTATCTGCGACGACGACACCCTGCATATGCAGAATACCCTGCGCTGCGCCCGAGAGACGCCGGAGGCCGCCGACTGCGACATCCGCACGTTTTCCGCCCCGGGGGAGCTGATGGACGCCGTTACCGGCGGGGGCTACCGGCCCCACATCGCCCTGCTGGATATCTGTATGCCCGACAGCAGCGGCATTGAGCTGGCCCAGCGCCTGCACGAGAAGCTGCCCCGCTGCCAGGTGATCTTCGTCAGCAGCTTTCTGGACTATGCCACGTCGGTGTATGACGTGGAGCACGTGTATTTTATCCTGAAATCCCAGATGGCCCAGCGGCTGGGTCCCGCCCTGCGGCGGGCTATGGACGCCCTGGGCGCCGTCCGCGCCGACCTGCTGCTGGAGCGGGACGGCGCATCGTACCGGGTGCCGGTGTCAGAGGTGCTGTATGCCGAGCGGGTGCTGCGGAAAACCCGGGTGGTCACCACCCGGGGAGACTTCATGACCCAGCGGACCCCCGCCCAGCTGCTGGAGGAGAGCCGGGGCTTCATCCGCTGCCACCAGAGCTATTGGGTGAACCTGTCCCGGATCCGGTGCATCAGGGACGGAGCCTTTGTCATGGAAAGCGGCGGCTGCGTCCCCATCAGCCGCACCTATCAGCATCCCGCCCGGGAGGCGTTTTTCCGCTCCCTGGTGGACGGCGAGTCTCAAAAAGGGCAAGGCCCTTTTTGATAAGCATAAAAAATCAGGGCCCTGAAAAGGCCCTGATTTTTTATGCTTACGTTCCGGGTTCTGCCGGGTCCGGGGCGGGATCGGGTGTGGGTTCAGGCTCCGGGTCCGGGGTGGGTTCAGGCTCTGGGGTGGGTGTGGGATCGGGCTTGGGCTCCGGCTGGGGCTCCTGCTTGCCCACCTCCACGATCTTGTCCCGGCTGTCATAATTGCTCTCCGCCTCGAAACTGCTGGAGATCAGATTTCCGTTGCCGTCGTACACATTCCGCCAGGTCTGCACGGTGAACCCAGTGATGGGATACTGGGTCACCCGCTCCACGCCGGGGGCCAGGCTGTCCACCTCTTTATAGATGGTCTTCCAGGGGGTGGTGGACACGGTTTTGCTGGTGATCTTCACGAAACTGCTGTCGGTTTTGGTGCCGAAGATCTTCACCGTGACGTTGTTGTTGTACCAATAGGTGACGATCTTGATGGGATAGTCCGTGTTGTTCTGCAGAACAAAGTCCAGGTACGGCCAGAACACCGTGGCGTCGCACCCGGAGGGGACATAATCCTGGGCGTACATATGGCAGGCCCGGGACACGATCTTCAGGTTGGCCAGCAGGGCCGAATAGTACAGGGTGGACGACACCTGGCACACGCCGCCGCCATAGGAGGGCACGGCCTTGCCGCCCACATAGGCAGTGCCGATCTTGAATCCGGCCTCCTTGGTGGTGGGGCCCACGGCATTGTTATAGCTGAAGTTCTCGCCGCTGTTGACCACGGAGCCGCTGATGTTTCCGGAGGCCTTGCGGACGTTGAAAATCCGGTCGCTGGTGCCGGAGACATAGGAGGTGTACTGTCCCAGCACGTCCCGGAACAGCACCTTCTCCAGCTCCGCCTTGGTGACGGTGGGATAGGTGATCTGGGCGGGGATGACGATCTCCTGGCCGGGCTGGGCGTCCTCCACCAGCTTTTCGGCCCCGGCCACGTCGAAGGTGACGCCTATGCGCCCCTCCACCACCTGGCCGGTGGACCGGTCATAGGAGGCGTTCTTTCCCTGGCCGCCGATCTCCTGCTCCAGGGCCGCCAGGTCCAGGGGCTTGCCCTGGGTGGTGGTGCTGACGCAGGGGATGGGGTCCATGCACCGGGTGGTCACTGCCTGGTGCAGGGCCCGGGCCAGCTTGTCCCCGTCGATGGTGCGGCCGTCGGCGGCCTTGATGACGTAGAAACCGTCGCCCTTGCCCTCCTCCATGCGGTACGCCCCGTCCACCGGGTCCCGGCTCAGCTCCCGGCTGAGGGTTTCTGCCCGCTGGGACAGCTGCCCGGCGTCCAGGTCCCACTGGACCTGCGCCTGGGTGTCCCCGAACCAGCTGCGGATCATGTGATAGCCGTTGACGAAGAAATTGCCGCCGTGGGCCGCGTTCCAGGCGGCCTGGGCCGCCTCCTGGGGCGTCACGGACACCCCCAGCTCCGTCAGGTTCACCGTGCCGATGACCTGATCCTCCAGGGTCAGGTCGATGGTCTCCTTCCGGCAGGCGGCGTCGCCCTCCCGCTGCCACTTGTCCCGGACCTGCTGCGCCGTAAGGCCGCCTACGTCCACCCCCAGCACCCGGGTGCCCCGCAGGGTGGTCCCTCCGGCGGCGGCCACCGCGCAGACGGCTATGTACGCCGCCGCCAGCACGCCCACGGCGATGCCGGCAATCAGGCCCGCGGTGCGGCCCGGGGACCGGGGCTTCTTTTCCTTCTGTAAGGGCTTCTGGTTGGTCTGTTCCATGGATGCCCCTCCTTGTTTCTGTATAACCGCGCCAATGCGCGTCTTTACAGTATACTACAACCCCGGCGGAAAAAAGTTACAATCCGGTAACAATCAGCAACTTTCGGACACACTATCGATTTTTCCCGATGCGCGCTTGGGGATGCGGATGGTCAGCAGAATCTCCCGGTCCGTATCCTGGCGATTCCATCCGGCGTCCACCCCGGCCTGCCGCATCAGGTGCAGCCCCCGGTCCACGCTGTTGAGAAACAGCCGCACGTCCTTGATGATGTAGGTGCTCCGGCCCCGGGGCGGGGTGACCTGGGCCGATTGCAGGAGCTTTTCCACATAGGCCTCCGCCTGGGCCACGTTCATCCCCCGGCGCACCATATCCCCGGCGGCCCGGCGCTGGACCTCCGGGTCCTGGAGCCGCAGCAGCGCCCGGGCGTGGCGCTCCGTCAGGCCGTTTTCCCGCAGCAGGGCCCGCACGTCCTCCGGCAGACGCAGCAGGCGCAGCTTGTTGGCCACGGTGGGCTGGGCCCGGCCCAGCCGCCGGGCGGCCTCCTCCTGGCTGAGCCCATACCGGGAGATCAGCCGGGCGATGGCCTGCGCCTCCTCCCAGCAGTCCAGGTCCCGGCGCTGGAGATTCTCCATCAGGGCCAGCAGGGCGGAGTCCTCCTCCCCTACCTGGGCCACCAGACACGGCACCTCCCGCAGTCCGGCGATCCGGGCCGCCCGCAGCCGCCGCTCCCCGGCCACCAGCTCATACCCGTCTCCGGCCCGGCGGACGGTCAGGGGCTGCAGAATGCCGCAGGAGCGGATGCTGGCCGCCAGCTCCGCCAGGCCCTCCTCATCGAAGCTGCGGCGGGGCTGCTGGGGATTGGGCCGGATGCGGCCCAGGGGGATGTACTGGACCCGGGTGGATAGAAACTCACCTTTTCGCTGCAATTTCATGGCGTTCGACCTCCTTTCCCCCATTTTATCCGCCAGAGGGGGCAAAAAAGGCCGCACCCTGTCGGGAAATCAAAATTTCCCCGCTTGCGCCCCGGGCTGCAATGTCTGCGCCGTGTATGTGGAGCCGTCTCACCGCTCCGTTGAAAACAGGAACATATCATAATTGTGTTGACGGCAGTCCGTGAGATGGGATACAATGAGAAAAAAGGAGGGGAAGCTCTATGAAGAAGCGTCTGGAAGCCCTATGGTGCGCACTGTTCCGCGTGAACAAAAACGCTACCGGCTACACCTGGCCCATTTGCCGGATACTGCTGTGTCTATTGTCCTACTGGCTTTTGACAGTGGTCAACGGAAGTCGGCCCATGAGTACGCCCCGGGCGGTGGTGTTCGTGCTGCTGATCGTGCTGACCTGGGGACTCTTTTACGGCGTTATATGCGCACTGGTGGAGATCAACATCGTCCGGAAGCACCGCAGATCCCCCAAGACCAGGCAGCCGGTATCGGGCCGGGAGAAGGCTGCCGGAAAGCCCTTTTCCCTGGAGCAGCTGGCGGCGCTGGCGGAGGAGAATGACATTGTGGAGCTTCGCCTGCTTCACGGCAGCCGGACTGTCACCGCCGGGTCCAGCTCCGACTACACGCCCCAGAAGGGTTTTTTCGATAAGCGCTACTATGTGGGCAGCAAGGAAATGGAAACTATCGACGATTTCCGGCGGGCATTGGAGCCATACGCCCCCGGCAGCACCGTCACGGTGCTGACCATTGACGGCGTAAAGCCCCAATAAACATTTGCAGCACGGAAGAGAGCCGTATGATGCACCGCATATCCCCGCGGAAGCCACCCTCATCAGCGGAAAAAATGCTTGCCATCGGGACCCCTGGGGGGTAAAATAACACCAATTGAAAGACAGGAGGCGCATTCCTATGGAATTTAATCCCCAGAAGCAGCTGGCGGGCCTGCTGGAGTGGATGGACCAGCAGATGACCCAGTGCGGCGGCAAAACCGCCGTCATCGGCATTTCCGGCGGCAAGGACAGCAGCACCGTGGCGGCGCTGGCAGTGGCCGCCTACGGCCGGGAGAACGTATACGGCGTGCTGATGCCCAACGGCGTCCAGCCGGACATCGACTATTCCCAGGCCCTGGTGGAGCACTTGCAGATCCCCCACTGCACCATCAACATCCACGACGCCGTTCAGGGCGTTCTGCAGGAGATGGAGAAGGCGGGCCTGACTCCCAGCCGCCAGACCGCCGTGAACCTGCCCTCCCGCGTCCGCATGGCCACCCTGTATGCCGTGGCCCAGACGCTGCCCGCCGGCATTGTCATCAACACCAGCAACCTCTCCGAGGACTGGGTGGGCTACTGCACTATTTACGGCGACTCCGCCGGAGCCTTCTCCCCGCTGGGCATGTACACCACCGAGGAGGTCATCGCCCTGGGCCGTGTGCTGGGCCTGCCGGAAAAGTTCCTGGTGAAGGCCCCCTCCGACGGCCTCACCGGCCTCACCGACGAGGACAACCTGGGCTTCACCTATCACGCCGTCAACGAGTATGTCCGCCGGGGCGTCTGCGACCCCGCCATCCGGGAGCAGATCGACCGGAAGCACCGCACCAGCCGCTTCAAGTTCCAGACCCTGCCGGTGTATCACAACGGCCTGCCTATGGCCCTCACCGACGAAACGGATTACTACAAGTAAGAAAAAATCCTGCGGCGCTGCCGCAGGATTTTTTTGCTTATTCGTTGGGGCCGAAGGGGTCGATGGGCCGGAAGGGATCGTCATCGCCGCCGTCGGGGCCGGACTGGAAGCCGATGCCTTTCACCCGCTTGATCTCCTGGAAATAGCCCACGTTGGCCTGCTCCCGATAGGGGGCCAGCCAGATGTCCAAAATGCCCAGGGTCAGGCCGGACAGCAGAATCCACCCGATGAAGGACAGGTCCAGCACAAACAGCGTCCACTTGAAGCCCGCCGTCTGGGCCTTGCTCATGCTGATGGCCTCCATGATGCCGATGTCGGGATTTTCGCACAGGTTATACACCGCGAAGCGGTACCGGTACTGGGCGATGAGGCCGGGGATATAGAACAGCAGGGACCACAGGAACACGAAGATGCTCATAACGATGTTCAGCAGGATCAGCTTCCCCAGGAAGCCGAACCCGTCCAGCAGGCAGGAGAAGGGCATTTCCTTGCCCCGGCGCACGCCCAGGTGATAGATGGACCAGCCGGCGCTGAGAATTGCCTGGGCCAGCCAGTTCACCGCCGCCACAAAGGCCACCAGCAGCACCGGGAACTCCGGAAAGCTGGGCAGCATCGCCGCCAGGTCGGGGTCATAGCCTGCCATCTGGTCCACGGTCTGGGACGCCCCCACATAGGAGTCCAGCCCGCCCAGCAGGCCCAGAACCCCCACAACGATCAGTGACACCAGGTAGGGGTTCACCCGGGCGCCCCGCAGCACCTGCTTGGCTTCTTCTTTAATCTGAATGCGATCGGGCATGAAAGCACTTCCTTTCTTGTGACACGCCGCCCCGCAGGCGGCCATATGTCCGCTTTTCTGCGCATAGTATACCATATGCCGCCCCCAAACACAAGAGCGGGAAATTTCGGGTATTTTTGGATAAAGATTCCGCCGGATTTCCTCCGAAAAGCTAAGAATAAGACAAAAACCTATAATTTTTGCAGAAAACCGGAATACAGGGGGTGGACAAGAAGCCAAATCTGGTGTAGAATTTAGGGCAGTATGTGGTGGCATAGGGCCACCCAGTAGTAAGATGAGGTGAAGACAATGGCACAAGCTTTCTTTGGCGGCGTTCATCCCAATGATATGAAGGCCGCAACCAATGAAAAGGCCATCGAACAGCTGGCAGCCCCGGCTGAGGTGGTCATTCCCATGTCTATGCACATCGGTGCACCCTGCAAGCCCATCGTTGCGGTGGGCGACAAGGTGACCATCGGTCAGAAGATCGGTGAACCCGGCGGTTTCGTGTCCGCTCCCATCCATGCCAGCGTGTCCGGCACGGTGAAGGCAGTGGAGCCCCGTCCCTTCTCCATGGGCGGGACCATGATGTCCGTGGTCATCGAGAACGACTTCCAGAACACCGTGTGTCCGGACATTCATCCCGTGGACGACCCTGACAGCCTGACCCCCGAGCAGCTGGTGGAGATCGTCAAGAACGCCGGTATCGTGGGCCAGGGCGGCGCAACCTTCCCCACCCACGTGAAGATCAGCTCCGGCCTCGGCAAGGTGGACTATGTCATCATCAACGCCGCCGAGTGCGAGCCCTACATCACCGGCGACCACCGCACCATGCTGGAGCGGCCCGAGCAGGTCATCAAGGGCGCCACCCTGCTGGCCAAGTGCTTCGGCGTGGAGCATGTGTACATCGGCGTGGAGGCCAACAAGCAGAACGCGGCCGATGTGCTGAACGCGACCATCGCCGAGCTGAAGGCCCCCGTGGTGGTGGAGGTGCTGCATACCCGCTACCCCCAGGGCGCTGAAAAGCAGCTGTGCCAGGCCATCTCCGGCCGTCAGGTTCCCTCCGGCAAGCTGCCTGCCGACGCAGGCTGCTGCATCTTCAACCTGAACACCACCTGCGCCATCTATAAGGCTGTTTACACCGGTATGCCCGTTGTCAGCAAGGTGGTCACCGTGTCCGGCTCCGGCGTCATCGAGCCCAAGAACCTCGAATGCCCCATCGGCACCCCCATCACCGCCCTGTTCGACGCCTGCGGCGGCCTGAAGGAAGAAACCTACAAGCTGATCATGGGCGGCCCCATGATGGGTCTTGCCCAGTATAACCTGGACGTCACCGTGGGCAAGGGCACCGGCGCTATGCTGGCCTTCGCCGGTGACGAGGAGCAGTACGAGGAGAATCCCCAGTGCATCCGCTGCGGCAAGTGCGTGGGTGTGTGTCCCATGCGGCTGGAGCCCGTGTTCATGTATAAGTACCTGATGAAGGGCGACGTGGACACCTGGCAGAACACCCTCCACGGCATGGACTGCATCGAGTGCGGCGCCTGCGCCTATACCTGCCCCGCCCGTCTGCCCCTGACCCACGCCTTCCGCATGGGCAAGCAGAAAGTCAACAATGCAAGAATGGCCGCCAAGGCCAAGGCAGAGGCCGAGAAGGCCGCCGCCGAAAAGAAGGAGGCGTAAACCATGACCGATTACAAGAATTTGAAGCTGATCGCGTCCTCCTCCCCCCACATCCGGTCCAACGAGAGCACCCGGACCATCATGATGGACGTGATCATTGCCATGATCCCCGCTCTGATCATGAGCGTGTTCGTCTTTGGCTTCCGGGCCCTGGCCCTGACCCTGGTGTCCGTGGCCGCCTGCGTGTTCTGGGAGTGGGGCTATCGCAAGCTCCTGAAGAAGCCCCAGTCCATCGGCGACCTGTCCGCCGTGGTCACCGGTATGCTGCTGGCCTTTGTGTGCCCCCCCACGCTGCCCTATTGGATGATTATCATCGGCGCGTTCTTCGCCATCGTGGTGGTCAAGCAGCTGTTCGGCGGCATCGGCTGCAACTTCATGAACCCCGCTCTGGCGGGCCGTGCCGTTCTGCTGGCCAGCTATGCCACCGCTATGACCACCTGGGCCGTGCCCATGAGCAAGCTGTCCATCTTCGGCTCCAACGCTGACGCCGTTACCTCCTCCACCCCCCTGGCCATCATGAAGGGCGGCGACCTGGCCTCCCTGACCAGCAACTACTCCGTGGTGGATATGTTCCTGGGCCGCATCGGCGGCTCCCTGGGCGAGGTTTCCGCGCTGATGCTGCTGCTGGGCGGCGTGTACCTGGTGATCCGCAAGGTCATCTCCTGGCACACCCCCGTGGCCTTCATCGCCACCGTGGCCGTCCTGTGCCTGATCTCCGCCCCCGCCGGTATCTCCGCCGTGGACTACATGCTCTATAACGTCTTCGGCGGCGGCCTGATGCTGGGCGCCATCTTCATGGCCACCGACTATGCCACCTCTCCCGTTACCAAGCCCGGCCAGATCATCTTCGGCATCGGCTGCGGCCTGCTGACCTGCTTCATCCGCCGCTTCGGCTCCTATCCCGAGGGCGTCTGCTATTCCATCCTGATCATGAACTGCACCACCTGGCTGCTGGATAAGTACATCCGGCCCACCATCTACGGTGCTCCCAAGAAAGAAAAGAAGGAGGCGGCTGCAAAATGAAGATCTCCGGTAAGTTTATTCTGAAGGTCGCCGGCACCCTGACTGTTATCTCCCTGGTGGTGGCCTTGCTGCTGGGCCTGGTCAACGGCGTCACCAAGGACAAGATCGCCGCCATCGAGGCGGAAAAGACCCGGGTGGCCATGAGCGCCGTTGTCCCCGAGGGCAGCGAGTTCACCGACGCGCTGGAGCTGACCGACGACGTGGTGGCCGCGGCTAAGGCCCAGGGCGGCACCGTCAGCGAGCTGTACGGCGTCACCAACGGCGGCGCAGAGGCCGGCTATGTGGCCAAGGTTGCCGCTTCCGGCTCCCAGGGCACCATCACCATGATGGTGGGCATCGACGCCAACGGCGCCATCACCGGCATCTCCGTGGTCAGCCACTCCGAGACCTCCGGCATCGGCACCAAGGTGGTCGAGAACAAGCCCAACGCCGCCGGAACTCCCGTGCTGGATCAGTTCATCGGCATGTCCGGCGCCGGCACCCTGGCGGTGGGCAGCAACATCACCGCCATCTCCGGCGCCACCGTTTCCACCAAGGGCATCACCATGGGCGCCAACGCCGCCCTGGCTGCCGTGGAAGCTCTGGGCTAAGAAAGGAGGAGCTGCAATATGAACTTTGGCAAGCAATTCAAGGAGGGCCTGATCACCCAGAACCCCGTGCTGGTGCAGCTGCTGGGTATGTGCTCCACCATGGCCATCACCACGTCGTTCTTCAACGGCCTGGGCATGGGCGTGTCCGTTCTGATCATCCTGACCCTTTCCAACATTTTCATCGCGCTGCTGCGCAAGATCATCCCCAATGAGGTCCGTATCGCCTGCTTCATCGTGGTCATCGCCGGCTTCGTTACCTGCGTGGACCTGCTGCTGAAGGCCTTCGTTCCCGCCCTGTCCAACTCCCTGGGCGTGTTCATCCCCCTGATCGTGGTGAACTGCATCATCCTGGGCCGTGCCGAGGGCTTCGCCTCCAAGAACGGCATCGGCGCTTCCGCTGTGGACGGCGTCTGCCAGGGCATCGGCTATACCATCGTGCTGATCATCATGTGCGTGTTCCGTGAGCTGCTGGGCTCCGGCAAGTTCGGCGGCGGCCTGCTGGGCGGCGGCGGACTGGGCAGCGCGCCCGGCATCGTCATCTTCCCCGAGGAATTCGGCATCAAGCTGCTGACCCTGCCGGTGGGCGGCTTCCTGACCCTGGGCGCTCTCATCGCTGCGATGCAGTGGGCCCTGGCCAAGAGCGAAAAGAAAAAGGAGGTCAAGTAAGCTATGTCTGTTACGACTCTGCTCGCCATCTCCCTTGGCGCTATTCTGACCAATAACTTTATTTTCTCCCAGTTCCTGGGCATCTGCCCCTTCCTGGGCGTGTCCAAGAAGATCGACACCGCAGTGGGCATGGGCGCCGCCGTGACTTTCGTTATGGGTCTGGCCTCCGCTTTCTGCTATCTGGTGAACCTGATTCTGGTGCCGCTGCACCTGGAGTTCATGCAGACCGTGGCCTTCATCCTGGTCATCGCCGGTCTGGTGCAGTTTGTGGAAATGTTCCTGAAGAAGAACATCCCCACCCTGTACACCGCCCTGGGCGTGTACCTGCCCCTGATCACCACCAACTGCGCCGTGCTGGGCGTGGCCCTGCTGAACGTGCAGAACGACTACAATTTCATCAGCTCCGTGGTTTACGGCATCACCGGCGGTCTGGGCTTCCTGCTGGCCATCTTCCTGTTTGCCGCCGTCCGCGAGCAGCTGGAGGTCTCCAGTGACATCCCCAAGTCCTTTGAGGGCTTCCCCATCGCGCTGGTCACCGCCGGCCTGATGGCTCTGGCCTTCATGGGCTTCAGCGGCCTGAAGGTCTGGTAAGGAGGAAAAATTATGGATTTTACTACTGTCATTTGGGCCGTTGTGGTCCTTGGCGCCCTTGCCATTGTGTTCGGCCTGATCCTGGCGGTGGCCGCCAAGGTCTTTGAGGTGGAGGTGGATCCCCGCCTGCCCGAGATCCAGGCCTGTCTGGCCGGCGCCAACTGCGGCGGCTGCGGCTATCCCGGCTGCGGCGGCTGCGCCGAGGCCATCCTGGCCGGTAAGGCTCCCATCAACGCCTGCGCCCCTGCCGGGGCCGAGGGCGCTGCCAAGATCGCTGCCATCATGGGCATGGAGGCTCCCACCGGCGAAAAGATGGTGGCTCACGTGCTGTGCAACGGCGGCGTCAATGCGGTGAAGAACTTCGAGTATCGCGGCGTCAACGACTGTCTGGCCGCCACCAAGGTCCTGGCCGGTGACGCGCTGGCCTGCAAGTACGGCTGCCTGGGCTTCGGCTCCTGTGTGGCCGCCTGTAAGTTCGACGCCATCCATGTGGGCGAAAACGGCGTTGCCGTGGTGGACAAGGAAAAGTGCACCAACTGCGGCGCCTGCCGCGAGGCCTGCCCGCGCAAGCTGATCGTCGAGGTGCCCTACAAGCAGAAGGTCTTCGTCAACTGCTCGAACAAGGAGAAGGGCCCCGCCGTTACGAAGGTGTGCGCCAACTCCTGCATCGCCTGCGGCATGTGCGAGCGCACCTGTAAGTTCGACGCCATCCACGTCGTCAACAACGTGGCCGTCATCGACTACACCAAGTGCAAAAACTGCACCATGTGCGCCAAGGCCTGCCCGCGCAACGCCATCGAGCCCATCCCGACCCCCGAGGAGAAGGAGAAGTTCAAGGCCGCGCAGAAGGCTGCCGCCGAGCGCAAGGCCGCTGCCGCCAAGGCAGCCGCCGAAGCCAAGGCTGCCGAAGCCGCGAAAGCCGCCGAAGCGCCCAAGGCCGAATAAAGGTTCTTAAAAAAAGAGGAACGCGAAAAGCGTTCCTCTTTTTTATTCTTCCAAAAGCGGCGTTGCCGCTTTTGGAGAAGGTTTGCACTGCGCTGCATGCACGCGCCAAAGGCGCGCACACTCCGCTCCGTGAGAAGTGTAAATCGCCACGCGCCGGTCGCGGCGATTTACGATTTTAATTTTTCCGTGCCTGCGGGCACGGAATTCTGCGAAGCTGCCGTGAAATGGAAAAGCGTCGCAGACTTTTACCCACAAGGGGTACGCGGCATCCGTAAGGCAGCGAAGCTGCCAACGGCTGCCCAGGACTGCCGCGCACGGCGGCAAATAATGTTAAATCTTTTTTGGCGCGACAGAAAGTGAATTGCCGCAGAGCAGCAAGAGAAGCCGCCCTGGGGCGTGTGCGTGCCAAAAAACTCTTCTCGCGCAGCGAGTGTCGAGCCGTAGGCGAGGCACAGAGCGGAGTGAAAACGCTTCAAAAGGCAGGCCTTGGCCTGACTTTTGCGTAGTTCACAAACTGTTTACACTGCCTCCTATTGACAATGGGAAATGTCGGTGGTACACTGCGTTTAGCACTCAGGGGAAAGGAGTGCTAAAGCTACGAAAGGAGCGCGGCGTATGGACTTGACCGAGCGCAAAAAGCAGATTCTCAAGCGCGTTGTCGAGGATTACATCGCCGCGGCTGAGCCGGTCGGCTCCAAGGCGCTGGCCGAGGAGATGGGCGGTTCGGTGAGCTCCGCGACCATCCGCAACGAGCTTGCAGACCTGGTCGAAATGGGCTACCTTGAGCAGCCGCACACGTCCGCCGGACGCGTGCCGTCGCCGAAAGGTTACCGCTTGTACGTCAACGAGCTGATGGAAAAGCGCGAGGTCTCTGAAACAGAAGCGGAGGAGATCAACGAGCAGCTAAAGTCCAAGCTCAGCGGCACGGACAGCGTGATCGCCAAGGCGGGGCAGATGGTGTCGAGCATCGTCAATTACCCCGTGTACAGCGTGACGGGCGGACGGCGCGAGGCGAGCGTCAAGCGCTTCGAGCTCATCGCGGTCGATGAAATGAGCTTCATCGTCGTGGTGATGGGCGAGGATAACCGCGTGAAGAGTCAGCTCCAGCGCTCGGATCTCCCGTTCGACAGTCAGCGGCTTGCGGACGTCAAGGAGCTTTTGAACACGCACTTCACCGGCCGGAGCGCCGATGAGATGAGTGCAAGGCTGATGAGCCTTTCCGAGCAGCTTTCGCCCGAGCTATTTTTAGTGGTGTCCAAAGCGGTCGAATATGCGATCGGTGTGCTCGAGCAGAGCGCGCAGCGCAATGTGGAGACCGCGGGCGCGAGCCAGATCTTGAAAATGCCTGAGTACCGCGATGTCGACAAGGCGCACGATCTCGTGACATTCCTTGTGGATAACAAGGAAGAGCTTCCCGTGCCGGATGACGGCGCGCCGCTCAAGATCCTGATCGGGCCGGAAAACGTGAACGAGGCGCTCAAGGAAACGAGCGTGGTCGTCGCCAGCTACGATATCGGCGACGGGATGCGCGGCCTCGTCGGTGTGGTGGGTCCCACCAGAATGGACTACGCCACCGTGACGGCGCGGCTGAGTTATTTTGCAGACAGCCTGACGCGGATGTTCGGCAAGAACGAGCTTCCGCCCAAGGAAGAAGATAAGGAGTAAGAAATGGGTAAGAAAGACAAGCAGAACGCGGCGGAGAGTACGCCGGAAAAGAACACGGCGCAGCAGCCGACAGCAGACGAGGCGGCCAAGACCGCAGAAACTGCCAAGGCTGACGAGACCGCCGAGAAGAGCGCGGAGCCCGAGACCTTCACCGTCTCGCGCGAGCAGATGGAAAAGATGGAAGGCCTTGCCAAGTCGCTTGCCGACGAGCAGGACAAATACCTGCGCCTTGCCGCCGAGTACGACAACTACCGCAAGCGCACTGCGAAGGAAAAGGAAAACCTTTATGCCGACGCGAAGATCGACACGATCAAGGCGCTGCTGGGCGTTTACGATAACCTCGAGCGCGGCCTTGCCCAGTATGGCGACGAGGAGTCGCCCCACCGCAAGGGCCTTGAGATGGTGTTCAACCAGTTCAAAGAGAGCCTCAAAAAGCTGGGCGTTGAAACGATGGACGCCGCCGGAAAGCCCTTTGACCCTGAAAAGCACAACGCCGTGATGCATGTGGAAGACGAAAACTACGGCGAAAATACCGTGGTCGAGGTGCTTCAGCAGGGCTTCACGCTGGGCGATAAGGTGTTGCGATTTGCCATTGTAAAAGTGGCCAATTAAAAGTTCCTCAAAAATGTGTGGCACACATTTTTGAAAGGGCTTGCAGCCCTGTGCAGCGCACTCGCTGCGCTCGCACGTTTCAGGGCTGAGATGTGTTTTTTCTGACGCGCACGCCCCAGGGCGGCTTCTCTTGCCGCTTTGCGGCAATTCACCTTCTGTCGCGACAAAAAACGATCAAGATCATTGCGCGCCTGCGGGCGCGAAATTTTTTGGGGTTGTACGGGGTTGTGCAAAAAATATTGGCGAAAGTCCGCTCAGGTGAGCGGGCTTTCCTTTTTTTCGGCGGGCCGCGGCTGGAAAAGGGAAATTTCGCTCCCCGCGCGGCGGCGCGGACTACTGTTACTTGCCGCCTGACCGCTGCGCGGGTCATCAGAACACAAAAAGCGGCTTAGGCCGCTTTTTTCATATTTGTGCTTATATATTATATGTATGTGGTGGCGGATAATGGGTTTTTCTGTGGTTTTATGTCAAGCTGTAACAGAAGCGGCGGTTTGTTACAAGTGTGTTACAGATGGGGCGAAAGCGTTGACTTGAAATTTTGAGTGTGGTAAGGTGACAGTGCAGAAAGGGTGGGGAACGGTGCGTTCCCGACTTAGTTACGGGATCGGCATGCCACGGTAAGTAAGCCGAGAAACGCCGAAACTTGCTCCTTTCTGACAAACGAACCATCTTTAAGGGGATGCGATAGCAACTAAAATCGCGCGTTTTCCTGCAAAACGGTCAAAAATGTAAGAAAATCGAAATGCTTTGCAACTTTTTCGGTCAACCTTCATTTTCGCCCGCGAACAGCAAAATGCCCGCTTTTCGCTGCCGGAGCGCTCCAAGGGGATGGAAATTTATGAAAGGAGAGTAACATCTATGAAAAAGTTACTCGCAATGGTGCTGGCTCTGGTCATGACTCTGTCTCTGGCCGTCAGCGCCAACGCCTTCAAGGATGACAAGAGCATCAGCGATGATTACGCTGAGTCTGTTGCCGTTCTGAATGGCATGGGTGTGTTCAAGGGTTATGAGGACGATTCCTTCAAGCCCGAGGGCAACATCACCCGCGCTGAGGTAGCTACGATCATCTATCGTATCTACACTGCCGACGTCGCCAAGAACGATAAGTCCGGCCTCTATGCCACTTATAACAAGTTCAGCGACATGGCTGGCGCCGGTTGGGCTCAGGGCTACATCGGCTACTGCGCCAACGCCTCCCTCGTCAAGGGCTATCCCGATGGCACCTTCAAGCCGTCCGGCAAGGTCACCGGCTATGAAGTCCTCGCCATGATCCTCCGCGCTGTCGGCTACGACAAGAACAACGAGTTCTCCGGCGCTGACTGGGCGCTCCATGTTGCGCAGACCGCGCAGCAGCTCGGCGTTCTGGACAACGTGGCGAAGACCACCGACCTGAACGCTCCCGCTTCCCGTGAGCTGGTCGCTGAGCTCCTGTTCCAGGGCATCCAGAAGGCTCAGGTCACCTACACCCCGGCCTTCGGCTATGTGACCGATAAGGTCATCAGCACCAAGACCAACAGCCTCGGCGAGAAGAACTTCAAGCTCGCTTCCGCTGCTGCTTCCGACAAGTGGGGCCGTCCCGCCACCAAGTGGACCTACAACACCGGCGACAAGGCCACTACCTTCGTTGAGAAGCCCGACCTGACCTACACCAAGGCTGTTGCTGAGTGCGATGTCGCTCACGACGCCGGCCTGAAGGTCGACACCGCTTACACCCTGTATGTCAACGGCCAGAAGCAGGCTATGACCTACACCGTCAACCTGACCGACACCGTCACCAAGATGGGCGCTCAGGGCCGTCTGTTTGAGGTCTATGACGATACCATCGTCATGATCGACACCTTCCTCGCCAAGGTCACCGCTGCTTCCACTGACCGCAATGGTCACGTCACTGATGCCACTGTCGATCGGAAGGTCTATCAGGTCAATGATACCGGTATTGACAAGGCTGGCGTCGAGGCTGAGGGCTTCACCGTTGGTCAGTATGTCCTCGTTACTATGACGGTCGATACCGCTTCTCCGGTCGTTCAGGCTGTTGAGGCTGCTGCTGTCACCCCGATGGGCCAGCTGAAGAACTGGAGCTATGCATACGGCACCCCCGCTGCCACCACTACTCTGGCTGACACCAGTACAACGATGCTGACAAGTTCTATGGCGGTAACGTCAAGGGTACCGCCTACACTGCTGCCGCTTGGGATTCCATCGTTGACTCTTATGGCAACCTGATTGGTATGGTTGCTTCCTCTGTTAACTACGTTGTGGTCGAAAAGATTTCTTGGAAGCACGACAACAGCACTGTTGCTGGCGGCAAGGCTCTTGCTGACCTCGTTCTTGCTGATGGTACCAAGGTTGCTGGTGCTACGATTGCTTCGGTCGATAATGCTGTCACCACGAACTACAATTCCGGCGTTGTGGAAGTTCTCACTGCGAAGGTTGCTGATGACTACACCAACAACAATGCCTACTACAACCGCATCTTCACCTACTCCGTGAATGCTGACGGTTCTTATGACCTTGTTAAGTATTGCGACGCCACGAATGTGAACAGGCCACAACACTGGCGCAGTTACCATTACCAAGGGCAAGACCGCTACCATTGCTGGCTTCACCAACACGGTTGTTGCCAACACTGATACCATGTTCCTTGTTATGAATAAGGACAGCAATGGAAATTACACCTATTATAAAATTGTTGCTGCAAATTGACGATACGACTGTATCGTTAGCGGATAATTTAATTTCTCCGCTGCCGCCCGCACTGAACACGACGAACAGCGCCGCAACCTTGGTCATGTCGACCTGCGAGAGGTCGAATTCCATCGCGGCGTTGGCCGCCGTCGTCACGAGTGGGCCCGCGAGCTTTAAGAGGCAGTTGGCCTCGCGCGCCGCCGCGACCTCCTGCTGCACGGCGGTGACGGCCGAGGTGTCTGCCTTGGTGTTCAGTGTGTCGTCGTGGCTTTTGAGCGCGGTGTCGAGCTTGTGCGTCGGGTCGTTCGGACATTTGGACGAAGTCCGATTTTTCCCAGTCGGGAAGAGCGTAGTTGGTTGTACGTTTCAATGCAAGATCCTCCGTTATGATAGAAATAAAAAAGCACTGCCGAAGCAGTGCTTTCATGTTTCGTAAACATGAAAAAAGATGCATGGCGAAACGGTGCAACGAAGCAAAATGACCCTAAATAACTGAGATTATGACTGATTTCGCAAGTCAAATTATGACTAAATATGCAGATAAATTTTACAAATCGGCCGACATGAAGCCGCCGCGGAGCCAGTTGGCAAGCTCGGCGGGGGTGCCGGGGACGCCGACGGTGGCGAATTCCGTGCGCGAGGGGACCATCTGCGCGTTGTCCGAGCTCTCCGCCCACTGGACGCGCTGCAAAATGTGCTCGGTGCAGTGCTCGAGCGGGCCGTCGGGCGCGGGCTTATATTGGAGGAGGATGGTCACGCAGCGGTTGTCGGACGTCCAGCGGCCGAAGTTCGTCGTGGGCTTGCGCCACTTCCAGAGGCATTTGTCGCCGCGCTGCTTTTTGAGCTTCAAATAGCCGTTTTCGATGTCCTGCGTGCAGCGCATGAGCCAGATGACATGGTAGCCCGCGCGCTGGAAGTGGGAGCAGACGTCGAAAAAGTGCTCCTCCATGAGTAAGCCGTCCTGGAGCATCATCACGAAATGGTTGATCTGCACGTAGGCGGTGACGGTCTTATCGCCGACGGTGACGGGGACGTTGCGGCACTCGGGCGGGACGATCGCGCGCCACTGCTCGCGCCACGCGGAGGCGGAGGACTGGACGAGCGGGGGCGTTTTCTTCTTCCAAAACAGCATGGGGGGCTCCTTTTTCGCAATTTTTGTTCCATTATAGCGAAAACGGGACGAAAAGGCAAGGAATATTGGTGCTTTACGGGAATTTGACAGAGCGGCGGGCGACGGGCGCTTGCTATTTCGGCGAAAACATGATATTCTACTGTGATTCTAAGGAAATCGACTTTTCTTTGCAAGGAGAACGGCTATGAAGCTTGACCACAAGCGCACGGTGCTGGTGGGGCTGGCGTTTTTGTCCATCTGCGCGTTCTGGCAGATGTACGACAACATCATCCCGCTGATTTTGACGAACACGTTCCACTTAGACGAGACCATTTCCGGCGCGATCATGGCGGCGGACAATGTGCTGGCGCTGTTTTTGCTGCCGTTCTTCGGCGCGCTGAGTGATCGGACGAGCACGAAGATCGGGCGGCGGATGCCGTTTATCCTCGGCGGCACGGCGGCTGCGGTGATCCTGATGAATCTGCTGCCGCTTTTTGACAACGGCTACGCAAATGGCGCGAGCACGGGTAAGCTCGCGATGTTCGTCGTCACGCTGGGGCTGCTGCTCGTGGCGATGGGGACCTACCGCTCGCCCGCGGTGGCGCTGATGCCGGACGTGACACCCAAGCCCATAAGATCGCGCGCGAACGCGATCATCAACCTGATGGGTGCGGTCGGCGGCATTTCGTATCTGATCGCGGCGGCGGTGCTGTATCCGAACAGCAAGACAGCGGGGGCCGCGCATGTGAACTACCAACCGCTTTTTGTCGTCGTGTCGGTGCTGATGGCGGTTTCGGTCATCGTGCTGTACTTCACGACAAACGAGCCGAAGCTCGCGGCGGCGGAGAAGGAATACGAGGCCGAGCATCCAGAGCAGCAGCTCGTGGAGGAGGAGCCGGACGGCAGCGAGGAGCTGCCCAAAGAAGTCAAGCGCAGCCTTGTGATGCTGCTGAACTCGATCGCGCTGTGGTACATCGGCTACAACGGCGTGACGACGTGGTGGACGACGTATGTCGGGCGCGTGATGGGGCAGGGCCTCGGCGGCGCGTCGACGTGTTTGCTCGTCGCGACGGGCGGGGCCATCGTGTCGTACATCCCCGTGGGGCAGCTGGCGTCGAAGATCGGACGCAAGAAGACCATTCAGGGCGGCGTCATCCTGCTTGCGGCGTGCTTTGCGTCGGCATACTTTTTGACGACGCATTATCAGAGCATCAACGCCGTGATGTTTGTCGTGTTTGCGCTCGTCGGCCTTGCGTGGGCGGCAATCAACGTCAACTCGCTGCCGATGGTCGTTGAAATGTGCAAGGGCAGCGATATCGGCAAGTTTACGGGCTACTACTACACGTTTTCGATGGCGGCGCAGGTCGTGACGCCGATTTTGGCGGGCACGCTTTTGAAGCACATCAGCTACAGCATGCTGTTCCCGTATGCGGCGTTCTTCGTGGCGTGCAGCTTTGTGACGATGTGCTTTGTGCGCCACGGCGACTGCAAGGTGGAGGCCAAGGCTGGCCTTGCGGCGTTTGAGGACATGGATGCGGACTAAATCAAATACAAGAAGTGATCTAAAGTGAAAATTTTACGGACCGTTGTCGGAATTTGCCTGATTCTGGCGGTCGCGTGGGCGGTTTTACTGCGCGCGCGGCGCGGGACGGAGCCGATGGCGGCGCTGCGGAAATTCCGCTAAGGAGGCGGGCATTCCCGAAAATTCGCTGCCGGCATTCTCGCGCGCGATCGCGCGGGGCTTCGGCGCGGAGCTCGACGTGCACCTGCTGCGCGACGGGACGCTTGCCGTGTTCCACGACAGCGATGTGAAGCGCATGACGGGCTGCGAGGGATACCTCGAAGACCTGAGCGCGGACGAACTCAAGGACTATGCGCTGGACGGGACGAAGGAGGCCATCCCGCAGTTCAAGGATGTGCTCGCGCTGTTTGCGGGGACGGGCCTGCCGCTCATTGTGGAGGTCAAGAGCTTTCGCGACAACTTTGCCGAGCTGACCGAGCGCACGATGGCGGAACTCGACAAGTTTGACGTCAAGTACTGCGTGGAGTCGTTCGACCCGCGGTGCGTGGCGTGGCTGAAAAAGCACCGGCCAGCGGTCATCCGCGGGCAGTTGAGCTGCGACTTTTTGAAAGACGCGGCAATTTGAGCCTGCCGATGGCGTTTGCGACGACGAATCTGCTGGGCAACATCATGGCGCAGCCGGATTTTGTCGCCTACAAATTTGAAGATAAGAAAAACTGGGCGCCGCGTTTATGCCGTAAGCTCTACGGCGCGCAGGGCGTTTACTGGACCATCCGGTCGAAAGAAGACTTGGAGACGGCGGAGCGCGAGGGCGCGATCGCCATTTTCCGCAACCGCACCGAGGTCACAAGGCTGGCGCAGGATCTGACCGGCGTACAGCATATCGT
>OHRD01000360.1_pt1 | contig 23892 bp, 29 predicted proteins | sample 1578371 | NCBI WGS metagenome assembly OHRD01 (sample SAMEA3879505, study PRJEB24766) | human gut metagenome | biome: human-associated habitat; feature: feces | place: USA | collected 1985/1987
ACAAATCCGGCTGCTACCAGCTTTTCGATGATGGCCGCCCTGGTCGCAGGCGTGCCAAGACCTTTTCGCTCCGCCTCGTCGGGGATATCATCCTTTCCTGCGTTCTCCATCGCGGACAGGAGGGTATCTTCGGTATAGGTCTTCGGCGGCTGGGTGAAATGCTCGGTAACAGCAATTTCCGCACCGTCAAAAGTTTGCCCTTCGGTGAAGTCCGGGAGCGTATCGCCGTCCCCATCCGCAGGCTTTTCCTTCAAGAAGGCACGGAAAATGCGGTCGATTTCCCGCCAGCCTTCGGCAAGGACGCGCTTGCCCTTTGCGGTGAAGGAATGGCCGCAGCAGTCAAATGTGGCCGTGACCGTCTCATACATATACGGCTCCGCCGATGCACACAGCAGCTTGCAGCAGACCAAAAGGAACAAATTGCGCTCGCCCAGGGTCAGAGCCTTGATATCCGCTTTCTCAACCTCCATAGTCGGGATGATAGCATGGTGGTCAGATACATCCTTGTCGGAGATCATGGCCTCCACCAGCGGGAAGAAGTTGCCGCAGCCATCAAAGGGCGGCAGCTTTGCTACCAGGTGGATCACGCAGGATGCCGTTTCTGCCATATCGGAAGTCAGATATCGGCTGTCCGTGCGGGGATAGGTCAGCAGCTTCTTTTCGTAGAGGCTCTGGGCGTAGTCAAGGGTCTGCTTCGCCGTGTATCCGAACAGGCGGTTTGCCTCACGCTGCAAGGTGGTGAGGTCATAGAGCTTCGGAGGCTGTTCCTTCTTCTGCTCTTTCGTGACAGAGGTACAGGTGACGGCCGCACCCTTGCACATAGCCGCTGCCTGTTCCGCCTCCGCCGGATCGGTGAATTTCTCTGACACCGCTTCGGCTCCGTTCAGCGTCAAGCGCAGCAGATGATATTTTTCCTTGTGGAACAGCGTGATCTTCGCGTCACGCTCCGCCAGCATTGCCAGTGTGGGGGTCTGAACACGGCCCACATTCAAGGTGCGGTGATAGAGAACGGAGAAAAGGCGCGTGGCGTTGATCCCCACCAGCCAATCCGCTTTCTGGCGGCAGAGTGCGGATTGATACAGGGCTTCATAATCGGCGCCGGGGCGCAGGTCAGAAAAGCCCTCTCGGATAGCGCTGTCCTCCATCGAGGAAATCCAGAGGCGAAGGACCGGCTTGCGGCAGCCGGTCATTTCATACACCAGCCGGAAGATCAGTTCACCTTCACGCCCGGCGTCACAGGCATTGACAATGGTATCCACGTCGGAGCGATTCATCAGAGCACGGAGATTTTCAAAGGCGTCCTCTTTACCCGATGCCAGCACATAGCGGAACGGCTCCGGCAGAATGGGGAGATCGTCATAGCGCCATTTCTTGAAACGCTCGTCATAGCCGCCCGCATCCATCGGGGATACCAGGTGTCCCACGCACCAGGATACGAGAAGGCCGCTGCCCTCATAAAAGCCATCGGCCCTGGATGAAGCACCCAGGGCCGACGCGATAGATTTTGCTACACTTGGTTTTTCTGCGATAATCAGTTTACTCATTCTTTTCCTCCGTTTCCTCGTCCTCGGTCAGATATTCTTCTTCATCCTCCAGGTCGAAATCATTCAGATCAGCGGGAACTTTCTTTCCCTGCTTCGGTTTCAGCACCAGAAAATAGACCGCCGCGCCGCCTCCGGCTGCAAGGATCAGCAGCACCGCCAGGATCGCCCCGGTATTGCTTTTCTTTTCAGGCTTCGGATTCTCCGGCTCGGTGGGCTCCGCAGCTTTCTGTTCTGTGCCAACACATTCACTGAGGTTTTTTACGCAGACCTGGCAAGCAGTGTTGACCGCTCCGGCCTGGCACTTTTCCGTACAGGTGCAGACAATAGGTGTTTCCGCCTTTTCTCCATCCTCCGTGAGTGCCATGAGGTCGGCTTCATCCACCTGATTCAGAAAATGCACGGTTTCCTCGCCCTCGTCGTCACGGTCGATAATGAGATAGAACACGTTGCCGTTCTTTGTCTCCACCGTGATGAACTGCTTGCCGCTGGCGGTCGGGCTGCCAATATCGTCGATCAGTGACAGGTTCCCATCCGGCGTCAAAGCGGCACCGCCATTCAAACCGCCGCCCAGCATCCCCAGCAGATTTTCCAGAGTTTCTGCGTCCAGGGAGAAAGAACCTTCCCCGGAGCCAGCCTCGCCGTCACTTACCGTCATGTAGCCGGAATAGACATAGCCGACTTTCTCCGGCAGGATGACCTTCAGCCAGTCGCCGTCCGTGCCGATCACCCTCACGGTCGTTCCGTTGGGAAGCTGGGTGAAGGCGGTATAATCCATTCCTGCACCCGTGCGGACATTCAGATTGCCGCCGCCCGTGGTAACAGTACCGGTCTGCCCGGAGTCATTTTCGCCGGAACTGAACTGGATATCATCCTCGGTGACGGATACCGTGACCTGGCTGCCTGCCAGAGCGGAAAGCAGATCAGAGACATCCCCAGCCGTTTCCTGTTCAGCCACGGATTCCGTGCTTTCCTCGCCGCCGCTGGCAAAGGCGGTGACAGAAAAAGCGGCAGTGCTGAGCACCACCGCCAAAAGAGCCGATACCATTTTTGTCATAAAGTTATGCTTCATCCTCGTATCCCTCCGTTTCCTCATTTTCGGTGTTGCCCTCCTGCAGCATACCTTCCGGCAGGGAGATCATACCGCTGGCATAGGCTTTCAGGAAGGCGGTCAGTTCCTTGTTATCCATCTTCACGGCTTTCACCATGCGGACGATTTCCAGATTTTCTTCCTCCGCAAGCTGGGCCTCCAGCGCACGAAGGTGTTTCTGCTGCTCCGCGATCTTTTCTTTGGTTTTCGCAATGTCATTGCGGATCTTCTGTGTCGTTGCCATAAATCAAATTACCTCCATATCGTTTTTTAGTTGTAGGGTGGTCGCCCGAAAGCGTAAAAGTGGGATTGCCAGTAGCTTGTGTTAATATCTGCATACTGGATGGGGTCGCCGCAGTGCAGCATTTTTCCACCGCCCACATAGATACCCACATGGGAAACGCCCGGTGTATCGTAAGTGCCGACGAAAAAGATCAGGTCGCCGGGTCTTGCGTTGGCAGAAGATACCGGGGTGGAAATATTGTAGAGTCCCTGGGCTCCCAGCCTGCCCGTATTGCAGACGCCGCTTTGCGTCAGCGCCCAGGATACGAAGCCGGAGCAATCAAAAGAAGTGTTCGGATTGCTGCCGCCCCAGACATAGGGATAGCCGATGTACTTCTCCGCCTCGGTAATGAGCGCTGCAAAGGTTTCATCTTCCAGTGCGGAAGGCGGGATATCATAGGTGGTTGGCGGTTTGGTGTACTTGTCTACATAGCCGGAGCCTGGGAACAAATCTTCCCGGTTCCCCAGCGTCGCCATATAGACCGCATACAGGGAAAGCGTTTCTTCGTCCATGATGTAGACCGGCACATGGGAAAGGTCGAAGTTTTCCAGCTTCACATTGCAAATATAGTAGTTGTATGGTACTTCCACGTCATATTCAAGAACGGAGTAAAATCGTTATCCTGCTGATTAGCGCTGTCCACACCGCTGTTTACGGCGATGAAACGGACATCATGTTCTGGAAAAAGCATTTCCGTGTAAAGACCGACTTCCAGATAGTTTCTTCCGATACGGCTCATATCCTTTGCAATGATAACGCCGATCTTGTCGTCCTTTACCAGTTCAATCATGCGGTTCCAATCTGGGCGGTTGAAGTTAGCACCGGAGTAACCATCGTCCACGAAAAACTGGATGTTTCGGAAACCTTGTTCTTTTGCGTATTTCTTGAGAATCGCCTTTTGAGATGAGATTTGTCAAGGGTATTCTCTTCTCGAAAATACAATTTCAAAATCATTATATGAATGAGTCAGTCCTCTTTCGGGTCTGACTCTTTTTTCTTAAAGACTTATACAGTCTTAGTTTCGATTGCAGGACCCTTTTCCCCACTTAATACTTTTAGCGGTATTATGGCCTTGCAAGAAAGAAATGAGGTGAACAATTATGAGCATTACAAATGCGGCGAGAAGATTTGAACAGAGATTTGACGCAAAAGCGGAGCGCTTTATTTGGCATCATCCGCTACTTGGCTTCATCTCCATCTTTGTTGGAATGCCCTTACTGGTTTTGGCGTGTGTCTGTATCAGTACGATCGTTATCGCCTTTCCTATGGCATGGCTTTTGGGTTGGTTGTAATCTTTATTTCATCTTTAAACGCACAAAAGATGACTAATGCCATTTTTAGAGGAAAGGTTTTATGATATTGGGGACAGCAAAAAAGGAGGATGAATCTTATGCAAATGCTAATTGCACTCATAGGTGTATGTGCGGCAGCAATGCTGCTGTGGTATGTCTATATTTTAATGAAGGGAGATGATCAGGCATGAGCACCATGATTCAGTATGTTTTATACCTTGCCATTCTGGTTGTTTTGGCAATTCCGCTGGGCACATACATAAAAAACGTCATGAGCGGCGAGAAAACTTTTTTGTCCAAAGTTCTGACACCGTGCGAAAACCTGATTTACAAGGTTATGCGTGTAGACAGAGAAGAACAGATGACATGGAAAAAATATGCGGTAAGTGTAATGATCTTTTCCGGTATCGGGCTTGTTTTTCTGTTCCTGCTTCAACTTCTGCAGGGAGTTCTTCCCGGAAACCCGCAGCATCTTTCCGGTGTGAAATGGGATTTGGCATTTAATACTTCTGCAAGTTTCATTACCAATACAAACTGGCAGGCGTATTCCGGTGAATCCACATTGAGTTATCTCACTCAGGCTTTAGGTCTGACTGTTCAGAACTTTGTTTCCGCAGCTACAGGTATCGCCGTTCTATTTGCATTGATCCGTGGCTTTATCAAGGTGAAATCCTCCGGGTTGGGAAGCTTTTGGGTGGACTTGACCCGCATTGTGGTTCACATCCTACTCCCGCTGAATTTGGTCATTTCTCTGTTGCTGGTAGGCGGCGGCGTGATTCAGAACCTGAAAAGTGCAGAAACAGTATCTCTTGTAGAACCGATTGCCGTCAGTGCAGAAGGTGAAATCCTTGAGGATGCGGTAATTGATTTAGATACCGAAACCGTCACTGTAGATGGTGAAATCGTTTCGGATGCACAGATCGTCACCGAGCAGTTCGTACCGATGGGTCCTGCGGCCAGCCAGGTCGCAATCAAACAGACCGGCACCAACGGCGGCGGTTATATGGGCGTCAACTCCGCACATCCTTTGGAAAATCCCAATGCCTTTACCAATCTGATCGAAATGATTTCCATTCTGCTGATTCCGGCGGCACTGTGTTTCACATTCGGTTCTGCGGTAAAGAACAAGAGGCAGGGTATTGCAATCTTTATGGCAATGTTTCTCTGCCTGGTTGTTGCCTTGGGCTGCATCGCCGTCACTGAACAGGCTGGCACATCCCAGCTTGCACAAAACGGCGCAGTCAATATGTCAATGGCAGAACAGGCGGGCGGCAATATGGAGGGCAAGGAGACTCGCTTCGGCATTGCAGCGTCCTCTACCTGGGCAGCCTTCACCACAGCAGCTTCTAACGGCTCTGTAAATTCCATGCATGACAGCTACACGCCGCTTGCCGGTATGGTGACTATGCTGCTGATGCAGCTTGGCGAGGTTATTTTCGGCGGCGTGGGCTGCGGCCTTTACGGTATGCTTGCTTTTGCCATTCTGGCGGTGTTTATTGCCGGTCTGATGGTAGGCCGCACTCCGGAATTCCTTGGCAAGAAAATTGAGCCTTATGAGATGAAATGGTCGGTACTGGTTTGCCTTGCAACACCCATTGCAATTCTGGTCGGCAGCGGCCTTGCCGCTGTAGTACCCTCTGTCATGGATAGCCTGCATAACGGCGGTGCCCACGGTTTCTCTGAAATGCTGTATGCCTACTCATCCTGTGGCGGCAATAACGGCTCTGCCTTTGCCGGTTTCAATGCGAATACCGTATTTCTGAATGTAAGTCTGGGACTGATGATGCTCTTTGCCCGGTTCCTGCCCATCATCGGCACACTTGCAATCGCAGGCAGCCTGGCTGGGAAAAAGAAAATTGCCACGACTGCGGGCACCTTGTCTACCACAAATGGAATGTTTGTTTTCCTGCTGATTGTTGTGGTATTGCTGATTGGTGCGCTGAGCTTCTTCCCGGCGCTTGCCCTTGGTCCGCTTGCTGAGTTCTTTGGCAGCATTGCGTAAAGGAGGTTTACAGATATGCGTACAAAACAGAAAAGTGCTTTTGCCGACCGGAAAATGCTCGGCAGGGCAATAAAAGATTCTTTTGCGAAATTAAGTCCGAAAACACAGGCAAAAAACCCGGTCATGTTTCTGGTTTTTGTGTCTGCGATCTTGACCAGTATCCTTTGGGTGGTATCCCTGTTCGGGTTAAAAGACGCTCCAAGCGGATATACACTGGCGATTGCCATTATCCTTTGGTTTACCGTGCTATTTGCCAACTTTGCCGAGGCCATTGCAGAAGGCCGTGGTAAAGCACAGGCAGATTCTCTCCGGGCATCTCGAAAGGATGTGGATGCACATAAAATTCCCTCCGTATCGCAGAAGGACAGCGTGACTGTGGTTCCATCCGCCCTGCTGAAAAAGGGGGAACTGGTGATTGTCAAAGCCGGAGAGCAGATTCCGGCAGACGGTGAAGTCATAGAAGGTGCGGCATCTGTGGATGAAAGCGCCATCACCGGCGAATCCGCTCCCGTAATTCGTGAGGCAGGCGGCGACCGCAACGCTGTAACCGGCGGCACCACTGTACTGTCGGACTGGATCGTTGTCAGAGTGACCAACGAAGCCGGAGAAAGCTTTCTGGACAAGATGATTGCGATGGTAGAAGGTGCTGCCCGGAAGAAGACGCCCAACGAAATTGCTTTGCAGATTTTTCTGGTAGCCTTGTCCATTATCTTTATCTTGGTGACAGTCTCTCTCTACACTTATTCCATTTTTTCTGCAAAGCTGGCGGGAATTGAGAATCCCACCTCTGTAACAACTCTGGTAGCGCTGTTGGTGTGCCTTGCGCCTACTACCATTGGTGCCTTGCTTTCCGCCATCGGTATTGCCGGCATGTCCCGACTGAACCAGGCAAATGTTCTGGCCATGAGCGGACGTGCCATTGAAGCCGCTGGTGATGTAGACATTCTGATGCTTGATAAAACCGGAACAATCACTCTGGGCAATCGACAGGCATCGGAGTTCATTCCGGTAGATGGTGTAGATATTCAGGAACTGGCGGACGCCGCGCAGCTTTCTTCTCTGGCAGATGAAACCCCGGAGGGCAGAAGCGTTGTTGTGCTGGCAAAGGAGCAGTTTGGAATTCGTGGCAGAAGCCTTCAGGACAAGAATATGCACTTTGTCCCATTTACTGCCGTGACTCGTATGAGCGGCGTCGACTTTGACGGCAACGAAATCCGAAAAGGCGCAGCAGATGCCATGCAGAGTTATGTGACCCATGCAGGCGGAATGTATTCTCCGGACTGTGATCGAGTTGTCAAGTCTATTGCGTCCAAGGGCGGCACACCTCTGGTTGTGGCTAAGAACCACAAAATTCTCGGCGTTATCTATTTGAAGGATATTATCAAGCAGGGTGTGAAGGAGAAATTCGCAGATCTGCGGAAAATGGGCATCAAGACCATTATGATCACCGGCGACAATCCGATTACTGCTGCGGCCATTGCTGCCGAGGCCGGTGTGGATGACTTCCTTGCGGAAGCAACGCCGGAAGGAAAGCTGGCAATGATTCGTGATTTTCAGGCCAAGGGTCATTTGGTCGCCATGACAGGCGACGGCACCAACGACGCTCCGGCTTTGGCACAAGCAGATGTTGCAGTTGCCATGAACAGCGGCACACAAGCGGCCAAAGAAGCAGGTAACATGGTGGATTTGGACTCTTCACCCACAAAACTGATCGACATTGTTCGCATCGGCAAACAGCTTTTGATGACACGAGGCAGCCTGACTACCTTCTCCATTGCCAACGATGTGGCAAAATACTTTGCCATTATTCCGGCGCTGTTTATGGGACTTTATCCGGGACTGTCTGCTCTGAATATTATGGGTTTACATTCCCCGCAAAGTGCCGTCCTCTCTGCGATTATTTATAATGCACTCATCATTATTGCGCTCATTCCGTTGGCACTGAAAGGTGTGAAATATCGTGAAGTTCCTGCCGGAAAGCTGCTGTCACGGAACCTGCTTGTTTATGGTTTGGGCGGTCTGGCGGCTCCCTTTATCTTTGTGAAACTAATTGATGTTCTGCTGGTGTTCACCGGCCTGGTATAAGGAGGAGATATATCATGAAAACAATAAAAAGTGTATTACCAAAGGCAGGTATGATCTTTTTAATCTTTACTCTGCTGTGCGGCGTGATCTATACGGGTGTTGTCACAGGAATTGCTCAGCTTATTTTCTCGGATAATGCCAATGGAAGTATCATTGAAGTAGATGGAAAAAAATACGGCTGTGAGTTGCTGGGGCAGCAATATACGGATGAGTCCCATATGTGGGGACGCATTATGAATATCGATGTTTCTACCTATACAGATGAAAACGGAAAGGCGCTGATGTATGCCGCCCCATCTAACATCTCTCCGGCAAGCGAGGAGTATGCACAGCTCGTGGCAGAGCGGGTGGAAAAGCTCCGGGCTGCCGACCCGGATATGGATGAAACAGCTGTTCCGGTGGATCTTGTCACCTGTTCCGGCAGTGGGCTTGATCCCCATATTTCCCCGGCGGCAGCGGAGTATCAGGTAGCACGCATTGCAAAGGCAAATGATATGACCGAAGATGAAGTGCGTGAGATCATCCAAAACTGCACCGACGGACGATTCCTTGGCATCTTTGGCGAAGAGACTGTCAATGTGCTGGAAGTCAATCTGATGCTGGACGGTATTCTGGAGGGGTGAAATGAACATAGCTAAAATCATGATTCCCAAAATCTCCACTGTATTTCTTCATGAAAAGGATACGATTCGTCAGGGATTGGAACGGTTTATGGTACATGGCTATACCGCTGTTCCGGTACTGAATGATCAGGAACAGTATATTGGAAGCGTGACAGAGGGAGATTTCCTCCGCCACCTTCTTGTTTGCCAGACAACAGACTTGAAAGTACAGGAGGGATACCGACTTGGCAGCATTGTTCGCAGAGATTTTTGTCCTGCGTTACAAATAGATGCAGATTTCGAGCAGGTTGTAACTTCAATGCTGAATCAGAATTTTGTCCCCATCGTTGATGGCCGGAATGCTCTATGCGGGATTCTGACAAGGAAACGGCTGATTGAATTTCTGGCACAAGCTCGTGATAAAAAAGAATACGTCCTGCATCTTTAGACGGCCTTAATACAGATACGCATTCTCTTTTACCTTCTTTACTCCCTTTGATTTATGATTAAGGGCACATAAAGGGGTATAAAGGAGGATTGCAGTTATGGGAGTAATGTTGTTAAAAAGGAAGTTGACTTCGTTTCAAATTATCATCCTCGGTTTTTCCGGGGTGATCCTTTTCGGCACGTTCCTTTTAATGCTGCCGTTTTCCAGCCGCAGCGGACTGGCAACGCCTTTCTCGGATGCATTGTTTACTTCTACCTCAGCAGTTTGTGTAACCGGACTCATTATACATGATACGGCAACATACTGGTCGGCCTTCGGCCAGCTTGTCATTTTACTGCTGATTCAGATTGGAGGCATGGGGGTTATTACCGTAGCCGCATCCTTTGCAATGATTTCCGGCCGGAAGATTTCTTTGATGCAGCGCAGTACCATGCAGGAGGCGATTTCAGCGCCAAAGGTAGGGGGAATCGTTCGCTTGACTGGCTTTATCGTCAGGGTGACACTGGTGATGGAACTGCTGTGTGCAGCCGTGATGGCGCCGGTGTTTTGCCGCGATTTCGGGAAAAAGGGACTTTGGATGGCGCTGTTTCATTCCGTGTCCGCTTTTTGCAACGCAGGCTTTGATCTGTTGGGTGTGCGCACTCCCTTTTCCTCCCTGACCAGCTATGCAGCAAATCCAGTCATAAACTTTACGATTATGTTCTTGATTGTGTTTGGCGGCATTGGCTTTCTGACTTGGGATGATATTCGGACAAATCGATTGCATTTGCACAAATATCGGATGCAAAGTAAGGTGATTCTTTGTACCACAGCGGTTTTATTGATCGTTCCGGCAATGTACTTTTATTTTTTTGAGTTTGCTGATCTCACCCGAAAGGAACGGCTTTTATCTTCTCTTTTTCAAGCCGTGACACCACGAACGGCGGGTTTTAATACGGTGGAATTAACGGATTTAAGTGAGGCCGGACAATTTATCACCATTGCGCTGATGCTGATCGGCGGTAGTCCCGGGTCTACCGCAGGCGGTTTGAAAACAACAACCATTGCTGTTTTGCTTACTACTGCGATTTCTACCTTTCGGCGCAGAGAAAATGCCAACCTCTTTGGACGTCGCATTGATGATGATGTCGTAAAAAATGCAGCGACAATTTCGCTTATGTATATCACGCTATGTTGTACCGGTGGCCTTATCATCAGCGTTTCCGAAGGACTTCCCATGCTTACCTGCCTTTTTGAAACTGCCTCGGCTGTTGGCACAGTCGGCCTGTCCCTGGGAATTACGCCGGAACTGAATCTGCTCTCACGGAGTGTTTTGATTCTGCTGATGTTTTTTGGGCGAGTAGGTGGCCTTACATTGATTTTTGCGGCCTTGTCCAGTGCACAAAAGAAAGTTTCAAAACTACCAAAGGAAAAAATAACAGTAGGATAAAGGAGACATTATGAAATCAATTCTTCTAATTGGTCTGGGGCGATTTGGAAAGCATATTGCCCTGCACTTAAATCATTTGGGTCATCAGGTGATGGCGGTAGATACTTCGGAGGAACGTGTAGAGGCTGTTCTGCCCCTTGTTACCAATGCACAGATTGGAGACAGTACGAATGCCGATTTCTTGGAATCTCTCGGTGTTCGCAACTATGATGTATGCATTGTGGCCATCGGCAACAACTTTCAAAGTTCATTGGAAACAACTTCTCTGCTCAGTGAATTAGGAGCGAGGTTTGTAGTTTCCAGAGCTGCAACTGACGTTCAGGAAAAATTTTTGCTGCGTAACGGTGCAAACGAAGTAGTCTACCCGGAAAAACAGCTCGCAAAGTGGACAGCAATCCGTTACAGTGCGGATCACATTCTCGATTACATAGAACTGGATGAAAATCATGCCATGTTTGAGATTCCCATTCCCAAAGATTGGGCGGACCATTCGATTGGAGAGCTCGATATTCGTAAAAAATTCAACATTAACATTATGGGAATCAAGAAAAGCGGCAAGCTGGAGTTATCTATTTCTTCAGACACAGTGCTGAAAGCAGGAGATACCATGTTGGCGTTGGGAAGTAACAGAAATTTGCAAAAGTGCTTTCATACTTGATTTCAAGAAAAATCAAGGGAATGGGGGGTGAATCCATGCAGGATGTTATTTTACTTGTAAGTACATCAGCCATATTTATTTTTGGGTATTTTCTGATGAAAAAACTGGATGTTTTTCTGGAAAACAATTGGAATAGACAAGAAACTGCTCTGACTTACGGCGAAAACAGCTTGCGAATCGGTTTTTCCAACCCATTAATGGCAGGCGGTCTCGCAGATGCTTTCGAGACTTACGGAAAGCAGCATCCAGATGTCTCTATCCATATTTTCAGCGGAGAAGAAAGTGAATTGTGCAGAGAACTGGAAACACACAAATTGGACATAATTTTTTTACCAGAGAATACAGACATATCGGAAAAAACTCATTATAATACACGGTTGGTGCGTCTTCGTTGCGCCCCGGTTGTGATGGAATATGCTGACTTGCCCATTGAGCCGATTACCCAGAATCAAATCACACAAATAGCACTATGGAGGGATTCCAAAAAATCACCTGTCGTCGATTTTTTCATTGGATGTCTGAACAAATTTGCCGTGGATCAGTCGCAGATGTAGGTTTTGACGTTGTGTGTTATAATATTGAAAAAGGGAATCGCTTTTACTTGAGTGACAGATAGGAGGGTTAAAATGGAACTGCCAAGACAAGATCCGGATCAGCTTCTTCGTGCGATCCGTAACGATGCATCCACTAAGAAAAGCGGAAAACTCAAAATCTTTTTCGGTTATGCCGCAGGTGTCGGAAAGACCTATGCCATGCTTCAGGCGGCTCATCAGGCTAAGGAGCGTGGCATCGATGTGGTTGCTGGATACATAGAACCCCATGCCCGCCCCCAGACGATGGCACTTCTGGACGGCTTGGAGCAGCTTCCTGTGAAGCAAGTTGCTTACGAAGGAATGACCCTTCGTGAATTTGATATTGATGCTGCGCTCAAGCGAAATCCCCAGCTCATACTGGTGGATGAGTTGGCCCATACCAACGCCGAAAGCAGTCGGCACACGAAGCGGTATCAGGATGTTCAGGAACTGCTAAATGCAGGAATTGATGTCTATACGACTGTAAATGTCCAACATATCGAGAGTCTCAACGATACAGTAGCCTCTATCACCGGAATTCTTGTGCGGGAGCGCATTCCGGATTCCACCTTTGATCAAGCAGAGCAGGTAGAACTGGTGGATATTGAGCCTGCGGAGTTGCTGGAACGACTGGCAAGTGGAAATGTGTACCGGGAAGATCAGGCGCAGCGGGCAACAGTTAATTTTTTCACGCTGGAAAATCTCACCGCATTGCGGGAAATCGCCCTCCGTCGGTGCGCTGACCGGGTGAACTTGCTGACGGAAAGCGCCAGAGTACAGAGCCGAGGCGATTACCATACAGACGAGCACATTCTGGCATGTCTTTCCTCGTCGCCATCCAACGCAAAAATCATTCGGACTGCTGCAAGGATGGCAAGAGCCTTTCGGGGAACATTTACCGCTCTTTATGTGGAAACGCCAAATACAGCGGCGATGAGTGACGATGATAAAAAGCGTTTGCAGGATAATAAGCGTCTGGCCCAGCAACTTGGCGCTGCGATTGAGACAAGTTATGGCGATGACGTGCCTTATCAGATTGCGGAATTTGCCCGTCTTTCCGGCATCTCAAAAATCGTAATTGGACGAAGTACCATTGCACGAAAGAATATTTTCAGCAAGCCCACCTTGACGGAACGCCTGATTTCCAGCGTACCTAATCTGGATATTCATGTGATACCGGATGCCAGCACAGGAACCAGCTATCAGGAAAAAAAGAGTAAGGCGCAGGTAGATGCGATGCCCCTGCGTGATGTTCTGAAGAGTATAGTCGTATTGCTGGTAGCTACACTAATTGGCTGTGGCTTTGACGCTCTTGGGTTCACGGAGAGTAATATTATCGCAGTTTACATATTAGGCGCACTTGTGACCGCTGTAATCACAACCAACCGACTGTGCGGGATTCTGACCTCGGTTGTCAGTGTGCTGGTTTTCAATTTCTTTTTTACCACTCCGAGACTGACATTCCATTTTAACGATCCGAACTATATTGTTACCTTTACCATTATGTTTATAGTAACACTGCTTTCCGGATCTCTCGCTACCCGGCTGAAAGAAAATGCGAAACAATCTGCCCATACAGCTTACCGTACAAAGATTCTTTTTGAAACCAACCAGCTTCTGCAAAAAGAGCAGGATGAGAATGCGGTAATCACCGCTACGGCAGGGCAGCTCATGAAGCTGCTGAAAAAAGATATTGTCGTCTACCTGTCTGATGGTAAAGAACTTGCCACCCCTAACGTTTTTCGTGCTGTTAATAGCATTCAGGAAGATTTAATTTCTGAGAACGAGAAAGCAGTCGCCGATTGGGTCTTCCGAAACAATAAACACGCCGGTGCCACAACAGATACATTATCCAGTGCAAAGTGTTTATACCTTGCGATTCGGGTCAACCAGCATGTATATGGAGTGGCTGGTATTGCGGTGAACGGTATTCCGCTGGACTCTTTCGAAAACAGCGTACTCCTCTCTATTCTGGGCGAGTGCGCTTTGGCACTTGAAAACATCAAAAACGCCAAAGAAAAAGAGGAAGCGGCTGTTCTGGCGCAAAATGAACAGCTTCGTGCTAACCTGCTGCGGGCAATCTCTCATGATCTTCGGACGCCTTTGACAGCGATTTCCGGCAGCGCAGACAATTTGCTTGCAAATTATAAAAAAATGGACGATGCATTGCGGGAGCAGACCTTTACCGATATTTATGACGATTCCATGTGGCTAATCAATCTGGTTGAAAATTTGTTAGCAGTCACACGAATTGAGGGCGGACAGGTCAATCTAACTCGGAGTATCGAACTCATGGATGAGGTCGTTTCTGAAGCACTAAAGCACATCAATAGAAAGAGTAAAGAACACACCATTCGTGTGACCAGCGGTAAAGACTTTATCCTTGCCCACATTGATGCAAAGCTGATCGTTCAGGTGATTATCAATTTGGTTGACAACGCCATCAAATATACCTCTGTCGGTTCAGTAATTGAAATACATACCGATCAAAAAGAGCAATGGGTCACGGTTTCCGTTTCCGACAACGGCCCTGGGATTCCCGATGAGCAGAAACCCCGTATTTTCGATATGTTTTATAGTGGGGCCAATAAAGTGGTCGACAGCCGCAGAAGCCTTGGATTGGGGCTGTCCCTCTGTAAGTCCATTGTGACCGCCCACGGCGGCACGATTTCCGTATCAGACAATCAGCCAAATGGCACTGTGTTCACATTTACATTACCCGCTGGGGAGGTAGAACTTCATGAATAAACCTTTGATATTAGTGGTCGAGGATGACCCATCTGTACGAAATCTCATTACAACCACATTGAAAACAAATGATTATCGTTATGTGGTAGCGCCCAATGGCTCGACAGCCATTATGGAGACCACATCGCACAATCCTGAAATCATTTTGCTGGATTTGGGCTTGCCGGATATGGATGGCGTTCAAGTCATTCAGACGGTTCGCTCTTGGTCCAATGTTCCGATTATTGTAATCAGCGCCCGAAGCGAGGATAACGATAAAATCAAGGCGCTGGATGCCGGAGCGGACGATTATTTGACAAAGCCCTTTTCAGTAGAAGAATTATTGGCCCGACTCCGAGTGACGCAGCGCAGACTCGCCATGATGACTGCGGAAATGGCAACCGCCAGTTCTGTATTTGTGAATGGTAAGTTGAAAGTGGACTATGCCGGGGGATGCGCTTATCTGGGAGAGGACGAACTGCACCTGACGCCCATTGAGTATAAGTTGTTGTGCCTGCTGTCCAAGAATGTTGGCAAGGTACTGACCCATACCTTTATCACACAAAATATCTGGGGCCGCAGTTGGGATAACGATGTAGCTTCTCTGCGGGTATTTATGGCAACACTGCGGAAAAAGCTGGAGCCAACAGAGGAGTCCCCGCAATACATCCAAACACATATTGGTGTGGGCTATCGTATGATAAAAGTAAATTAATGATATGAGGTCGGCCAGTGTTCGCACATGGCCGACCCCGCTAATTGTGTTATGACGATTTCTCTTGTCCGTAAAAAATGTTGCATCTAATCGTAGCTTAACGTTCAAAGTCGATTCGTTTTTTCTTTGATTGGGGGGGAGTGTGTTCGGACTGAATTTTCTGCTGTTGCGCTCGTTTCAGCTTTTGTACGGCCTGTTCGTCTGCATATTCGTGAAGCAACCCGGATGCCTTTCGTTTGCTGTCGAGCATAGCAAGCGGGCGGTACTTATCCCCGTAAGCACGCTGTAGCTGTTCGACGGCATTTAGCTCCTTTTCAGGACGGATGGCCTGCCGTGCATCGTGCAACTCCACCGGGTCAAGATCCACGGCCTGCGCTTTCAGCTCGGCATATTCAGCCAGAACCTTATCCAACTCGGCGGAATATTTTTGTTCCTGCACCTCCAGGTTTTTCAGGCCAGCCTCCATAATAGCAATATCCTTACGGAACGCCTCTGCGCCTGCATCCTCCGCATACTCAAATTTTTGCAAAAGGAGTGCCTTTTCGGAACGCAGTTCCTCTAAATCTTCCGCCAGCTCTGCAATACGGACAGCCAGCGCCTTGTGGCGTTTCACATGGTATATTGGCAATGCCTTTTTCTCGGCAACTAGTGTTTTGCGCTCCTTGCTCTTTTCCTTGATTTGCTGCACCAGACCGGTGTAATGCTCCAGCTCCGGCTTCCATACGGAAAGAGATTTTTGAATATGCGATTTGCCGCTGCGAATATGTGAGAGCTGATAACAGAAGATCAGCACCCGGCTGCGCAGCTTCTCCAGCCCCTCCGCAATGGCCGGTACAGTGCGGGCGACCAGTGCGGCCAGTTTTTTGATTTCAGCTTTCAGCTCCCGCAGCAGCGCATTGTCTGCCTTGATTTGTCGATTGATTTCACAGCGGTCAGAGATAATTCCCTTACGCTCCAATCGCTTGGTGTCCGGGAAAATGATTTTTACAATATTCCTCGCCTAACTGCTGCGCTCGGTCAACGGTCAGTCCGTGGTCAGGAACATCCTTCGGGTCGAAGCTGATGATATAGTGATGGCTTTTGACATCTTCCCTTTTTTGATTTTTGCCGTAGCGGAGATTTGCACGGAGACAAGCAATCGCAAAATCTTCGTCACCGCAATTCAGTGTTGAAATGCGGTAATCCTGTCTTGGAATGAGCCTGCCGTTTTCATCCAGAGTAGGCTTCATGGTGAACTCATCATGCTCAAAAGTGAGATAGGCTTCGGCGGCAGAGTAATCGGCATTTTTAGAGCTTATATGCTTGAATGTTGCCAACAGCATCACCTACCTTTTTCATCACTTCAAATTTCAGAATGGCGAGATCAGCGACGGCATTTTGCAATTCCTATGCTGTTCATAGCTCTAACCCATGTCATCTGATTGTGCTGCTTCATGCCCTCTGTCACGCCCTCAGATGCCTTCATCTGCTCGATGATAAGTTCAAGGCGGCTCTGTGCCTGCTCGTTCAAATCAGCCAGATAAGTCCACACTTCACCGCTAAGACACAGATCATTGAAGCGGATGGGGTTGTGCTCCTTGATATAATCTCTGTGCATACGCCCCCAACGACCAATAGGTCTGGTTTCCTTCGGTAAGCGAATATCGGGAATATAGTAATCACCGCAACGAATATAGTTCAGTTCCTGCATCATATGTACCTCCAATAAGATTCAAACATTCTGTTAAAGATAGAAAAAGGCGATACCTGGTTATGAAAACCAAGTATCGCCAATTTTTCTTGTCGCACTCCTGTACGGCAGCTACCCTATGTCAGTAATGTTCTCGTACTGTCTTATTGGAAACTACCATTCCTCATACCCTTTTTATTCAATTGTCCAAGATGTATTGTAGTCCTACACGCAGGCATCGGCGGATTTCGATCGGGGCTTGACAGACTCGGCGGCTTTGAATGCATCGGCTCCTGCGAAATAGATATATACGCAAAGCAGGCGTATGACGCCATATACCCCACGGAAGGAGAGTTATATTTTGCAGACGCAAGAACCATTGATCCATACACCCTGCCGGATATCGACCTTATTTGCGGAGGCTTTCCCTGCCAGTCCTTCAGTATCGCAGGACTCCGCCGAGGATTCCAAGATGACACAAGAGGCACTCTCTTTTTTGAGATCGCCCGCATTGCCGCCGTTAAAAGACCTGCATTTCTCTGTCTTGAGAATGTTCCCGGTCTGCTTTCGCATGACAAAGGCCGGACTTTTGCGACCATCCTCTCTGCGCTGGATGAATTGGGGTACGATGTCGCATGGCAGGTGCTTAACAGCAAGAATTTCGGAGTCCCCCAAGCCCGAAAGAGAGTGTATCTTATCGGATATCTTAGAGAGCGATGTGCCGGAGAAATACTTTCTTTCACAGACGCAAATGCAGCGCCTCTTGTACAACTCCTGCCGGGCTCGGAAGGAAACCGAGTCTACGCCGACACCGGCGTCGGCATCACCCTCACAAGCGGCGCCGGAGGCTTCGGAGCAAACACCGGACTCTACGACATCGCCCTGCCCGTGAAGGTGGATACCAAGGCAGGGTTTCAGTTAGCACACCCCGGCGACAGTATCGACCTTGCTTCAGCAGCTCAATGACGCCAAGGCGGATATCGATACGCTGCTTCAGGCCGAGGCGTATCGCTTGGGCTTTATGGACGGTATGGAAATGAAACAGGATACGGAAACGATCGGGACAGCCGCTGACAGATAAATGGTCGGCGGCTTTTCTCATGCGGCAGGCGTGAGCGCCTGCCGTTTCACTTTGGAAATGAGGTGATGACTTATTTTTGACTGGTTAGGAGATATCATTTTGGGCATCGGAAGTGCCATTGGAGATACGATCGACTTTATCGGTTCGGGTGTGGGCGATGCGATTTGGAACGCCATGCTCAAATGGCTGTATGAGATTATCTACGACGTCATTGCCGATTTCTTCGAAATGATGGGCAATATGGGGTCGGAAATATTCGATCTCGATTGGGTGCAGGCGACCGTGAAGCTGTTTACGCTGTTCGGCTGGGGCTTGTTCGCAGCCGGAACAGCGGTAGCGATCTTCGACATTGCCATCGAGTATCAGTGCGGCAGAGCCAATGTCAAAACCACGGCGCTCAATATCTTAAAAGGCTTCTTTGCCTGCTCTCTCATCGGCATCGTGCCGATAGAATTATATAAATTCTGCATCAGCCTGCAAAACACCTTTTCGCACGACTTGGTCGGGATCGCCTCCGGCGGGATCAACGAAAGTCATGCCGATGCAGGGCTTGTAGCCCTCGCCGGAATGTTCTCGTCGGCGGTCTCGGCAACCTACGGCCTTTTGAATCTGCTGTGCATGATCGCCTTTGCTTACTGCGTGATCAAGATGTTTTTCGCCAATATCAAGCGCGGCGGCATCCTGCTCATTCAAATAGCGGTCAGCTCACTGTATATGTTCAGCGTTCCGCGGGGATATACCGACGGATTCAATCAATGGTGCAAGCAGGTCATTGCGATCTGCCTTACCGCATTTATGCAAACAACGCTGCTGTTCCTTGGACTGATGACATTCCCGAACAATATGCTCTTGGGGCTTGGCATTATGCTGGCTGCCAATGAAGTGCCGAGGATTGCGCAGCAGTTCGGTTTGGATTCAAGTGTGAGAGTCAACATGATGAGCGTGGTTCACGCCACTACAACGGCGGTCAACCTGACCCGCAGTGTGGCGAAGGCCGCAGGCAAATAACGGAGGTGTCTATGGAATATTACAAGGAAGCAAACAGATTTTTGCGGAAATACGGTTCAGATGCGTTTAAAGTTATCGCTGCATATGAGGATGCAGCGGACATTTCGCAGACGGAACGGTATGCCGATTGGTACGGCGATTACGGTGTTTTTGAGCCGTCTGACAACGCAGAAATAACCTATGACAAGCTGCTTGCAAGAGACAACGTCGGGCTTAAATATCTCGGCATTATCAAAGAGCAAACGACTGCGGTATGCAAGGAATTTCTGTCCGAGCAGTTGGCAGAGCATATCCGAGTGGAGCTTGACCGGCACGATTCTGATGCCGAATACCGTCCGGCCTCGATACTGACAAAAATGAAAACCTTTGAACTTACAAGAGCAATGCTTGAAGTTGACGCAGATATGGAGGTGGACTGCGATATCGGGCAGGAGATCACAGCCTATATCGAAACATGGTTCGATGCGGACAAAAAGTTTGGAATCGACACCGCCTAGGAGGACGGCACTTGGCTGAATATGTATGCCAAATACGATCCCTTTGCCGACACCCTGCGTATTGAATGCGAGATCAGCCGTGATAACGGCTCCTCGTACTTCGACTATGAGCCGACGAGCGCAGAATCGCAGCTCATCAAGGACATGATCGCAGAAAAGCTCATGCAGACACACGGTCAGACGCCGCAGGAGTTTTGCGAGGATGTCGGTGATATTACGATGGGAGGAATGACTGAGTGACGCAATATATCTATCCGCAAAACCTCAAGGCCACGGCCAACCTGTGGCTGTGGGGGCTAAGAGATTTTGTTATCCTTGCCGTAACCGCACTGCTGTCGGTGCTGGCGTTGGTGCAGCTCCGCATATTTCTTCCGGCAGCGGCGGTGCTCTGCTATGGCTTTCTGACCATCCGCATGGATGACACCACGGTGCTGGATTTTATGAAATATGCCGTGCGGTACTTTGTATCCACACAGCAATACTACGAATGGAAATAGCTGAAAACAAATTGTGACTTTTTCGCCTCGCGCTTGACATTATTTCGGTATGCCGATATAATAATAGTAAGAGGTGATTTGTGTGGTGATAGACACTTTGCTGGAAAAGCGGCACATGACGAAATACAGATTAGCGGTCGAGGCGGGCATTCCTCACGCCACGCTGAACGATATTTGCAGCGGAAAAACGAAGCTGGAAAAATGCTCTGCCGAAACGGTATATAAATTGGCAAAGGTATTGGGCGTTTCCATGGAAACGCTGACCGAAAGCGGTATACGGGCGGCCGAGCGTGAACGCACCTATGAACACGGACTGCCGAACTATCTTCAGCACGATCTGGACGCATATAAAGAGGGGCTGAAAACCAAGTCCTCCATTCTGGATTGTCTGTGGGGAGAGCTGTACGGCAGCATCAATTTGGCGGAGATCAGCGAAGGCGTCATCACACCGGAGCACGCCGAATATCTCCGCAAAAAATATTTGTGGGAAGGAGCAAAAGCATGACAAAGAATATAGACTTTACGAATTGTCCCCGCCTGTTCGATCGGGCGTATAACGGTGCAAACGGCAAAAAGATCGCCGTGGAATATCAAGGCAGACCGTATATGCTGAAATTCCCGCCGTCTGGTGACGGCAAGCCGACAGAGCTGTCCTATACCAATAGCTGCATCAGCGGACACATCGCCAGCAGTATTTTTAATATGCTCGGTGTCAAGGCGCAGGAAACCATGCTGGGAACATTCACGGTCAACGGCAAAGAAAAAATCGTTTGTGCCTGTCTTGATTTTACAGAGGACGGAAAGAAATTCTATGATTTCTGTTCCATCAAAAACACCGTTTTAGATTCCGATTCCAACGGCAGCGGAACAGAGCTCTCCGACATTCTGGAAGCGATCGAAAGACAGCAGTTTGTCATCCCATTCGTTTGAAAACGCATTTTTGGGAGATGTTTGCCGTAGATGCGCTGCTCGGCAATTTCGACCGGCACAACGGCAATTGGGGCTTTTTATACGATCCGAAGAATGACCGACGCGAGATCGCCCCGGTTTACGATTGCGGAAGCTGTCTGCTGCCGCAGGCCGATGACGCAGTAATGCGGGCGGTGCTGACCGACAAGGAGGCGCTGGATCTGCGGATCTATCGTTTTCCCACTTCGGCCATTAAGCTGCACGGCAGCAAGATCAACTATTATGATTTCCTTTCAAACGGCGAATATGAGGAATGTGATCAGGCTGTAAGAGAAATCTATGAGCGCGTTGACATGGATCAGAACGGCGCGTTCATCGACGATGTGCCGTATATTTCCGAACTGCAAAAGGAGTTTTATAAGCAGTATATTGCCGCAAATGACCGAGTCGCTTGAAACGGAACGATCCGGACCGACCATGTCCCTATAACAGAATACCTTTCTCAAAGCCATCGCAGAAAATGCGGTGGCTTAATTTTTTTGGAGGTGACCGAAAATTGAAAGTAAAAAACACACAGAAAAAGAAAAAAGGCCGCTCGGTGCAGGAGCTTTTAGGGATCAAGACATTCACGAAGTACGGCCTTGCAACGACCAAGGGTGAACTGCTCTTTTACCTTGTGTCGCCCACCAACATCTCGGTGCTGTCGCATACCAATATCGAGATCAAGATCCGCCATCTGATGATGGTGCTGTCGGCATTGCCCGACATCGAGATCATCTGCACCGACTCCTCAGAATGCTTTGACGATAACAAAGCCTATCTGACCGAACGCCTTGAAGCCGAGGAAAACGGAAAAGTCAAAAAGCTCATCGGAAAGGACATTGACTTTTTCGATACCGTGCAGGTGGAAATGGCAACGGCGCGGCAGTTTTTCTTTGTGGCAAGGCTGAAAAACCAAAAGGAAAAGCAGGTCTTTGAAACCGCCAATCGCATTGAAAGCAAGATCGCCGGCGAGGGCTTTGAGGTACACCGACTGAAAAAGCCGGAGATCGAGCGCATTTTAGCGTTATACTTCGATGCGAGTATGCAGGGCGAAACCATGCCCGACATTGACGGCGAACAGTATTTTACGGTGACGGACGATGAAGGCGAGGAGTAAAATTGCACTCATATTCTTCTGTCTTCTGCTGTCGGCGGCTGCCGTGCTGGCAGGCGTTAATATCTATTATGAGTTAAAAGAACGGCAGAAAGAAAAAGATGACTTCGCCGCCGTCTCACAAATCGCCGAGCCTACAGTCACGGCAAAACAGACAGAATCAGAGCAGGCCGAGCCTACGGAAGAACCTGCCGCCGAGCGCAACATTTCGGCACTCATTGCCGCAAATACGGACTGCATTGGGTGGATCTCCATTGACGGCACGAATATCAGTTATCCCGTTATGCACACACCGAACGATCCGCAAAAATATCTCCGCCGCAGCTTTCACGGACAGTACAGTCAAAGCGGCGTACCGTTTCTTGATTGGCGTTGCAGTACAGACGGCGGAACCCGCATTATCTACGGTCACAACATGAAAAACGGTACGATGTTCTCCGATTTGAAGAAATATTTGAATACCGATTTTCTGAACGCGCACCGAACCGTGAAATTTGAAACCGCAGACGGAGTGCAAACCTTCACCGTAACCGAGGTGCTGAAAACGAATATCGCAGACCCGTGGTATGACCGCATATCCTGCGAGGACGGCCGCCGTCTGCTCCTCTCTACCTGCTACGGTTCGGGTAAGGACGGCAGGCTGCTGATCATCGTCGAAGAATAGCGGCAGAAAGGAAAAAACTATGCTCAAAAGAAAACCGAAAATTCTCACGCCGGAGCAGGCAGAGGAAATCCGCACCAAGGATTTCTTCGATATGATCCTGCCCGGCACCATCCGATTTTTATCCGACCACTATATCATAGCGGAAATCGAAGCCGAATTTCAGAAAATACTGAAGGCGGTATCCGTCGATAATGCCGATGACATCGATGAAGAACACATCGGTGAGCTGATGAGCGAAAAGCAAAGACTGACAGCACAACTCGAACAATATGCAACCATGCGTCAAAAGCGGGAAAGTGCCAAATCCCGACTTGATGAGATCTGCACTATCCTTGACGGACTGCAAAATCACCCAATGGAGTATGATGACAAGCTCGTCCGTCAACTGCTCGAATGTGTGGTAGTAGAATCAAAGGAGCAGATAAAGGTGGTGTTCATCGGCGGCGTGGAAGTAGAGATGGTGCTGTAAAACACTTGAAAACAGAAACGGAGTGATGTAAAATGATTGTAACGGTGGTTCAAATGCAGACGCCAAAAACGCGAATGTATCTGTATTGGGTACGGGTGACAGATAATAACGCCGAAAGCCTTTGTTTTCAAGGGTTTTCGGCTTTTTTATTGAGCAGTAAAAGAAAAAATAATCAAGCTTCGCTTGGAGAGGTTTTTCTCTTTTATTGCTGCAAGGGAATCATGGTTCTGGTGTTTCGTATCGCTTATATTATACAGTAAAATCAGTGGTTTTGTACAGTAGCCGAATTTTGGGGTGATTAGCGGTGTTGTAGGACTACAATACATCTTGGACAATTGAATAAAAAGGGTATGAGGAATAGGGCCTCATGTGTTAAAGTTAAGCTACCACACCAAACTTTCTGAAAGGAGACCATATTCCTCATGAGCAAGAGTATAACACAGGACATGGCCTACAGGCAATCCCTAATGAAGTACGCAGAAAAGTACGGCGTCAGCC
>OHRD01000399.1_pt1 | contig 22228 bp, 19 predicted proteins | sample 1578371 | NCBI WGS metagenome assembly OHRD01 (sample SAMEA3879505, study PRJEB24766) | human gut metagenome | biome: human-associated habitat; feature: feces | place: USA | collected 1985/1987
TAATAGCTGTTTCTATCATATCCCATCTCCTCAATTATTTTACTATTGCCGTTTCAGATATCTTTTTAAGTTTTTGGATTTCAACATCGGCATCAAAGAAAAGATATTTACCATTCATATACACTAGATTTGCAACTGCTTTATCATCCTGATACAAGGTAATATAACCATCATCGTTCCATTTCCAGATTCCCGTTTCAACCTTATCAGTATTCTCTATCTCCATTTCATATTCACCCTGTTTTTCATCGTTATCATGTATAATGGCTAATTTATTGGTACTCTTAACATTTTGATACTCTGAAAAATCAAAAGTTCCATAATAGAGTTCCACTGTCAGATGATTTTTTTGTTGTAATATGTTATATGTAATTAATACACTGATTACACAGACACAAGCGACAATCGCTGCGCAGATAATAATCTGTTTCCTATTTTTTTCCACTACATACTTTCCCCCTTCTTTATTGTTTAATCAATGCCGGCTTTATTCTAACCGTTTGATACTTCTTGCTATAAACGATATATAATACCACTTTTAGTGAATAAAATCCTCATTTATGTGAAGTTTTCAAGGTACAAATTTATGGTTATAAGGTATCTTTAACAGAATACCTTTTGACCCTCAAATCATATATATAATAGCTGTTTCTATCATATTCCATCTCCTCAATACTACCAAACATTAAAAAAGCCATAGACATCTATGGCTTTACAATACTATATACATATAAAGAATAACCTGAAAAATCATTTAAGAATTATAAATAATTCTAAAGAAATCTAAAGATTCACATATCCATTTTTTATACTATAAACCTGATCACACAGAATTTCTATGTCTTCCTTATGGTGACTTGTTATAACCATAATAGCAGGTTTTTTATTCACATATTCCCTAAACATTATTCTCATATCCTGAACAGACTGTTCATCCAGTGCGTTCATCGGCTCATCCAAGAGCAATACCTTAGGCTCTTCCATAAAAGCCTGAGCTATTGCCAGCTTCTGCTTCATACCTAAAGAGAACTTACGATAAACCTTTTTGGAATCCGGCTCAAGGCCCACCTGTTTGAGAATTTCATTGATTCTTTCTTCTCCTGTTTCCTTATTAATTTTTGCCAGTAAAAGTAAATTTTCCTTTGCAGTATACTCCGGCATGAAGCCTATGCAATCCAGCACTATTCCAACATCCTTTGCATACTGTCCTTTTTTCAGAGGGATGCCTCCGTATTTTATTATTCCATCCGATGGCTCCATTAACCCAGTCATTATCTTCAATAAAACACTTTTTCCACTACCATTTCTTCCAACGAGACCATATATTTTCCCGGATTCCAATTTTAAATTTACATTTTCCAACACGGTCTGATTTTTAAAATTCTTTGATACATTATCCAGCTCTATATTCATATATTTTCTGCCTTCCACTTACGTAAAATTATATACTCTTGTTTATTTTTTAATATTACAGCAACGCCCGTTCCTATAACAAGACACTCTGCCATTTGAAATACCATACACTCAGGCTGAGATGTCATATGCGAAATATACAGCCCCTGTGTAAGCGGCAGCCACGAAAATAATGTTCCTGCCACAATATGGTATATAATAATTATTATAAATCCAATATGTTTATCTTCGGCTTCATGTAACCAGAATAAAAATACCAGCAGTAACAATGCTATTGTCTGTAAAATCATATTACCCATTTCAATCATCAAATTTACATTTATTGCCGTCCCCGAAATAAATGCTATTACTATTATTCCCACTCCGTAATACAGATAAGTACATACCAGAAATATTATTGCCAGATGCTTCATCCAGCTAATTGTATTTCCTTTTCTCAAGGCATACTGAATATAGTAAAACGAAAAGTTCTTTGTCAAAAAATAATACAATAAAATCCAGATTGGCATTTGATAAAACAAATATAGCAGTAAAAAAATATCAAGCTTTTTAAATCCGGCAAAATAGTCTGTAATGCCTGACATATATTGTTTTGAAACAAATCCGTATATGCTCCATATAACAACTGCAGCCATAAACGTAAGACCATAATATGACTTAACACATATTGCAATCAGTCTTTTAAAACAGTTTAGTATAACGGACCTATAAAATATAACCATTATTACAAACGCAATACTTACAAACCAATAAACAATATAAAAACTATATGTTTTCACATCTGTAACCATCAAATGGGCAATCCATGATTTTCTTCCAACGAAAGAATCTTTAAAGCTTATCCTATTGCTGATAACAACATTTATAAGCAGGCACACAATACTGCAAATATTAGCTGCCCATCCTGTATTTAGCAATTTGTTAAATAAAATGGTAACACAACCAAGCAGCCAGTAAAATAACAATAAGTTTCCAAATAGCTGATACACGTTTGTCACATGAAGCATCTGCGACTGAACATTATAAAAATTATTTACAACAGCAATCATATTAATTACCACCCACTGAATAACTGCAATGATAACCGCGTATTTGAATGCATACACTACTTCAATGACATTTGCCCTATGTTCACTTCCAATCCGCAATTTAAGATAAAAATTATTCTGTGTAACCGCCAATAATCTGGCAATGATCCATACAATTAAAATCCCGTTGACAAGCAATATTAAATATCTATCTCCTACGATATTTATAACTGCATTGGCATATGAATACTCCTGATATCCGGCATCACATTCCATACAATAACGAACATATTCAAATTGCATATAGCTAAAAATAATGAATATAGTTATTAATAAATGCAACCATCTACTTTTCATTATTTTTTACTCCTACCGCAAACAAAATGATACCGGTTAAAATCAATATACCTGACATAATTAATATTATCGGAACCGATGCCCATGCATACCCATTAGGTGCAAATATTAAAAGCAGATCAAATCTGTTATCCGGTATCAATATTGCCATGGCTATGCAAAGGACAAATGGCAATATCAGCGTCAGAAAAGTGTTTTTAATCCATGCCGATATGCCGATTGCAAATGTAGCAAATGTAACTCCTGCCAATAAAACAAACGTACCAAGTAAACAAACATATGCTATAGTATTCGAGGCTGCCAGCTTAGGATGGAACATAATAACCGTCTCTCCCTCTTTTATATTCAAGTAAGCCTTAGTTCCATACTCAAAATATAAATGCAGACAATATACAACATACGGAATAAGCAAACCCAAGCCGCCAAGTATTGAGTTTTGTATTAATGTTACAGCAACATACCTTTTTCTTGACATTTTTTGCAGGCGCAGCTTCAAATATCCGCTTCTATATTCTCTGACATATGATATTCCCATAGGAAGTGCTGCCAGTATCGGAAAGAGGATTCCATTCCAGCCACTGCTTCCGGATCCCATACTAAGTATCAGTCTGTATATCATATGATCAGAATAAGCAGTTGCAGTTCTATATGTATATGCGTAATTTGCTTCTTCATAAAGGAGCAGTCCTATAACAATGGAAATAATAAACCCCGAATACTTTTTTATATATAGCATATTTTTCTCTCCTAAATAGTATATTTAATCTCCCGCATGTAAATTTGGAGACCACGCTCCTGAAAAAGTACAGGTTTCAAAATTGTTCAAAGATGTACCGATATTCAATTTTGCATCATATGAATCATTTTGATACGCAGGTCTATTATAAGGTAATCTTTTCGTACATGTATTTGTAAAACCATAATGAAATGTAACATTTGTACCAGTACTTCCTTTTTCAACCCACATTTCATATGATTTTCCTTTTTTAGTCATCGAACTTACGGTTGTTTCGGCTTTTGTACTTCCAGCATATTTTTTAATATGTGTGCTTTCACCATCCATCAATTTTGTTGCTGTACATGAAAAATTGCTTTTAGTATATGCGCTAACAGCAGTTGTTGAACCCACCATCAATAATGTTGTAAGACCTAAAACTATGCATGTCATCTTTCTCTTCATTGTAAAAACTCTCCTTCCGTTTTCATTTATTTATTAATCGTTCCTATAGATATCTACAAAAAAATCGTATCACAATGTTTTAAAGAAAAAGAAAGGAACTTCTGAAATTTTCTGAAAATTTCTAAAGATTTCTGAAGTTTGTAGTTCAGTTCGTAATCGGAAATCGCAATTTTACATAATAGCAGTATTCTTTTGTTTCGTAAATTGCTCTGCCATGCATACGTCTCATCAACAGCTCAACATTTTTTAGTCCTAATCCTGTACTCTCCAATAAGCTTTTTTCCTTACACACCGTGTTGCTTATGCATATTTCAAATATATTTTTTGAATATACTGTTTCCATGACCACTTGCTCATCAATATCAGCATACTTGCAAATATTATTAGTAAGGTTACTAAATATTCTTGATAGTAAACTTCCATTTACAGCAACTTTAACCTTTTCCCAATAAATGCCATCAATATTAACACAAAAACCATTCTGGCTTATAATGGTATGCATTTCAGAAAGATAATCTCCTATTGCATATTCTACGAAAGAAGGCTCGTCCAAATGTATATTCTCGTCTGAACTTGCAATAGAAAAATCCAGTAACAGATTTGAAAGATCTCTTAATTCATTAACTTTAGATGTCAGAATATCCAAATTTTTGTTAATGCTCTCATTTGATTTGTTTTGCAATTTTAAGATATCAATGTATGTCATCAATCCCGTTAATGGTGTTCTTAAATCGTGAGCCATATTTCTCATCAATTGATCTTTTTCATCCCGTGCTTTCCGTTCCTGCTCATGTGCCTTACCAATATTTACTTTATAATCTTTTATGATATTATTAACACATCTATAGATTACATAAGCTCCGCTTAAGATTGATATTACAATGCCTAAAATTATGACTCCTAAATAATACTTTTCAGTATATCCGGCATATATATATACATTAGCCTCTCCATCAGCAAAATTTACCGGTAGTTGATATTTAGCAATTTTTCTACTATCATACATGTTTTTCGCTGATACAATAAATTTATCTACATTCAATTTACTATATACAGCTTCTCCATCTTTTTCTATAATGCAAAACAAAACACAATGATAATCCATCCATTCATCACATTCCGATATATCTGATGTGGCTATATTATTCTGAGACACATACTGTTGAAATTCCTGAACATATGGAGATTCATGGTCATAAATATATCTTGAATTATTAAAAAATAGAGTAAGACCATTTATCCCTATGCCATATATCCCCCCAAATATACAGCACGATAATATTATTGCACCAAATATAATTTGAACTGCCTTTACTGCTTTAAAATCACTTTTCAAATTTGTATCCCTTTCCCCATATAGTTTCTATGACAGCCCGGTTGCATATTTCATAGAATTTATTCCTTATATTTTTTATGTGTACCATAACTGTATTTCCCGAATTATATGTATACAGTTCTTCCCAAATATTTGAATAAATCACCTCAAGTGTGTATATTCTATCAGGATGTTTTGCAAGCAATTTGATTATTTCATACTCTTTTCGTGTAAATTTAACACCTATGCCATTCACTTCTACTCTATTCTTATTTTCGTATATCCTTATATCTTTTCTGTCTATATATTCATTTCCTGCATTGTCATCAATTATTTCTCTATCATATACATTTCTACGCCTTAATAATGCCTTGACACGCGATATAAGCTCCATATTGGAAAACGGCTTCACAAGATAATCATCACCGCCCACTTCAAAGCCTTGCATTATATCTATTTCTGATGATTTTGCAGTAAGAAATAAAATTGGGACACTTGATTCTTCCCTCAATTTTTTGCAGGCATCTATACCTGATAACAACGGCATTATTATATCCATAATAACCAGGCTATATGTTTCATCGAATTTCTTTAAACCGTCCACACCATTTACAGCAATATCGACATAATATCCCTGTAATTCTAATAATGTCTTTATTCCATTACGAATTGTTTCATCATCCTCGACTATTAATATCTTGTACATCTTATATCCTCAACTTTGATTAAATTCAGTAAAAAATCCATATATACTTAAAAAGCAGTTATCCCTCTATCATTTAAATATTCATATATCTGATCATATGTCACCAGCGATACATTTCCCATTTTTCCGGCTTCCTCAATACACCCTTGGGTAAATCCTTTTTTTGCGAATAAAAATAAATGGACATTCTCATATCTAAATAATCTGCTTCTCTTTTTCAGCTTTTCGAGTACTTTTACATCCACATTTTCATTTATCCACTTACATTCTCCAAACAATGCAGTGCTTTTATCCTGATCACCCATTATATCAATTTCTGTCTGTATTCTCTCTTGTGGATCTGTTCCCCACCATCGTCCAAGATTGCTAAATTCCACAGGTGCTTTCCCATCAAGCAGCAATTTCCACAGATACTGCATACATATTTCTTCAAATATCCTGCCCATATAATCTGACAGATTGGGAGCAATTCTTTTATACGCAAGTTCTGTTGCACCTCTGCTAATGATAGAATTATTATCAGGTATAAACCGATACCAGAATCTAAACATATTATCAGCTATTGCATATATTGATTTTCTGGACTCCTTTTCGCCATATGGAGTTTCTTTCCGTATTAAGCCAAGATTAATCAGATTTTTCATATACTGTGAGCATACACTTGTCGTTTCGCCTATCTTGGTTGCGATTTCCGACATACGGGAGCTGCCTGTTGCTACTGCTGTTATTATTGCATTATATACAGCAGGTTCACGGACTTCCTGCTTTAACAGATTTTCAGGTTCCTCAAATATTGCCGATGCTGGGTTGAGGAACACATTTTTTATATTATCCTCTACACTCATGCTGTCATTCATCTGTAAAAGATATTGTGGAGTACCACCAACAATACCATATATCAGAGCCATATCCTCTGCTGAAAATCCGTTGAAATATTTGCAGCTATCCTCAAAATCAAACGGAAGTATCTTCATCTGGGCGGTTCTTCTGCCATACAAAGGCGCCTTATACGCCAGCACATTATCTTCCATGTAAGACATAGATGAGCCACATAATATAAGCATCATTTTAGAATTATCTTTATTTTTATCAATAAGCATCTGCAAGGTTGAAGCCATGCTTTTCGAAGCTTTTGCCACATATGGATACTCATCTATGACAAGCACCAGTCTTTCATTTTCACATAATTTAAATACATATTCTATTGCAGCCTGAAATGACACAAATGAAGTCCCCGGCATTATTCCTGAAGCATATTCCATGATTGCCTGACTAAAGTTCTCCAGATTCTGCTTTTCGTTGCTCTCTACTCCCATAAAATATATTGCTTTTTTATCCTGTATAAAATGGCTTATGAGAGCTGTCTTCCCCACTCTTCGTCTGCCGTAGATTACTGCGAATTCAAATTTATCCGAATTATATAATCCGTTTAAAGTTGCAAGCTCTTTTTCTCTTCCTATAAACATAGCTCTTCTCCCTCCATTTCTATACACAATATTTTATTACTTATATATGGTTTAGTCAATCGTAATTTAGTTAATCATAAATAACTAAATCGTAAATAACTAAATATTTATCTTTCATTTCGTATACACAAAAAAGACGGCCGTCCCGGTCCCCACCGGTTCAGCCGTCTTTATAATAAATTTCAATGTTATACTTTTATATTTTACTCTTATTTATACTTTTTTACTAACTTTTATACTTGTTTAAATTTAGCATCTACTGCTGTGCAAGCACTGCCTGTACCTCTGCCTCTGTAGCGCATGCCATTACCTTGTCTGCCAATGCCTTGCATTCTGCCATGCTGCTGTCTGCGATGGTCTTTCTGGTCTTAAGCACACTTGTGGCACTCACAGAGAACTCATCAAGTCCGAATGCGAGTAACAGCGGAATGAGCTTCGGATCTGCTGCTGCCTCTCCACACATGCCTACCATGATTCCCTCTTTCTTACCGCACTCGATGATACGCTTGATTGCGCGAAGCACTGCCGGATTGAAAGCTGAATAAAGGTATGCTACCTTTGAGTTTCCACGGTCTACTGCCATTGTGTAGCCTGTCAGGTCGTTTGTTCCGATACTGAAGAAGGCTGCCTCTTTTGCAAGCACATCCGCCATCATGCAGGCTGCCGGTGTCTCCATCATGATACCGATTTCGAGGTTCTTGTTGTATGCAATGCCCTCTGCATCAAGCTCTTTCATGATGTCAGCTACCATTGCCTTTACACTGCGAAGCTCATCTACGCCTGTCACAAGCGGAACCATTATCTTTATCCTGCCGAATGCACTGGCTCTAACAAGTGCACGAAGCTGTGTATTGTAGATGTCTGTTCTCTGGAGACAGAATCTGATAGCTCTGTAGCCTAGGAATGGGTTGTCCTCTTTCTCAAGGCCCAGATATGGGATTTCCTTGTCGCCTCCGATATCGAGTGTACGGATGATGACAGGCTTGCCCTTCATTGTCTCTGCTACTGATTTGTATGCCTCAAACTGCTCTTCCTCTGTAGGAATTGTATCTCTGTCCATGAAAAGGAACTCTGTACGGAAAAGTCCTATTCCCTCTCCGTCACACTCTACAGCTTTCTTTGCGTCCTCAGGCTTTCCAATATTGCATACAAGCTCTACCTTTGTGCCATCTGCTGATACTGTCGGCACACCCGCAAATTTCTTTAAGAGCTCTTTCTCTTTTTTGTATTCCTCAAGCAGCCCAGCGAATTTCTGCTCTGTCTCAGCGTCAGGGTTTACGATTGCCTCTCCGCTTGTTCCGTTGAGTACCACTCTGTCACCATTTTTGACAGATGTACAGATTCCGTCAATACTGAGAACTGCCGGGATTTCCATTGCTCTTGCAAGTATTGCTGAGTGGGAGGTTCTGCCACCCACCTCTGTGAGTATTCCCGCGATATTCTCTGCCACGATACCTGCTGTCATGGATGGTGTCAGGTCATGTGCCACGAGCACTGTGCCTGCCGGAGCTGCTGAGATATCGTAGTCCTCGATTCCAAGCAGAATCTTAAGGATTCTGGCTTTGATATCCCTGAAATCTGTTGCTCTCTGCTGCAAAAGCTCATCAGGTATCTGTGCAAATATCTCTGCTGTCTGCTCAAGCACCTGGTCGAGTGCCTTCTCTGCCGTGATTTTCTCACTTACTATGAGCGCTGTAATCTGCTCCTCTATGGTCGGATCCTGAAGCATCTGGATATGTCCGCGAAGGATATCCGCATCCTTTGCTCCGACTGTCTTTTCCATTCTGTCTGCCATGGCGTTTGTATCATTTACAAATTTCTCAATGGCTCCCTGGAGACGTGCGATTTCAGCGTCTGTATCTGTAATTTTCTTATTCTCAATCACTATCTCATGCTCTTCGATAATGACCACATTTCCGATTCCGATTCCTTCTGAGCCGGCGATTCCTTTGTACATATCACACCTCCGATTGACTTTGCTGGTTGATTAATCTCCGAAGTTGTCTGCCTCGAGCTCTTCCATCTTTGCAAGTGCTGCTTCCTCGTCAGCTCCCTCACACTCGAATGTAATCTCTGCATCCTTCTTGATGCATGCTGCGATGATGTTTACAAGGCTCTTTGCGTTGATTCTCTTGTCGCCGAATACGATTGTTACATCTGAATCAAACTTGCCTGCCTCTCTTGCGATAACTCCTGCAGGTCTCATGTGAAGTCCCTCTGCTGCTTTTACTACCATTGTCTTGCTTACCATAGTTTTGTCCTCCTGAATTTTTTATTTCGTTTAATTTATTATGCCCACACATATGATTCATATGTCCGTTGCTTTCTATGGTTTTATTGTACTGTGCGGTATGAGTTTTTTCAATATTCCCCAAAATGCAAAATTGCACCATCTCTAGTGCAATTTTGTATTAATGTGATATTTACATAAACAGAGCCCTATATTGTTCCTCAGTTGTAGCTTTGTTTCCTACAACAAGATGCCCCTTCTTCAGGAAAATTATTTCATCCTTAACACTATCCACAAAATCAAGTACATGACTTGAAATTATAACAATACAGTTATGTTCCCTGGCAGACTCAATATATTTTTTCAAGACTATAAGACTGGTTGTATCTACTCCGTTCGTTGGCTCATCCAATAAAATAAGCTTTGAAAAACCTATAAATGATGCTATTATTCCGACCTTCTTCTTCATTCCCAGCGAACACTCAGACATCCTTGTATCTTTATCGTCTTCCAGTTCAAAATCTGTCAAAAATGACATGATATCTTCTTTATGTTTTCCTCCAAACTTAATATCACACACCATCCGTAAAAATTGCAAAACTGTCTGTTTTGTATTATTTCCGGTCAATTCCAATGCATAACCTATCTGTGATTTACTCTTCCGCAACAATGTATTCTGATCATCAAGCCTAATCTGCCCCTTCATAGGCTCACTTATACCGGCAATCATCTGTATGAGTGTAGTCTTTCCTGCCCCATTAGGTCCCACAAGAGCATAGATTTTTCCCTCTTCAAAACTGTAGCTTAAATCAAATACTCCCTTTTCCCTATCATATTTTTTTGTCAGATTACATATCTCCAACATATTCATTCCACCTCCTGGCTCCTCGTACATACCACCATGCACATAATAATATATTTATCCCCGGAACAGTAATTGAAAACATTGCCGCATACAATTTCATCTTTACATAAAATAAAGCAAAATATGTCACCCAACAAATTCCACACTCTGCCATATAAATCAAAACCATAAAAGCAATTTTAAGATCATATTTATGTATCAATGTACAAATCAGATATGCCGCAAATAAGACAAATTGGATTTTCAGCTCAACTATCATTTTTTTGCACCATAAACCACTATATTTTTCACCTAAAAGCCTGTACCATTGTCTGCTCAGTAATATAGCAAAAATGCATGTTATCACAGAAAAAGCATTTGCGTTTTGTGAAATATTTATAGCAAGAAAAATATATCCAGCATACATTACCAGAATCATTATTATATTTTGAGATAAACTAATACACCATTTTTTCGGTTTATAATGAGCTTTTGAGCACACTCTGTTATCATAAGTTGACACTGTATAAACCAGATAAAGGCACATTATTGTATTTATCAAAAATAGAGAAATTGGCGGATGTTTCAGCCTCCGCCACACCGCCTATACACTTTGTTTTTACTATGCGAATGACGATTGCATATACTTCACCGCCTGCAACTATTGACTGAATAACTGTAAAGAAAATCCAAATAAAATAAATATATGCTACTATCATAAATATTTTCCCGGATATATTTCTGCAGTATTTTCTTCTAAACATTAGCAATAGCATATTATTTATCAATATCACAATATTAATAATGCTTATCAGCCAATTTAAAATATCACCTGATATATTTATCACTGCAAATACCAACAAAAACAGACTCTCAACCAATATGTTTTTCTTTTTAAACTCAATTATTATTTTCTTTTCCGATTCACCAAGCAGTTTTTTCCACAAGTATGTTTCGCCCTGATATTCTGATATGCGGTTGTTCATATATATGTACCCAACACAAAGCAGTGCTATAATAATCAAGTCTGAAATGTAATCTGATTTCATAATATTATTTTCTCGTTCTTAAATAATTTAGATAAAATGTATACCACAATTTCATTCGTTATAATTTCATTGCTGATTATTTTAATAAATCGTTCTACAGCTTCAGTTCCACCCCAGTTCTTTCCGGATAGCTGCACAAAGCTCATGAGGTGAAGCAGCCTCCCTGAGCCTGTCAGTCGCTCCATTTTCATTCAGAAGCTTCGTGAAATCATGGAAAAATGCCTTTGTCGTGTTGACACTGTCAAAGTTTATCGCAAGCAGAAATATCATGTCTGCCATCCTCTCGCCCCACTCTATCGGCTTGTCGAGACGTATCACAAGTATCTGGCAGCGGTTTACATGCTCAGGCTTTCCGTGCGGTATGGCTATATTGCAGCCCACGGCGGTTGCCTCCACCTTCTCGCGATCCAGCACATCTCTCGCAAACTCGCTCTGCACTATTCCTTTGTTTATGAGAAGCTGGCACGCGCGCTTTAAAACATCCTTGCGGTTTTTCGCCTTTTTCTCAAATATGATAAATTCCTCCGACAGCATCTGTGAAAACTCGCTGACCTCCGCGCTCTGTCCGGTCATGAGCTCAAAGCACTTGTTTCTGATATTTTTCTCATCCTGCGCACTGATTAGTGGAGAAACATACAGAAATCTCATATCCTTGTGGATATCTGCCCGTGTATCTATGGTCGAGAGTATGAGGTCGCAGTCATACTCGTCAATATGCTCTATGCGGTCTGACGACAAAATGCTTACTATCCTTACATCCGGCACTCTGTTTTCTATTTTGCCCGCTATTATGCTGCCGGTCGCATAGCCTGCTGCACCGATTAACACTGCGCGCACTGTCATAGGATTTCTGTGCAGGGCTCCGCCCACCTGCAAGGCAATAAAAGCTATCTCATTCTCGCTCGGCATGGCGCCTGTGTACTTTTCGTAGTATCTCGATACTGTAAAGCATACCGTAAAGAGACTGGCATACGATTGTGTGATATCGGAAAGAAACGGATTGTCTATCTCTATGCCAAAATGAGTCCTCGCAATGGAGCCCGGTAAAAAGCTACGCATGCTCTCACGTAGAAGCTCATTTTCAATCAGATTGGCAGCGAGAAGATTTGACAGATACACTATCATCTCATCCTCTATGCTAAGCGCCTCCTCACAGGACATGACAACGCGGTTTTGTCCCTCGGCACAGGAAAAAAGCATTGCCAGATACATGATTTCAGGCTGTGAGAGGCTGATGCCGTGATGTCTTTCCAGAAAGCCTGCTGCCTCCTTTGCCATGTTCTCATGCTCTATCATTACGAATCCATTTTTCTGTACCTGCTGCTCTGTTTCGGTGCCCGCTTCCCCATCACTTGCATCATCACACATTCGGTTCGACAAATCTAACTCATCCGGCTTCAGCTCCTTCTCCACATCCACCCTGAAAAGCGCAATGGATATGTACTCTGCCAGCATCTGAAATGTGTAATCCGTAAAGATGATATCAAAGCGTCTCTCCACATGATGTATCATATCAACCGCCATCGACAGATTTACGCTTCTGAAATTATTGGCTATCACCTCGGCCGCGCGTCTTGAAAGCCTGTGGTCATCGGTCTTGATAACCTGCTTATCACTGATTGGATACCTGCAGAAATGCCTCATGGCTTTTCTGATATCAAGCTCACTGCCTGTCGCATATATTCCGTAACCCGCCGTTCTGTGCACCTTAATGCCAAAGAGCAGAAGCTCTGCGTCAAGCTCATTTATATCATCCATGATGACATTTTTGCTGACGTTTAACTCCTCCGAAAAAAGCGCATACGTGTATGTATCCCAGCCGCTTAGCAGAATATACGATATGTAGTTCTGTCGCTTCTTCTGCGATACTGCTGCCGATTTCCGCCCTGCCACATCCAGAATCTTTCCTATCTGCGCATCACTAAAGCACGGCTTCATGCCTTTGCCCGGCTTTCTGTCGAGCGTCATAGAGTTTTGCTCACAAAAATCAGCCACCTCCTTCAGATATGTCTTCACACTTCGCTCTGACATACCTGTGGACGCAGCAAGAGCCTTTGATGTGACAAGCTCATTGTTGTGCTCTGCCAGCTTTTCAATTATCAATAGTCCCTTTTCTGAAAGCATAAATCAAAGTTCTCCTGATTATACGTAATTTAACAATTCGACCGGTTCATCTATCAGATTTGTTGCACCATGCTCCTTCAAAAACTCTACATCACGAAATCCCCATGTGACAGATACGCACTCCAGACCTGAGTTTTTCGCTGTGGCGATATCCACATCAGAATCCCCCACATAGATTGCCTCATCCTGTGTCACTCCAAGCTCCTTTAGTGCCTTCTGCACCATATCAGGTGCCGGCTTTTTGCGTATACCCTCTTCCTCCATCTCGCCGACTGCCGATGTCATATACTCCTTGAAATAGAGCTGATTGAGCTCCTTTACCGCCGGGTCAAGCTTGTTTGAAACAATAGCAAGCTTTATACCGTTTAATTTAAGCTCCTTTAAAAGCTCCATGATTCCATCATAAGGTGCTGTATTGTCATTGCAATGAGCCTCATAATATTCCTTGAAATCCGAAAATGTCTTTTCAAACTTTGGATTGTCTGCTCCGTCCGGCACTGCGCGCTCCATCAGAAGCTTTACACCGTTTCCCACAAATCTGCGCACCTCGTCGAGTGTACGCTCCGGCATGCCATTTTGTTTTAATGCATAGTTTGTTGCATTTTTTAAATCCTCAAGTGTATAGAGAAGTGTTCCATCAAGGTCGAAAACGACCGCTTTTTTACGGTTTTCCTCCTCACCCTTTGCTATATGTGTCTTTTCAAATTCTGTCTTGCTTATCATATATGCCTCATTCCTGTCATCATTTGGCAGAACCATAATATCTCCAGGTCTGCCTGATATATAACTGCTGTCATCCTTATTCTTAAATAGCTTTACCTTGTGCTTTAGCACAAATGCTCTTGAAAAATCCTCCTCAACAGGTATGCACACTCTGGCATGTGCCATTCCATCCACTATAGTCTCCGTATCCTTATTCTTGAACTTCGGGACATAATCTGTCTGTTTCACAGTAAACCGCCAGTCCTTGTATATCCTGAAGCTTTTGTTCAGCCTGTCCAGATTTAAAATCCGTACACTGCCGTCTTCTCCTATTATGACTACCGTATCTTCACCAACCGGTGTGGAGATATCCCCCTTAGCTGTCCGCACTCCCATGCAGCAGCCCACAGGCAGTATATCCTTTGCAATGATATATCCCATCGGTATCGGGCGTTTTTTATAATCCACTTTTTTGAAGCCACTCGTATCAAAATCTTCTCCGTAAATTATCTTTGTATCGTTTAAATAATCAAAAATCCTCTCTTCCAAAAAAGATTTGATTGCAGAATCCGAAGGACGCTTGTGTGTATCATCGCTGCTGTACTGAAATCTTGGTGTCACGTCTTTTTCTTTGCAGTAGACATTATAGCTGTCTATCAGCAGATCCATCGGAATAAATCCACCGGCCTTGTAATAATGTCCTCCGCCGGAGCCTATGTCCCTGCACACTTCCTGCGCCATTTCGCTTGCGCTCACCTCTTTTATGCAGCTTCTAAACGAAAGCTTCACTCCATTCTTAATCACTGAAAATACCATACATATGTCAATAGCATCCACCTCCAGCACAAAATCGCTTATGATGCCGAGTACATTCGGGTCACATGCCCCTGCCTTTACGATCGCCAGACGATATTCCTCTATATAATCGCGCCCCAGCAATGCTGTTCCGGCTATATCCAGCTCCTCAAGTGACATGTTGGCATTTCGGAATTTGGCCACTATAGTGCTGTCAAAATCCGCCTCATCGCGCAGGTCCCTATCAAGCGAATGTGTTATCTCGGTAAATTCTCCGGTGTCGGTGTAAAGTCCATAATACAGTGCTGTTGCCAGGTTTCGATTTATCTCTACGCCCTCCTCACGCAGCATATCCCACACAATTGTCGCACATGAGCCCATATAGCTCATGACACGGTTCATATCAGGAAGCTCTCCCGATACTCTGTGGTGATCTATGACAGCTACATTTTCTGCCTTGAAAAATGTGACATTCCCACCACCGTACTGACAATCGACAGTCACAAGCAGCTGCGGATTGTCTAAAAAATCCACATGCTCTATCGGTATGCCAAGACTGTCTACCATAAGCACCAGATTGCTCTTGTGTATGATATTCCTGCCTCCGTATACAAGTCTGGGACTTTTTCCATTCATCCTCAGGTATTCATAGACTCCAAAGCCGCTTGCCAGTGCATCTGCGTCCGGATTATCATGACATTGCACAATTATGTTATCAAATTGTAATAAATCACTTAGCTTCATTATTAGCTCCCTGAATAGTTATATTAATTCATTTTCTCATATGTGTATTTATGGCTGCTTCAAATCATAACATTATTTCAGGTACGGAAACAGCAGTGAACTTCTGTCCTTCTCGTCAAACATCGAATTGTACTGCAGGATATTGTATGCCTTTATCCATTTTGCCTCGTCTCCTGTTGCGTCATCCACATGCATAAAGCACTCATTCTTTTTCGAATAATAGCCCCTTGAATTTATCGCCGGAATCTTCTCCATCAGCTCTGCGAGGAACCGGTTGTATGCCGGCAGATCTATGTTGGCTCTCTCAAGCGTCAGTGTGGACAGGTAGTTGAGGCTCGTCACATCAACTTTCTGTGCATCCGTCTCGTAATTGGTCCATATGAAAAACGGCACCTTGTACAGATTCTCAAGCTCCTGCTCCGTAAGTCCGGAATTGCCCTTGCCATTTAAAAGCTTGATAAAATCATTGCACAGCCCCGGCTGGTGGTCTCCAAAAAACACAATCTCTACCGGATCATCCACACCCTTAAAGTATGTGATGAGATTTTCGAGTGCCTTGTCACTCTCATTCAAAAGTGACAGATACTGGTTCGCATCGGTGTATGATGGTCCAACCTTGTAAACCTCCTGGTTGAAGTTGTCATATCTCTCACCGTAGCCACCGTGGTTTTGCATCGTGACTCCCATGATGTAAAGCTTCTCGTCATCGCTCTTTTTCTCGTAGCGGTCAATGATCTTATCATAGAGCTCCTGGTCAGTGATATATTCCCTTAGTATCTTTGTCTGGTCAAAATCATCTATAAAGTAAGTCTCATCATAGCCCAGATGTGGATAAACCTTGTTTCTGCTCCAGCCTGTCGCATAGTACGGATGCATCGCAACCGTCGTATAGCCGATATTCTTCAGGTTTGAGACTATGGAGGTCGGGTCATCATTTATATACTGCTGATAAACCACCGAGCCGTCCGGCAGAAATGCCATCGAGTTTCCTGTCTCAAATTCCCACTCAGAGTTTGGCGTCTTCGCACCGTACACGGACGAAAGAGCATAGCCTTTAAGCGTATTTTCACTCAGAGAATCCATAAACGGCGTGACCTGCGTGTTGGTCTCAAAATCTCCCACCACCGACAAATCAGCAAACGACTCATTCATGATAACAATGATTGTCGGATTTTTCGCATCAGACTGCGAATATGAGCTGTCCGTTTCCTTGAAATTGCCTGCTATCTTGTCAACTGCTGCCTTGCTGTAGCCATCAGGTGCCTTCACAAAGCTGTCCCTTATGCCGAGCACAAAGTTCAGCAGATAGCCGTTTCTGTACGTGCCCTTTTTCTCCCAGGTCTCGGTGTTCAGTGACATGGAATTCATGATGACATACAGCACACATATTATTGTGAGAAGAATCGAAATAATTCTCATATGGATAGTCGACTCGAACTGCACTTCTATGCGCCTTACCAGCATGATATACAAAACAACCGCCAGAATCACATACAAAAATTTGTAGTCTATGACGAATTTGTATTTTGTCACGACGGAAAGTCCTGTTCCCGCTGACTTCAAATCCGCATACGTAAACTCATTGCCACGGAATTCATAGACAAAGTAATCTATAAATCCAAACGCGAGTATGGCAATTGATGCTATGGTACATGTCATCCTCGTGTTGTTTGTGATAAAAAGTATCACCAGATATATGGCGAGCGCCAGAACCACATTCACCACGCATACCATATCGGTGGTTTTCACAAAGTCCTCATCAGTCAGCAGCACATACTGCACCGAAAAAACAGATAGTATCGCTCCGATAACAAGCAGTATCGCAGCCCAAAGCCACGACAGCTTCACCGGAAGCTCAAGCTTCACATTTACAAGTCCAAAATATACTGCCGCAAACAAAAGAATCACCCACCAGCTTGCCGATGTAAAGTAACCTACCAGCGCGGCCGCCACTGCTGCAATTCCAAAATGTATGTTATTTTGTTTTGTTATCTCAAATTTGATGCTCATTTCTGCCTCTTAATATTGCCTCTTAATATTGCCTCTTAATATTGCTTCTTAATATTGCTTCTTAATGTTGCTTCTTAATGCTTCCTCTTAATGTGCCTCTTAATGCCTTCTCTTAATGCTGCCTCTTAATGTTGCGATTTGATTTTAAATTATATTTCCTAATTAGCAAAGAAGTCCTCAATTTGACTGTATATAATGTGCATCAGATTTGTTCTTGCCTCAACGCTTGCCCACGCAATATGCGGTGTGATAATCAGCTTGTTTGAATCCTTTATCGCACGGAGCGGATTGTCCTCACTCATAGGCTCCTGCGCCAACACATCAAGACCTGCCGCCGCCAGCTCTCCATCCATAAGCGCCTGTGCCAGATCCGCTTCATTCACTATAGGACCTCTGCCAAGATTTAAAAATATCGCAGATTTTTTCATCTTTTCAAACGCAGTCTTGTCCATCAGACCAAGTGTGTCATCTGTGAGCGGCGCATGCACCGACACGATATCAGACGTGGTAAGCAGAGTATCAAAATCCACTCTCTCATAGCCCGGCTGCGAATTTCTTCCTGAGGTAGAATAATAAACCACATGGCAGCCAAAAGCCTTTGCGATATCAGCCACACGTCTTCCGATATTTCCAAGCCCCACTATGCCCCAGGTCATACCGCTAATCTGGTGAAACACATTGGAAAAATGCGTAAACGACGTATCACCCACATATTTCTCGCTCTTCACATAATCATCATAATATCTCAGCTTCTCAAGCAGGTAAAATAGCAGTGCAAACGTATGCTGCGCCACGGTCTCTGTAGAATACCCTGCGACATTTCTCCATTCAATGCCTCTTTTTGCCAGATATTCTTTATCCAGATTATTTGTGCCTGTTGCAGTCACACATACGAGCTTTAAATTTTTTGCCTGTCCTATAGATTTTTCATTTACCTCAACCTTATTTAAAACAATCACATCAGCATCTCTTGTGCGCTCCGCTGCTTCCTCTGTTGTTGAAAAATCATATTTGACAACCTCTCCGAGCTTGTCATATTCGGAAAGGTCGATGTCGTCACCAATTGTTTTGGAATCTAAAAATACTATTTTCATGGTTTGTTTCCTCTGTGCTATATATTTATTTGTTTTAATTTCTATTTTTAGGGGACTTCGCACTTGCAGGCTGTGATGGTGCGCCAGCATATGGTATATTCCTCAGAAATATATGAAGTCAGCCACAAAAAATGCATCCGGATAGTCTGTTTTATCAGTCTGCTTTTTATCGTCACCGAAGGTTAATGGAACTTTGTGGCAGTTCATATATTTCTTCGGAACACACCATATGCCAGCGGTAATGCAGGTTTGCGTGTGCGAAGTCATCTCAATAATTATCTATATTTATCACTATTTATTGTTATTTGACAATTTTAATCTTTATTTGCCAATGTTTATGATTACTAAAAATACAGCTTGCTTTAAATACTAACAAATTACCTAGCATAATAGCATTAACACAATAGTATTAGCGCAATTTATAAATGTAATCATATGTTCATTTCATACATATACATATAAATGTACACATAATTGTATACATAAATATACACATAAATATAAATATATTTATACCACATTTCGGGAAATAAAACCACTGTATCAGTGTTTGATTAAACAAAGCTTAAGAAAGCCCACCGTATTAATGATAAATTTCATCAATATGGTGGGCTTTAACTATTCTGTGTATCTCTCTTATGTTGGCATTTTATCTCACAGAAAATTTGTAATCTGTCTCTGTGTGGTATGTATCGCCAGCCTTTGTAACAGGTGTACTGAAGTTGGTCTCATTTATTGAGTTTGGATAGAACTGTGTCTCGAGGCAGAATGCATCGCGGTTATTGTATTTGACTCCGCCCTTGCCTTCCTGTCCCACGATAAAGTTGGCAGTATAAAGCTGGATTCCGACACAGTCGGTGTATACATCCATCTGTATGCCACTCTCAGGAGAGTATGCTGTTGCGACCTTTTCTACTCCCGGAGCGGTCTTGTCTATTGCAAAATTGTGATCATATCCGCTTCCATAATGAAGCTGTGTATCATTTGCCTCGATATCTCTTCCGATTGGCTTAGCCTCTGTAAAATCAAATGGTGTACCCTCAACCGGTGCAATCTCACCTGTAGGAATAGCCTTGGAATCCTTTACAGGTGTGTAATGCTCAGCATTTATCTGCAATGTGTGAGTGTATACGCTTCCTGATGCATGACCGTTCAGATTGAAATAGCTGTGGTTTGTCATATTGAAGGTAGTTGTCTTATCTGCCTTTGCATTGTATATAATAGCGAGAGCATTTTCTTCTGTTACCTTAAATGTCACATCAACGACTGCATTTCCCGGGAAGCCCTGCTCCAAATCTGCATCCTCTATCTCAAAGGTAATCTCATCTGCCTTCTGCTCCTTAACAGTCCAAAAGCGCTTAGAAAAACCATTTGATCCACTGTGAAGACTGTTCTCATTGTCATTAGCCTCAAGCTTATATTCCACTCCATCAATATTAATCTTTGCATCGGATATCCTGTTTGCATATCTGCCGACAGTAGCACCAAAATAGCTGTACTCCTTCTCATATGACTTTACATTGTCATATCCTAAAATGACATCTCTCTCATTGCCATCCCTGTCCTTTACAAAAATAGATACAACTGAAGCGCCATAGTCTGTCAAAAGTACTCTCACTCCACTGCCATTGCTGATTTCGTAAAGCGATGCCTCCACTCCTTTTGATGTTGTACCGAAAGCTTTTTTACTCATGCCCCATATCCTCCTTTGGTTACATTATGTTTGTTGCATTTTTTGTAACTTTATGTTTGTTACATTTTGTTTTAGTACATTATGCTTTTTACATTATGTTCTGTTATTCTTTGCTTGGTAGCATTTCGATTGCATAATCGCATTTTTCTTATTCTACGCATTCCTTTATATTTTACTTCTTTTGATCGCATAAGTAAACTTTTTCGTGCAAATATCCGATAAAATATTTATAACAAATATTTAAGTGCAATTATACGTTCAAAATAAAACCTAAAATCGTAGTTATAACGCAATTATTTTAAACTTTAAAATTTAAAAACATAAAGAGGATTAACATGAGTACACGAGTAAGTTCAGCAACAAATCTTTCAGCAACATATTTTATGAGAAATTTTTATTCAAACAACCGCGATGCCATGAAATCATCCAAACGCAAAGAATATAGTATTACAGAGCTCGCTTACGATGATTCAACCGCCCTGCACCGCGCAGCTAAAAAATTAAAGAACTACAAGTATTCGGACGACGAAAATACCGATAACATCCGCGGAACAGTCATGGCTCTTGTTGACACATACAATAATTCCATTGATTCCGCCTCAAACAGCAGTTCAAGCTCCATGAAGCGTTATGCCAAGCAGCTCAAAAAGCTGGCAAGCAAATACACCGACGAGCTTGAGGACATTGGCATCACAATAAACAAGGACGGTACTCTGAAAGCTAATGAGGAACTTGTCAAAAAGGCCGACGCAGACACTCTTAATTCTCTGTTCGGAAATGACAATGACTTCACAAGCAGTCTGTATCGTGTCTCACGCCAGATGAGCAGCTCGTCACATGATGATTACTACACATCACTGCGGACAGGAAGCAATATAAATCTAACGGTGTAAATCTAATGATGTTTTTTTATAATGTAATTTTGGCATTTCAACTGTAGAATTTCGACTTTGCAAAAGAATAATAGATAATAAATATTTGGCTGTCTTTTTCTTAAAATATAATAAAAAAAAGACAGCCATCGTTCTGCTGTCTTTTAGGAGAAGGTATTTTACTATGGGGATAGTAAAAAATATATAATGTATTGGGGGGTTTTTACGGTTATTATAGTATCACCTTGGTCTCTGAAAGTGTTAACAAACATGCACAATTTTTCAATTATTTTTTGTGCAGTTTTACTAATTAAAATACGTTGTCCGGAGTTCAATTCACCATATATCAATAGAAAAAGAAAACCACCACTCTTACGAGTGATGGTTTTCTTTTTCTAATGAGACATCGGGGATTCGGTCTACGCTCCGCTTCGGTCCGCGCTGAACAGACGTCCCCCGGACGTCTAGCGCCCCGACCAACTACGTTGCCCGGAGTTCGAACCCTCCGATGTCTTGCATTAAAAAACGCCTCTCTAAGAGAGACGTTTTTCAATGAGACATCGGGGATTCGAACCCCGGACAACTTGATTAAAAGTCAAGTGCTCT
>OHRD01000400.1_pt1 | contig 22140 bp, 19 predicted proteins | sample 1578371 | NCBI WGS metagenome assembly OHRD01 (sample SAMEA3879505, study PRJEB24766) | human gut metagenome | biome: human-associated habitat; feature: feces | place: USA | collected 1985/1987
TTTTTCTCTATCAAAAGCCTTGAAAAAAGATCCGTATCCGTAACGGAATTAAGCACCACAAGCACCGGCTGGCCTGTCTCGTGAAGCCTTATCACATCATCCACTGCTGTCCAGAACTGGTCATGACCGTTTTTAAAGTATCTGTCCTTCCTGTCGACTCTTTTAAGAGGCCTGTTTGTAGGTATTTTCACCACCTGCTTGCCGTAGGTCTCAAAAAGCTCATCCTTTGCATCCATGAGTGTCCCGCTCATGCCTGCCATCTTGTCAAACATCATAAACAGATTTTGGAAGGTAACTGATGCCACAGTTCTGTATTCCTGCGATATCTCCACCTTTTCCTTTGCCTCTATAGCCTGATGCTGGCCGCCGCGCAGCTTGACACCGTGCATGAGACGGCCTGTCGCTCCATCAAACAGCTCTACCTCCTTCTTGTCAGTGACAACATAATCCTTTTTGTTCTTCAAAAGCTTGTGCGCCCGAAGAGAAAGCGTGACATGCCTGTTTATCTCAAAATTCTCTTTACCGTAGAAATTGGATATGCCAAAGAAGCTCTCAGCAAACTTCACACCCTTTGGAGTAAGCCAGACTGCCTTATCCTCCTCTATGTAGTCTATATCCTCCACAAGTGTCGTGACGAAAAAATCACATACATTGTACAGGTTCGACTGCACTCTCGGCACTCCCGATATGACGAGCGGCATAATTGCAGAGTCTAAAAGCACCGAATCAGCCTCGTCGATTATGACATAGTGGAAATCACAGAGAAATCTGTCATCCTTTTTCTTTACCAGATTGTCAAAAAGGAAATCAAAGCCAAGTGCACCATTTGTAGTGTATATGATATCAGCCGAATAAAACTGTCTTTTGTGCTTGCACTTGTCGATGCGCTGGTACTTGCCGATGTACTTGCGCTTGTTGAGGCACTGGTACTTGCCGATGTGCTTGCACTTGTTGAGGCACTCGTACTTGCTGATGTACTTGCGCTGGTTGAGGCACTCGTACTTGCACTTGTGCTTGCGCTGGTTGATGCGCTTGTGCTTGCTGAGGTGCTTGCACTTGTCGATGCGCTCGTACTTGCACTTGTGCTTGCGCTTGTCGATGCACTCGTACTTGCTGATGTACTTGCACTTGTTGATGCACTAGTACTTGCTGATGTGCTTGCGCTTATTGATGCACTCGTGCTGGCTGAGGTACTTGCACTTGTCGATGCGCTGGTACTAGCCGATGTACTTGCACTGGTTGAGGCACTTGTACTTGCCGATATACTTGCACTGGTTGATGCACTCGTGCTGGCTGAGGTGCTTGCACTTGTTGATGCACTTATTGAGGCACTGGTGCTGGCTGAGGTACTTGCGCTGGTCGAAGCACTGGTACTAGCTGAGGTGCTTGCACTTGTCGATGCGCTAGTACTTGCTGAGGTACTTGCACTGGTTGAGGCACTAGTGCTTGCCGATGTACTTGCACTTGTTGATGCACTGGTGCTGGCTGAGGTGCTTGCGCTTGTTGATGCACTCGTACTTGCTGAGGTACTTGCACTTGTTGATGCACTTGTGCTTGCTGAGGTGCTTGCACTTGTCGATGCACTTGTGCTGGCTGAGGTGCTTGCACTTGTCGATGCACTCGTACTTGCTGAGATACTTGCGCTGGTTGATGCACTTGTACTTGCCGATGTACTTGCACTTGTTGACGCGCTAGTGCTTGCTTCAACACTCAAACTCTCTGATATTCTTACTGATTCACTCTTCTCATAGTTTGGATCTGCACTATCCAATAAATCAATGGAATCCCCATGCTTATATGCGTATTTATACGTATGTACTCCACCTGTACTACTACTTCTAAATTCTACCCATTCATTATCAGACACTTTTAATACAAACGCATTTCCGTCACATATATACAATTCACCTGTTTTATTATATCTAGTTTCATCCCACCAAGGTCCTTCTGTCCAATTAAATGTCACAGAATTAAAGTCATTAAAATATTCCCATTCATTCGTATTAGAATTTTGAATTCTATATTTACAACTCGACTTTTCCCATTTTCCAAATGAATGATTTTCCTTTGTTTGGATTAAATTGTACTTTGTTCCAAACAATGTATCCCCCTTATACTGCGAATAATTACTTTCCGTAATCTTAGTCACATGATGTACCTTATTTGATACACAACCATCTCTATATGTATCATTACTTGCAAGCTGCGGCATTCCACTCATTCGAGCATAAACAGCCGTATCCTGTTCTGCATCATCTGTGTATGTAGCCGCTACAACATTATCACCACTCTGTTGTTCTGCATCACTCTGCTTAGCACTTTCGCTGATGCTTGAGCTTTCACTGGTACTTTCACTTTCACTTTCACTTACACTCACGCTCTCACTCTCGCTAGTGCTCTCTGAAGCGCTTTCACTCATGCTCTGTGTTGTACTCTCGCTATACTCTGTACGTTCGCTCTCAGACAAAGAGCCTGCGTCAACTAATGAATTGGAATCTGCTGCCGATTCATTAATTGCAGCCATAACCATATCAGCACCCTGAATAGAGCTGACTCCACCCATGGCAATTCCTGCTGCGGTTATACCTTTTAAAATACTGTCAACCTTCTTCTTATTCATATAGTCTCTCCTTATTCACATGAATCCGGATACTTGATTATCTGTTTCCTAATCCTCTTTCATCCGGATATAACTATAGTTTTCCTCTTTAACACTATAAATATAAACTCCTAGGTGTATCTAAAATCGTATAAAAACATTTATATACCGCCAAATTATAGCCTTTCTCCACACATAATCAAGGTATCCAGCAATAATTTTCTGGTATATATTCCATTTATGAACAAATTTTGCAGTTTTTTGACATTTGCGTAGTATTGACTCAATTTATCTTCCGATTCTGATACAGCTATCCGGTATACATCTTCAAAATCTGTCGCTGCTACTCCTATTTCATTATCTGTCACATACTTTTCACAGCTCAACCCCTTTTTAACTATCACTGGGATTCCGGCAGCCATATAAAGTCCAAGCGCCTGCTCATCCGCATCCCAAATCAATCCAAAGCCTCCGTCTGACAACCTGAGTATAGATTCCATGGCACGGTACTCATCATATTGCACCACCTCTATATTCAAATTGTTTAATGGATATTCATTTTGACTCGTTTCCGCCATGATATATAGTTTTTTATTTTTATGCTCATTTGCGCAAATGTCTGTCATATAATCCGGTATATTCTGAATCAGATAAGGTTTTTCTTTTAATCCATTTGCGATATAGTAATCCCGCAGCGCAGCTGAGGCAAAAATAAACATATCGGCCCGGTTAAGCAGCGTGATTTCATCACTCAAAGCATACTCACTGTCATCTCTATCGGATGCTATTTCCTGTATAAACGCAACAATTTTCGTTCCATGATATCTTCTTAAATGCTCAAATAAAAATCCATCGTATCTGGGACTCTCACCGCTTGGATGCTGAAAAATCACTATATCCTCAGGACAAAGTGATGCAATTATGCCATCCATCCTAACATGAAGCTCATCATCACTATCATATGCATCAGGAAATTTAAATAAACTCATTTCTTTAAAGCCAAGTGTTTCACCAGCGTTTTTCACTGCATTTTGACGGAGACCAATCAATCCGCCTATGTTATAAGTTTTTGTAATATGTACTCTCATAATCTCTTCCCTATTATTCCACTGTAGCAACTATCTGTGATTCATACACCTGATCATGGTCAAATACTATATCCTGTCACTGTTGATTTGTCTGCTAAATCTATATATGATCTTGATATCTGTTTTAAACCGGTGCGCAGGCGCTTTCCAATACCTCAATTATTGCATCCTGAAGTGTTTTTCTTGTATATGCGCCATCTAATATCAGCTTTTGAATATTCTTCACATTATGGTAAAGCTTTATATACCCTGCATCCGTAATACTCTGAACCAGTTTATCAGCTTCATCCAACGTATCGACTGCATATCCCAGACCGTTTCTTTCGACAAATTTCTCATGAACACAGCCTCTTTTTACTATAACTGGTATCCCTGCTGCCAGATTTGTACCGAGCTTGTACGGCTGATTCATCGAATAATATCTGTCAAAATATTCGTCATCACTCCAAACAAGCCCAAAGCCACCTTTGGAAAGCTCATGCATTAGCTTTTCCTGCTCAAAATACCCTCTCCAGCAAAAGCTGTCATCATTTTCTCTGTCCGGCTTATTTGCATCATATTGATAAATCGGAGTCTTGCCATGATACTCTGCCAGAAACGGAAAACGATTATAGTTTCCGGCAAAGTGAAAGCATCTCGTTACAGCATGATCAACAAAACAAATGTCTGATGGCATATCCCAGATAGTCTGATAGATAACAGGCTTCTCATCAAGCCCATTTTCTTTCAGATAGCGATGCATCTTCTTTGATGGCAAAATAAGTAAATCCGCCTTATTGAGAGTTTTAATTTCCATATCAAGAATTGCCTGCTCAGAATCAAACATGAGCTTTTGTATATCCTGAACAAAAATTATCAGCTTTGTATCCCGGTACGACTTTATCTTGTTTACAAAGCTCTCATCATAATTCACCCCAATCCAGCTTGGATACTGAAAAATCACAATATCCCCATAGTTAAGAGGCGCTATTATCCCATCAAGACGTTTGTCTATCTCCTTTGCATAGTCTGGCTTTAAAGGATAAAAAGACAAGCCCATTTCATGACAGCCAATACTCTGCGCCACCTTTAATACTCTTCTATGTGCCAGACTGGCAGTTCCTGCCATGTTGTTTAGTGTAGTAATGTGTGTTTTCATTGATACTCCTGTCTACAAGCCTGTTGTTTCATTGATGTTTTCCAACATTTTTCTCTCATACTCAAGCCAATAATCCTTAGGATGTTTTACCTTCATGTTACTGCATTTCTCTATAAAATTAAGTTTGACGGATTGAGGTCTAGTATATTTTTTATAAGCTGTATCCATTTTGATTCTATTATATGATTCTCATATTCTTCAGCAATTTTATAAGAATTCTCATGAAATTTCTTTAATCTGTTATCATCCTCAAATATTTTAACTATTGCTGCTGCAGTTCTTTCACAGAGCTTATCTTTATTTTGAAAATCTGTCTCAATATCAAAATCCACAAGGTATCCATTTTCATCCTGATGTATAAAAAGCCTGTTTCCATATCTGACATCCAGTCCAACCATGGCAAGTCCGTCTCCTACAGCCTCCATAAGCGAAAGTCCAAATGTTTCCCACAAAGAAAAGGATGCAAACAATTCATAGTGTGGATAAATCTTTTCAAGATTACAGCGCCCTTTAAAGTGAATATAATCATCAGCACCAGCATCTTTAACTATATTTTGTAAATATGAAGTATACTCATCATTGCCACTTCCGTATATATCCAGATTAATTGTCTGATTTATCTCATGAGCTTTTATCACACTTTTAATAAGAATATCAATACCTTTCCTTGGACTAAGTCTTGAAGCAGATATTATACTGCCTTGCCAACGATTATTTTTACTTTTAAGTTTGCCTTCTGGTATGGCGCCCGGTGGAATAGCTGCAATATGCGGAACAAAACAATCATACTCTTTTAAAAATGCTTCCAGACTTCTTTTATGTTCATCCGTACCAACAACAAAATAATCTATTGCCTCTGAATATTTGAACCAGTAATAATACTCATAGTTCATGTATAATGAGCTTTCATCCTCATATATTTTGTAAAAATGATCTGAATGTAATACAGCTATCAGCTTTGATTTGCCTTTATTTTCAAAAAGAGGCTGTATATAATCAAGATATCCCGCTCTATCCATTATACATATATCATTCTCACAAAGATTAAGTTCCTTTATAAATCTTTCTACAAACGCTACATTGTCTATAACTTCACCATTTTTAAACAGATATTCAACATTATCTTTATAGATACATTGTTCATAAACCATCTGTCCTTGTTTGTTCCAAAAAATTCTCCTTTCCGGATTTAAGCCATCGTTCGAATCATTATCCCAATTATACAGTTCTGTATATGACAAGCTGTCTGTATAATAATTTACTAAATATTTTTTTCCGTTTTTAAAGAGACTTTCATTTATAACAAATCCATCTTCATCGCATAATATTTCAACTGATTTTTCACCGGAATTATATAGACGAATCACCTTTCCATCCTCATCTATATTGTCATACTCATAGTTTTCTTTTTCATTTTCTAAAAGAGCTTCTTTTTTCACAGACAAACTCATATCTAATCTTCCGGTCATAAAAAGATGTGCAGACATAATCTGACGATGTTTTATTTTTTGCGAACCATACAGTTCCATATCCCTAATTGTCGGCAGCTCTGTAAAAATAAATTTAGCGTTTACATTGTTTTTTGCAAACAATCTTGCTCTAAATCCCTGAGCAACATCGACTCCGGAAAATTCATATCCACTAAGTAATGTAAAATCAAATACTCTCATCTGTATCACCCATAACTACTTTTGCAGCTAATTGTTTTAATTGCTTCTTTTGCCTGTCTATATATTCATTGAATATCGTCTGACTAGTTATTATATTTTTTAGAGTTTCTTTCATCTTCACATAGTTGCTGCTTTCAAAAATATTTCCCATTGGATATAATTCTTTTGAATGCGCTGTATTGTCAAACGCTAGTATTATCATATTATTAACCATTGCCTCGTTTACTGCATTGTATAGCTCTCTGTAATGATTAATATCCAAATAAATATCGCATCTTTCAAACAGTTCTTTTCTCTTTTGTTCCGTAATACATGGATATAACTCAACATTATTATTTATATCCAGTCTCGTTAATTTATCTGACATAATGGTACTGGCAGCTATATGAAAAGTTATTTCCGGAAAGTCATTTATAAGCTGTTCAATATACTCAAGCTGATCCGATTCTGTAATAGTAAGTGCTTCCTTTTTTCCAAATTTTAATTCATTATTTTCAAAATATGAATATACTCTGTCGCATTTATAATTTGAATTTTCTTTATACCAATTGACCTGCTGCTCTTCACTGCACAGTATTCGAAACGCTATGTTAGTCTGAGTTATTACTGTCAAATCTGAGTTTAATCTATTTTGTGGCAGGTATGATATTTTAAAATTACCATAATCCCAGGCAAATTTATTTAATATCTCATCACTTGTCAGCCATATATTTTCATCATAAATTTTATTATATTTAAGATAAGCTTCCAAATAATCAGCAAAGCCTCTATAGCTCTTCGGACTAATGCGGGTGCCAAACGTGGTATATGTCTTTGGACCTGTCTGTTCTAATACTTTAATGTCACCATTTCTATCATAGAATTCCCTGACTGTAACATTGCCGCCACTCACATTCTCCGAACAATACATATATCCGTATTTGTTGTAATAATCTACTTTATATACTGTATTATTCCTGTCAATCCACTCGACTCTGCTGACCATTCTTTTCTCTATCGGATTCTTAAAATAGATGTTTGCCTTTTTGGTTTTATTATCATATATAGCACCATTTAGACCATCTGCACGAACACTCCAATATTGAGGGATATCTATGAATGCATAATACCTGTCTTTTTCCTTAAGCACATCGTTTTTTTCAGATATGCCACAAAACAAATCTATGGCTTCTATTGTTTTGCATTCTTTAAATCCCACATTTTCTGCCAGCTCTATTATATTTTTCTCAAACTTACCTAATTCATCAGTAATAAAAATCATAGGGCAAACCCACCCTCTGTATAATGTAAAAACCTCTGTGTTATAAAATAATTCTTACCATTTTCTAATCCGGCATTTGCAAGTATTTCCAGTCCATTACTATCGTCCGCATCCGCTGAAACTATATAGACCGTATTATCATCACAGATAATCTCATTCTCTTCTAAATGCTCATGCCATTCACAGCTATCGAAATTTCTGTTTAATAGCCTCATTGCCTTCCTTATAGAGCTATTCTCTCCACCATAGAATACGAATCGTATATTGTTTTGAGTAGCTTTTTTTAGCAACTTCTCCAGCATACCTGTTCTATCTACAATTCTGCCCATAGAATTACACAATAAGCCATCCTCCATCTGCTCTCCCCATGGGGTTCTCAGTATTGTAAAATAGTATGCTCTGTCAATTTCATTATTTGTATGCAGCATCAACAGGGTTGCAGCATAATGATATATTTTTTTCTCTGCTTTCTCATTATTTTTTCTTGCCTCATCAATAAAATAATTCCATTTTTCATCTATCAATAAGGTTTTTCCGCTGAATATGGCATTTAAAGCATCCTGATCAGGAAGCCATGTTCGTGGATTATCGCTCAGATAATCCATAACCTGTTGAAATAAACTACCATTTTTCCTGATATTTTCAAGATTCATGCAAAGAACACCCGCATTAAAATATCTGTCACGACTTGTCTGACCTGCTGCTACAGCGTATGGAGTTCCCCAATTCCTTATTGTCGAACAATCCGGAGCTGCCGCCAGACAGTAGTCTTCTATATTTAGGTTCCATAATTCTTCGATATCTGTATTTACAAACAAATCAGAGTCCAAATATATTATTTTTTTTAAATCCGGCATAATATCGGGCAACATAATTCTGAACATTGTTCCAATTGTAAATCTATTCATTGAATCAGCCAATGAGCCAAAAATGTCTGGATTAAAGTGATGAAATTCTATGCCGTTTCCACTATTATCAGCAATAAGACTCAGCTTATTTTTATTCATTTCATTCAATGTGTCATCATGTAATATATGAAAAACTATTGGTGCTTTTGTATTTTCAACAATGGATTGCATCGTTGTTCCAGCCCAGACACTGTAATTTCCATCCTTATCATGTATACCAAGACAGATATGTATTGCATTATCTAAAAACCATACATTATCCATTTTTTTCGCAGTTACCCTCAGCTTTGACATTCTTTTCAATACCGCATCATCTGAAAAAGCCCTCACATATGGATTATTAAATATATCCGGTTCACTCTTTAAGAACTCTTCTTTGCAAATATCCAATTCTTTTTTTAGGAAATTTTCTATTCTATTGTATGACTCAAGATATTGATGCCATAACAAAAATGACTGTATCTCACAGTGACACTGCTCAATTACATTTCTCAGTTCTGCTTTTCTACTTTGAATAGCCTGCCTTATATGATCCATAATAATCTTAGCATCCCGGATCTTTGCATTGCTAATTTCAGAACGTATAATGCCCTCTGTATTCTCAAAGTAATAGTATAATGTCGATTGCACCTTACAATATTTCTTTGCAAGTAACACACAAAGCATGGAAAAATATGTATCCTCATAATATACATCTTCTATAAATCTTAGATTATGTTCTATTATAAATTTGGTCGAGTATAGCTTTGCCCATGCTGTTACATTAGTAAATCCGGTCAGACCTATAATGAGATTTTTCCTATTATCAACATTATCCAAATCAAGCCTTTGAATTTCAAAATCATTTACTTCTAATACATTTGGCTTATCTGCTTTAAAACACGATACACCACACTGTGCCACATCATAATCATCCTCTGTCATTCTATCATGCAACACCCTAAGCATATCCGGATGCACATAATCGTCCGCATCCACAAATGTGATATATTTGCCGGTGCAGATATCCATTCCCAGATTACGTGCACCGCCACACTTTCCTTTTTTCTGTATTTTAAGAGATATAACATTCTCCGGGTATTGTCTTTGTAAGGATTCTAATATAGACCATGTATTGTCTGTCGATAAATCATCTATGAGTATCACTTCGAGATTTTCAAAGCCATATGTCTGGCTGTAAATTGAATCGAAGCATCTCATAATATATTTTTGCACATTGTAGCATGGAATAATTACTGATATCTTGTCTTTACCATTCATAACATTTTCTCCATAATATATAAAATAACCAAATTAACTCTAACCTTAATTGTGTAACAGCACCTTGCAGCTTTTCCAACCAATTTGTACCATTCCCTTTACAACTCACAAACTATACTGTTCACATGACATTTCTCTGCGGCTCTCGGATTTTTCTTTGCGAACTGGCGGTTGATTCTCTTTTTCACTATCTCGCAGTCCTCACGCTTGATTCCGATGAGCATGATAAGAAACTGCACCTTTCCATACGAGGTATATATGTCACTGTAGCGGATTGATTCACCGACGCACTTCTTGAGCTGCCTTGAATACTTGTTCATCTTTGTCTCGCTCTGTACCTGTCTGCCTTCCTCGTCCTCGAGAGTACAGAGCATGAGATACACAGATACCCTTGTGCGCTTCATAATACGGATGGACGCCTGGTATATTCCCTTGAATACCGGATAGCTGCAGAAATATCCGCCTCTTTCCGTTTCCTCCTGCTCGTTCATGCCCTCCTAGATGTTTTCCAGTATCTCATGTGCATGATTCATCTGATTATTGTATTTCTCAAGGATTTCCAAGAGTCTTGAAGATGGATAAATACCGCACTCCCTGAGATAATAGTCCACGACATCCGTGTATAGCTCTTCCGCCTCCTCATAGCGCCTGGTCTCTACCATCGCCTCCATGATAAGCTCCTCCCACTCATTGAACGGGTCGACCTTTGCCGCATATACTCCGAGCTTCTCCAGCCTCTTGAATTGTTTTCTCTTTCGCAGTATGTACGCGGCTTCATTTACGATTTTCTCAAACATGGTGTGATAGCGTCTGGCCTCCTGTGCTATCCACGTCTCGCCTGTATATGCCGCCAAAAACTCTCCCTTGTACAGATATAGTGCTTTTACGTACAGCTCAAGCATATTGTCTTCTATTTCCTTTATCCGCTCATCACACACTGTCTCTGCACTCTCCGGTTCCTGTGGCATCTGCTTTTCCAGTGCACAGGCCTCGTTATAGAGCTTCTCAAACTCTGCTGCATCCTCTTCTATCTCTATATCCGGGGTCCAGTAATATATGCCTCCCTCCAAATATATGAGGTTCTTTCCCGGCAGTCCGAGCTGTGCGAGCTTTTGCTTTGTCTTGTATACAATAACTCTTAGCGCTGTGTGAGGTGCATCTATATCACGCTCACCGATCACTATTTCCTCGAGCTTATCCTTTGCTATTCCGCAGTCAGAATAGTGTATCAAAGCCTGCATCATGCGGTTGAACTGGCTTTCCTTATGCATTTTTTCCGCCACAAATGGTGCTCCGTTATAGTCCATTCTGAAATTGCCAAACATCTGTACCTTGATTTTATGCGTCATAGGTGCCTCTCTTCCCGAGTTTTATAAACCTGCTTATTATAGAATTCATATTATCATTGACTCATATATTCAGCTAGTTTTTAACTAAACAAATTAATCTAATTATCATTATACATCAATTCCGCGCATGGCAATAACAACGACAATTTACACAAAAAGTGTCAAAACTCGTACTTGACAAATCGTAAGATATATGATAGCTATTCGAAGCCAGAAATAAAAAAAGATCCTGCAAGAAAATCTCACAGGATCCAGCTATTTCTGATATATTAAATCAGATATGTTAAATCAAATATTAAATTAGAAAATAGCATTTACAATTGTTGAACCAATGGCTGTTGCAAGGAATGCCAGTCCACACACGAGTGGAAGCTTATTGTCATCCTCTTCTATTGCCCTTACTCCAAAGAATATGCTTACATATCCTACTACACCCGCAAATGTATGCAGCCAGCTGCTCACATTGCCAAAGAACTGGAATGGGATTATGTCGATGATTGCTGCCACAAGGATAATCGGAAGGTATACTGCATCATACAGACATGCTGCTGAAAGTGTCTGTGCAAATGTCACCTTTTTATCCTTCTGCACTGCATTTAATACAACCAGAATGACTGCTGCCAGGATGAGTACTCTCACTGCCTCTCCTACGATTCCTGAGAAGATTCCCTCAAAGAAGCTCGCCGGGTAAAATGAGAATCCAAAGCCGCCTATGCTGCCAATTACGCTTGATAACAGATATACTACAGACAGCACTACCTCTACTATGGCAAATAAGCCAATAAATATAAAGCCTGATGCCATATTTGCATTCTTTACAAACTCTGCTGCAGCCTGTGCCGGCTTCTTAACAAGACCCTTGTAGAATGTGATGATAGATGCCACATTCTTGTCATTCTGCAGCTGCTGTCCTGCTGCACTCACCTGCTGTGTGAAGTTATCAAACGCCTGCGACTGTGCGCTGCCCTGTGGCTGTCCATTGAACTGTCCCTGTGGCTGTCCGTTGAACTGTCCCTGTGCACTGCCCTGTGGCTGTCCGTTGAACTGTCCCTGTGCACTGCCCTGCGGCTGTCCGTTAAACTGTCCCTGCTGTGCTGCATTATCTGCCTGTGCATTGTTGTCCTGTGTCTGATTTGGTGCCTGTGGCTGTGCCTGCTGACGACATGTGCATACCTCATCATCAGCTAACTGCCTGCCACAATTTGTACAGTATTTCATAACTGAAACCTCCTTAAAATAATTAATTAACTGCTGATAATTATATTAGCATTTCGGATATTTAATAGCAATATTTATTTGATATTTATTTCATATTATATTATGATTATTTATAATCATTCACATTCTACAGAGGAATAAACATGCCACAAACACTTAATATAGCTGTATGCGAGGACGAAGCTGCAGAGACCTTGCTGCTTTGTGATATTCTCAACCACAGCGATATCCAAAATACATACACTGTCTTTACTGATGCAGATTCTTTTCTTGCCTCATATGAGTACGGAAAGTATGACCTGCTGCTCATGGATATATACATGAAAGATTCCATGACCGGCATCGAGGCAGTCTCTATAATCCGCAAGACAGATGCCGATATCCCGGTTGCTTTCATCACAACAAGCACGGAGCATGCCTTGGAAAGCTACAGGCTGTCTGCCATCGGCTATATCGAAAAGCCGGTTTCTTCAGCTGAGCTAAGTAACATTCTTCACCTTGCCATGCTGAAGAAATCCGATGCCCCATCTCTTTACGTGAAGAGAAACAAGAGTATGGAGAGGCTTGCCCTTTCTGATATCATGTACATAGAGCAGAGAGCCAGGCAGATTTTCATACATTTAAAAGAAAATGAGGAAATCAGCTGCTATGAGAAGCTTTCAGAGCTTTCAGATCAGCTGCCCGCTGAGCTGTTTTTTCTGCCGCACAAAAGCTACGCGGTAAACCTGTCGTATGTCACACGCATTGATACTTCACTCAAATGCTTCGTGATGGCCGATGACACAAATATCCCTATCAAGAGAGAGCTCTCCGGCAAAGCCAAAAAAGCTCTGGAGAGATACTACTTTGAGCACACCAGAGGGCTTAAATAAGGCACTTTCCTATTGATTTGATATGAGCTAGACTGTCAAAAGTAATACACTGCAAGGAGCCCGGATTATGAAAAAAATTAGCGCTATACGAGATATTCCCTATCTGACAATTATACTGCTTACACTGATTTGCATACTGCTTCTTTCCTCAAAAAACATGATTATGAGCCAGGCGAGCTATCCTGAAGCCACTATAGTAAGCTCTGCATATGCCGTAGTGGAAGGCTCGGATTCAGATAAAGAAGAAATCACATTTCCACATACCTTTAAGCACCTTTCGCCGCGCACACATGTCACCGTCACCACACATATCAACCTGAACAAGGATGATCAAATCTACATAAAAACTGTCTATTCCCCTGCGAAGGTCTATCTGGACGATGAACTCATATATGAGTTTGGCAGGACCGAAAACTATCCATCCTATATGAAGGATCCCGCAACCGAGGGGTACCTGATAGGCACTGACGGTCATTCGGGTGATACAGAGCTTCGCATAGAGTATCTGTCTCCAGTTACCAGAAGCTCTCTTACGGTATATTCTCCTATCTACGGAGCATACAAATCCTTATTTTTCACTCTGTTAAAGCTGGATAAATGGTCATTCTTTATAGCACTGCTTGAGCTTGCCGCAGGTGTTTTGTTTATATTTATCTCACTAATGCTTTTATACTACGATAAAGAGGTTTGCAAGATGATATTTCATTTTGGATTCTTCTCACTCATGGCCGGCATGTGGTCTATCGGCGAGTGCAACTACACAGGTGTCATAGTCAAAAACCCTACACTGCTGTATCTGTGTGCTTTTATCGGGCTTTTCTCGCAGATGATTCCGCTGCTGTATTTCTGCAGGCTTGCAGTTGGTTTTAAGAATGACAAGCCAATTATAGTTATCGCGAAGCTCCTCACCGTGCTTGACCTTGTCGCTTGTGTCTTACAGCTTAGCGGTACGGTTGCACTATCCCAGAGCATGTACGTGTTCCATGTCATTTTGCCTCTCATACTTTGCTTCCTGACTGCATACATCATCCTTGAGGCTGTTCGCAGCCAAAACAGCAGGGCAAAACGGCTGATGGTTCCGGTATTCATACTGGCACTTGCTTCATGTGCCGAGATAATCAATTATCATTTAAAATTTGTGGCCTCATTGTCATTGCTGTACCAGATTGGAACTCTGCTTTTCATTATAATCATGGGAATTGTAATGGGGCTTAATATAAGCGATATGCTCAGTATAAAACGTGAGAATGAAAGGCTCATATTTGATATGAATCTCCTTGAGCATTCCCTGTTGGAGCAGAAGAAATATAATTCGCTCATCACAACAAACGAACAGCTTTTTAAGAAGCAGCGCCACGATCTGCGTCACCAGCTGGTTGCAATAAAAGGCCTCGCAAACACTGAAAATAAACAGCTGAATGAATACCTGGATTCCCTGATCCACAGCATACCATCTGCGCCTGCAAGCTATTGCGAAAACAGGGTAGTCAATTCCATTCTGTCATACTATAGTGCCATATGCAGAAATGAAAATATCTCTCTTGAGACAAAGCTTATTGTTCCGGAAACCGATGATGCGGCCTTGGACAATGACCTGTGCCTGGTATTTGGAAATCTGATAGAAAACGCTATAGAAGCCTGCAGACGCATGGATACTCTGGATTCTTCAGACGAAACACCATCACGTTTTATCCGACTGCATGCCCACGTACACTATAAGACACTTATTATTACTATGGACAACAGCTTTGACGGACATGTTACCATCCAAAACGGAAAATACCGTTCTTCTAAGAGGGACGACTATGGTATAGGTCTGTCATCCATCCGCTCTGTTGCCGGCAAATATGATGGTGACGTTGCATTTGAAGCAGCTGATGGTATATTTCAGTCATCAGTATACCTTCAAATATATAAATGACACATTAAAATCATTAATTTATATTAATGCTTCATACCTAAATATCATTTTCAGAGTCCAACTAACTTATTGTATATAATGCATACATATGCTATAATAATAAAAGAATTTTGTGCATTATACACATATGGAGTTTTAATTTATGATAGAACACACGATATACAAGGAATTTATTGATAAAATTTCAGAATTATCAGACGGGATATATCCTATCATCACCGACCTGGATAATGACTTATCTTACGTACCGGACAAGACAGCTGATTTTTTCGGCTTTGAAGCCGGCGAGCATACCTGCTTCTTTGAACAGCTGAGCTCTTGTGTCAACGACATTGACCTGCCGGAATATAAGCAGGAAATCCGCTATCGCTTAAATGGTGAAAAACCGGATGATATATTTTATGTCCGCATGGGAAAGCATACCAAAGAATATATGATGGGATTTTATTCTGATATTTTTACCGGTGATGACGGACACCGCTACCATGTCCTCGTGCTCAGAAACGAAAATACCCTTCCGGATATCGACCCATATACATATCTTTATGGTCAGTCAAAGTTTGAAAGAGACATCAACGGCTATATCATGGAAAACAGGTCTGTAGCCATAATCGAGGTGGAGATAGGTCATATAGATGAGTTCAATATACTGTATGGTTCCAATTTCAACACTGCAATCCAGCGTGAGCTTGCGCTCAAGTTCATCTACATGATGGATGGCAGCACCGCTACCTACTATATGAATAATTGCAAGTTTGTATTTGTGGTAAAGGAAGCAGACCGTGCCTTGGCCGAGGCCTTCTATCAGAAAATTGCCGATACAATAAAGTCCATGTATTTCTTTAAATGCTTTAAATTTGAGTTTGATATATATGCTGCGTGTCTGATTCTCAAAGATTATGATGGTGATACCTCAACTGTCATCAGCAAGGTAGAGTATACTCTAGACCGCGCGAAGGAGCTTCACAGCTCTGATTTGTTATTTTTCAATGATATGGTCAGGTTCAATGGCAGCTCGCATATAGATATCATGAAAATCATTCATCAGTCGGTTATCAATGGCTGTGATGGCTTTTTTGTAGAGTTTCAGCCCATTGTAAAGGCTTGCAATGGTGAAATAATGGGTGCTGAGGCTCTGGTGCGCTGGAAAAAGGAGCCTTTTGGCACGGTGCCACCCGGACTGTTTATCGACTGGCTTGAGGATACCCCGGCTATGTATGAGCTAGGAAATTATATCATGAGGACTGCAATAAGCTCAGCCAGTGAATTTGCAAAGATAAAACCGGGCTTTTTCATCAATGTAAATGCATCCTCAGAACAGCTTGAAAAGGAAAACTTTGTAAAAGATACTCTGGCAATTCTTAAAGAGTATGATTTTCCACCTTCACAGCTGTGGATAGAGATTACAGAGCGATGCAGAGATCTGCCTATATCTATGATAAAGAAAACCGTCACTGCATTCAGGGAAGCCGGAATCCACATCACTATGGATGACTATGGCACAGGAAGCTCTTCATCTCAGATGATGCTTGAACTTCCTGTAGAGGGTATCAAGATAGATATGTTCTTTGTTAAAGACATTCTCGAGGAGAAAAAGAAGCAGGCACTTGTAATCGGAATGATTAATTTTGCCAATGCCGCAGACTTAAAGATATGTATTGAAGGCATAGAAAATGATAGCCTTGAGAGCTATCTCAGGCAGTTCGACGTCACCTGTTTTCAGGGCTATCACTACTCTAGGCCTATCTGTCAGGATGAGCTCATGAAGCTTCTTATAAAGCCATAGCCCTGGATATTACTCAAGATTTTCCTTAAATACTGTCAGTGCTCCATTTTTCTTTAAAATCAGCATGACAATTGTTGCCACTATGCTTCCGGCCACTGTAGAGATAAGGAATGGCACTATGTATATAAACATGCCTTCCGGCTGAATAAGCATCACGTATTTTGCAAGAGGATACGCTGCCAGACCTCCGAGTATGCCTGTGCCAAGCGCCTCTGCAATACATGTCGGTATGATTTTTTTGCTGAATCTGTACATCAGTCCACAGCACAGAGCACCTACCATGCTTCCCGGGAATGCCATGAGGCTTCCAAGTCCTGTCAGGTTTCTGATGATACTCGCACAAAATGCCACACCGACACCCCATGCAGGTCCTAAAAATACTGCTGCGCATATATTTACCATGTGCTGTACAGGTGCACATTTGCTGCCGGCAACAGGGAAGCTTATTAAGCTTCCTGCTACAGCAACTGCCACAAGCACTCCTGCCATGGCAATCTTTCTGATTGAAAGAGTTCTTTTTTTAGTGTTCTTTTTACTTTCCATTACTACCTCACCTTAAAGTATACCGTAACTGTTCAGTACCTTCACAGTTGCGAGTCGTTTCTGTACTAAAAAGTTATAGTATATCAATATACTCTCCTGCAAGTGCCTTGTTCATGCTTCGCACAGCACAGAACTTACCGCACATACTGCATGCCTCGCTGTGGTCATCCTCAGGCAGACGGTCATCCCTGATAGCCTTAGCTGTCTCCGGATCAAGCGCACATGCAAACTGTGCATCCCAGTCGAGCACACGTCTGGCATCTGCCATCTTATCATCTATATCTCTGGCTCCCGGTATTCCCTTTGCAATATCAGCTGCATGAGCCGCAATCTTTGACGCAATAATTCCCTGCTTTGTATCCTCCACATTTGGAAGAGCAAGATGCTCCGCAGGTGTCACGTAGCAAAGGAAAGCTGCGCCGTTCATTGCTGCCACTGCTCCACCGATTGCTGCTGTAATGTGGTCATAGCCCGGTGCGATATCTGTTACGAGAGGTCCAAGTACATAAAATGGTGCTCCCATACAGATTGACTGCTGTACCTTCATGTTTGCTGCTACCTGATCAAGCGGCACATGTCCCGGTCCCTCTACCATGACCTGTACGTTGTGATCCCATGCACGCTTTGTGAGTTCTCCAAGTCTTACAAGCTCCTCTATCTGGCATACATCTGTTGCATCTGCCAGGCATCCCGGTCTGCAGGCATCTCCAAGCGAGATTGTCACATCGTGCTCCTCACAGATTTCAAGTATCTCATCATAGTGCTCGTAGAAAGGATTTTCCTCTCCTGTCATGCACATCCATGCAAATACAAGGCTGCCTCCACGGCTTACGATATTCATCTTACGCTTGTGCTTTTTAATCTGGTCTATCGTTTTTCTTGTGATTCCACAGTGAAGTGTGACAAAGTCCACTCCATCCTCTGCATGGAGTCTGACTACATCGACAAAATCCTGTGCTGTAAGTGTTGCAAGATCACGCTGATAGTGGATAACACTGTCATAAACAGGCACTGTTCCTATCATTGCAGGACATTCGCTTGTAAGCTTCTGTCTGAATGGCTGTGTGTTGCCATGGCTTGAAAGATCCATGATAGCCTCTGCTCCAAGCTTTACAGCGCTCATGACCTTCTGCATCTCCACATCATAGTCCTTGCAGTCTCTTGACACACCGAGGTTTACATTGATTTTTGTGCGAAGCATGCTTCCAACACCCTCTGCATCAAGTGACTTGTGATGCTTGTTAGCAGGAATAGCTACCTTTCCGCTTGCAACAAGCTCCATCAGCTTGTCTACATCCATCTTTTCTTTCTTTGCTACCTTTTCAATTTCAGGTGTTACGATGCCCTTTCTTGCGGCATCCATCTGTGTTGTGTAATTACTCATTGTACTCTCCTGTTCTTATTGTTATTTGTATTATTAATTAGTAATTATTTCAAGATTAACGCTCCATGATTCATAGGACCGCTGCCGTGTCCCAGGTCAAGCATGGCTTTTAAACATGCCGTGACATATCGCTTGCCGTTATCCACAGCCTGCTCGAGCGGCTGTCCCTTTGCCAGGCCGCTGGCTATCGCTGATGAAAGCGTGCAGCCTGTGCCGTGTGAGTTTGGATTATCCACTCTTTTGGTCTCAAATGTTATGATTTGCTTTCCATCCCACAAATAGTCACACACGCATGCTGTGTCTGTGAAATGACCTCCCTTGCTTAAAACCGGACAGCCGTATTTATCATAAACAGCCTTTGATGCCTCTATGATGTCATCTGTGCTTTCAATCTGTCTGCCTGATATCACCTCAAGCTCAGGGATATTTGGCGTGATGATGTCAGCCAGTGGAAACAGCTTCTCCATCAGAGTGTTTGCTGCATTTTCTTCAAGCAGCCTGCTTCCGCTTGTAGCGACCATCACCGGGTCCAGAACTATGTTTTTTGCCTTATATTTTACAAGACCTGCGGCAATCGCCTCAATTGTATCTACCGATGATGTCATACCGATTTTCACCGCATCCGGATAAATATCCGTAAAAACAGCCTTCATCTGTGCCTCTATAAAATCAGCCGGTACATTCATCACCGCATCAACTCCCATGGTGTTTTGTGCCGTGAGTGCCGTGATTACGCTCTCGCCAAACACACCGTTTGCAAGCATGGTCTTTAAATCGGCCTGCACGCCTGCGCCACCGCTTGAATCGCTTCCCGCAATTGTAAGTGCTGTATGCATATTTACGCTCCTTTCTACTGAATGTTGTGATTTCTCGTAACTGTTCAGTATTTTCAAAATATTGTTTAATTACTGTAGTTATAGCAGTATGTCATACTGTGATTACAGAATTTTGTCGCATATTTCTGCGAGTTCCTTGGCTGCAGCCTTTATATCTGCGCTTGCAAATATCGCCCCTACCACTGCGATTCCTGCAATCCCTGTGCCCTTTAGCGTGACCGCATTGTCTGCATTTATGCCTCCGATTGCAACAACCGGTATATCGACAGCCGCCGTGATTTCACGCAGAAGCTCCTTTGTCATAGGCTTTGCATTGAGCTTTGTGGTAGAGCCAAACACGGCTCCGCTTCCCAGATAGTCAGCGCCATCAGCTTGTGCTTTCTTTGCCTGCTCCACGGTCTTTGCCGTGACTCCTATTATCTTGTCAGTTCCAAGAAGCTTCCTTGCCTCCGCCGGATTCATGTCATCCTGTCCCAGATGTACTCCGTCGGCATCTATATCAATTGCAAACTGCACGTTATCATTGATGATGAGCGGCACCTTGTGCTCATGACAGATTCTCTTTATCTCAAGAGCCTCATTATACTCATCCTTAAGCCCTGCATCAGAATCCGTACTCAGAATATCCTTGTCACGGATCTGAATCATAGTGGCACCGCCCTCTATTGCAAGCTTCACATGCTCAGAAAGCCTCGCTTTGTGCAGCCACTGCCTGTCTGTTATAGCGTAGAGCTTTAAATCAGTTTTGTTCATATATACCATTCACCTCTTATCCTGTTGTTTTCCAAATATAAGACTCATGACCTGCATACCAATTGTCTGTCATACAGCGATATTCACATCAGTTCATAATCACCATCGCATATATGATATACTGCATCAATCAGCCTGTCCCGGTATGCAGCATTTCCGGGCTTAATGAAATGACAGCTGTTTGTCTCTCTGCCGTGCTCTGCCATATCAGAGGCAGCAAGCCCGCCTGCACTCTTCATGCAGCTAAGTGCTGCTGTGACTGCACCGTATTTATCATCGCAATCAGCCGCAACAAATGCACAAATGAGCCCTGAAAGCATACATCCGGTGCCTGTCACCCTCTTCATCATAGGATGGCCGCCTGTGATGCACATCACACTTCTTTCATTATTGTCATAGCAATCAGCTTCATCACATAATTCTGCCACATAATCGGTCTCACCTGTAATCACACAGATACAGCCATATCGCAGGGCCGCCCTGCACGCAAGCGCCTTTGCATCAGACTCATCTGCCGTATCGGTCACTTCCACGCCGCCATCGCACCTGCCATGCTCCATAACAGCCTTGACCTCAGACAAATTGCCCTTAATCACATCCACATGCACCTCGTCAAGCAGGCTCAACACAAAATCCATCCTGAAGCGGCTAACGCCCACACCAACCAGATCAAGCACAATAGGAATGTTCTTTTTCGCTGCCATCCTCGCAGCAATGCGCATCGCCTCAAAGCGCTCCTCAGAAGGAGTGCCTATATTCAGGTTCAGCCCATCGCAGATACCCGTGACCTCATCCATCTCCTGCGGTGCCATAGCCATAATAGGCCTAGCCCCACATGCCAGCTCAATATTGGCCACATCATTGATAGTAACCATATTTGTGATGTTGTGAATCAAAGGACTGCGTGACTTAAGTTTTTCTATAAAATCATTCATCAGTATCTCTTTACAGCTATTCATAATCACCCACACATTCAAAAAGCGGATATACCGCCAATGAGTATATCCGCCTAAAAATCGTGCGATATTATCCTACGTTGGCATTATCCAAATCAGGTTATGGGTCAAGACACTACCAGTCTACTCTCAGCCGGCTAAACACCAGCTCCCCTGTTGTGTTTTAAAATTAAATCCAATAACAATGTAACTATCCAAAACAAGAAAACCTGCTGCTTACATGCAAGCATGACGCATCAGCTTTTTTTGTTCTCAGTGGTTCTGAATAGTCATTATATTTAATATAATACGCACTCCCCAATAAATCAAGCAAAATCCGCAAGTGTACTCATATTCGTACATCAAGCGCTGCTGGTCACACTGTTAGGTGTGAACAGTAACCATCAAACACAATCCCGGTAACACCGAGCCCCGAGGTGTTACCGTAGCACTCATTATCCCGCCACAACGTAAGGGCGTAAGCCCCGGGCACCGGGGTGCACACGCACTCTCCCGAGGCGCGAATAGCGAAGTGGCTTAGATACTGTAGAAATTATGCCCATGAATCGAGTAGGAGGCGGTGACTAACCGCCGTCCTCTCACAGCACCGTACGTACCG
>OHRD01000439.1_pt1 | contig 20751 bp, 18 predicted proteins | sample 1578371 | NCBI WGS metagenome assembly OHRD01 (sample SAMEA3879505, study PRJEB24766) | human gut metagenome | biome: human-associated habitat; feature: feces | place: USA | collected 1985/1987
CATGGTCTGCACGGCGATGGGATTCTTGCCGCCGATGGTCACATTTCCGATCTTGACTTCACGCTTCAGCTGCCGCATGGTACTTCCCCTTTCAGATCACTCCGGTCACGAGCCGGACGATGTCATTGTACGTTGCAAAGAGCATCAGGCCGAACAGCAGCGCGAAGGCGGCGACGGTCAGACTGCCCTGAATTTTTTCCGGCACAGCATGGCCGGTGACTGCCTCGATGAGCAGGAAGACGATCTTGCCGCCGTCCAGCGCCGGGAACGGCAGCAGATTTAAGACGCCGAGGTTGACGGTGATGAGCGCCAGCAGCTCGAAAACATCCTCCCAGCCGTAGCTTGCCGCCTGACCGATGGCGGTCACGATGCCCACCGGGCCGGACAGGTCGTTGATGCTCTCGCGGCCCCGCAGCAGGTCAGCCAGCGAGGTGTAGATGATCCGGCCATAGTAGATGACGCTGTTGGCCGCTTCTTTCAAGACGTTCTTCGGTGTTTTTTTGAGTCCGTAGACCGTGAAGCCCAGCGTCATATGGGTCTGGCCCTGTGCATCCTGCCATGTGTCGAACTGGACGTCGGGCAGCTCCACCAGCTTCCCGTCCCGGCGGACGGTGAAGGCCGCACGGTAGCTCTCGGTGCGCATCAGCTCGTAGAGCATATCGTTGGCCACGAAGCAGTGCCGCCCGTTGACGGCCACGATCTCGTCCCCGGCCTGCAGGCCGGTCTGACCGCAGAGGGCATTGTCCTCCACGGCATAGATGACCTTGCTGGTGATGGGTTCACTGCGCAGCGAAATGAGGAGCAGCAGCACCACAAAGCCCAGCACGAAGTTCATCACCGCGCCTGCTGCCATCACCAGCATCCGCTGCCAGACGGCGGCCTCGTTCAGAGGCTTGCCCGTCCGCTGTGCCAGCACCTCCGGCGGGATGGCCGGGGCGGCATCCTCCTCGTTCCCGCCCTCGGCCTGCGTGCTCTCGGGGCTTTCCTCCCCTTCCAGCGCCACGAAGCCGCCCACGGGCAGGAGCCTCAGGGTGTACTGGGTGCCCTTGCGGTAGGTCTTGATGAGGGCCGGCCCCATGCCGATGGAGAACTCGTTGACTTGGACGCCGCAGAGCTTCGCCATCGCAAAATGGCCGAACTCATGGATGGCGATGACTGCGCCGAAGATGAGCAGCGCAGCCGCAAAGGTGATGAAAACTGACATTCTTTCTCCTATCTCACAGGTGTGCTCTCACAAAGGCGCGGGCCATGCGGTCGCACTCGTACACATCCGCGAGGCTGTAGCTGCCGCCGAAGCTGTCGCTGTCCACGACGGCCTCCACCAGACGGCCGATGTCGAGGAAACCGATCTTGTCCTCAAGGAAGAGCCTGACGGCCTCCTCGTTGGCACCGTTGGCAGCGCAGGGGCCGAGACCGCCCTTCCTGATGGCCTTTTTGCAGGCGGCGAGGCAACGGAACGTCTCCTCGTCGGCCACATCGAAGGTCAGCAGCTTGAGGGTGGTGAAGTCCAGCTCCGGCACGACGCCCGGCACACGGGCCGGGTAGGTCAGCGCATACTGGATGGGGATGCGCATATCCGGCACGCCCAGCTGGGCAATGATGGAGTTGTCGCTGTACTGCACCGCCGAGTGAACGATGCTCTGGCGCTGGACGACGATCTGGATCTTCTCGGGGGGGAGGCCGAACAGCCACACTGCCTCGATCAGCTCAAGGCCCTTGTTCATCAGGGTGGCGCTGTCGATGGTGATCTTCGCGCCCATGTTCCAGTTGGGGTGCCGGAGGGCGTCGGCCTTGGTCTTGCCCCGCAGCTCCTCGGTCTTCATCCCGAAGAAGGGGCCGCCGGAGGCCGTCAGCAGGATCTTCGTCAGGCTCTTGGCGCTCTCCTTGTCCTGCAAGCACTGGAAGATGGCCGAGTGCTCGCTGTCCACCGGCAGCAGCTTAACGCCGTGCTTCGCCACCGCCTGCGTCACGAGATGTCCGCCGGTGACGAGGCTCTCTTTGTTAGCGAGGGCGAGGTCATGGCCGCTCTCGATGGCGGCAAGGCTGGCGCCGAGGCCTGCGATGCCCACCACGCTGTTCAGCACCACGTCCGGACCATCCATCGCGGCGAGGGTCTTCAGCCCCTCGGGGCCGGTCAGGAGCTTGGGCGCGTCGGCGCGGCCCGCCAGTGCAGCCGAGAGCTTCTCTGCCCCGGCCTCGCTGGTCATGCAGACATACTTGGGGTGGAACTCTTCGATCTGCTGTAAGAGTTTATCCGTCTGGCTGTGGGCCGACAGACCGAACACCTCATACCCTTGGGCGCGGATAACGTCGAGGCTCTGGGTGCCGATAGAGCCGGTGGAACCCAGCAGCGTGATTTTTTTAGCCATAAAGCGCTACCTCCTGTTCTTTTTAGTAGTAGAACACTGCGATGACCACCATCGTGACAAAGGGCGCGATGAACATCACGCTGTCAAAGCGGTCGAGGATGCCGCCGTGCCCCGGGAAGATGGTGCCATAGTCCTTGATGCCGCACTGGCGCTTGACCACGCTGGCGAACAGGTCGCCGTAAATGCCCAGCACTGCGGCCACGCAGGCCAGCAGCGCGATGATGATATACATGGACACGCCGATGTTGGAGCGGGTGAACGCCTCCATCCGGTCTGCCGCCACCGAGTAGATGACCGTGACCAGTACGCCGAATACCATCGTGCCCAGCACGCCGCCCACAGCGCCCTCCACCGTCTTTTTGGGGCTGACCACCGGGCAGAGCTTATGCTTGCCGAAGGCGCGGCCCGCAAAGTAGGCGCAGGTGTCGCCGCCCCATGCGAAGCAGAGGATGAGCAGGATGAAGAAGATGGCGTCGTAGCCGAACTTCTCTACCGGCAGCAGCTCCTTGAGCCGGATGAAGGAGTAAAAGCAGAAGATGACGATGCCCGAAAACATTACAAGGCCGCTGGCTTTCTGGTAGCTGATGACGCCGTTGCGCACCACAAGATAGATGGCGTAGAACAGCACCACCAGGAAGGAGGCGGGCATCACCATCGCCCGGTAGATGCTGTAGCTCGACAGCATGATGAGCAGGGTGTAGGGCACCAGAATGCCCAGCAGCGGCCAGTCCTGTTTTTCGAAGCCCAGCGCAGAGTAGATCTCATGGAGGGCGATGAGGGTGATGGCCGCAATGACCAGATTGAACACCAGCGTATTGAAGGTGAACAGGACGCCCGCAAGGACGAACAGGCCCACCACGGCTGTGATGATTCGTGTTTTCATAGTTTCATGTTCTCCTTTGTTTCGTCCGGGAGCCGCTCCCCTGCTGCGGCAGAGGCAGCGGCATCAGCGCCCGAGGAAATACCGGACGCCCGCCGGGGGCCGCGCAGGCTGCGCGGCATCTGGGTGTGAAACGCCTTACAGGCCGCCGAAACGGCGGGAGCGCCGGTTGAACTCCGTGATGGCGGCGTCGAGGTCGCCGCGGGTGAAATCGGGCCACAGGACGTCCATTTCCACCAGCTCCGAATAGGCCGCCTGCCAGAGCATGAAGTTGGAGAGCCGCTTCTCCCCGCTGGGGCGGAGGATGAAGTCGGGGTCCTTCTGGCCGGCCGTGTACATCTGGGCCGAGAGGGCATCTTCCGTGATGTCCTCCGGCTTCAGCTCGCCCGCAGCCGCCTTGGCCGCGAGGCGCTGGGCTGCGCGGACGATCTCCGGCCGACCGCCGTAGTTGATGGCGATGTTGATGGTCAGGCCGGTCTTGCAGGCAGAGTCCCGCTCCAGCTTGTTCATCAGCTCCTGCAGCTTAGGCTCCAGCACCGTGCGGTCGCCCATGAAGCAGATGCGGACGTTCCGGTTCTCGTAGTCGAAGCCCTTGATGAGGTATTCGCCGAACAGCCGCATGATCGCACCCACCTCTTCGGCGGGGCGCTTCCAGTTTTCGGTCGAGAATGCGTAAAAATACACCGACTCCACGCCCAGCTCATCGCAGTAGTCCGCAATGTCCTGAAAGACCTGTGCGCCCTTCTTGTGCCCAGCGGTGCGGGGCAGGCCGCGGCTCTTGGCCCAGCGGCCGTTGCCGTCCATGATGATGCCGATGGACAGTCCCTTTGCAAAATCCTTTGGATGTTCCATGCTCTTCTTCCTCTACGATTCGTCTGGCAAAAAGTGCCGCGCACCTTCTCTCAGCGCACGGCACCTTCCTGCTTACAGCGGTCAGGCTCAGACGGACATGATCTCCTTCTGCTTCTCTTCCACGGCAGCGTCGATGTTCTTCACATACTTGTCGGTCAGCTTCTGGACATCCTCTTCCATGGTCTTCTGGGTGTCCTCGGTCAGCTCACCGGCCTTCTTCATGGCCTTGGCCTTATCCATCGCGTCGCGGCGGACGTTGCGGACGGCGACCTTTGCCTCCTCACCCATCTTGGAGACTTCCTTTGCCAGCTGCTTGCGGCGCTCCTCGTTGGGGGCCGGGAAGTTCAGGCGGATGGTCTGGCCGTCGTCGATGGGGTTGATGCCCACATCGCTGGCGAGGATCGCCTTGCTGATGGCACGCAGAAGCGTGCGGTCCCACGGGGTGATGGTCAGGGTGCGGGCCTCGCTGACAGCCACAGAAGCCACCTGCTGGATGGGGGTGGGAGAGCCGTAGTAATCCACGGTCACTTTGTCCAGAACGCCGGGATTGGCACGGCCTGCGCGCACCGTCTTCAGCTCGCGCTCCAGATGCTCGACTGCACTCTTCATCTTGTCTTCAAATGCCTTGGTGTTGCTGCTCATTGTCCTAGTCTCCTGTTTGTTATCAATTTTCACCAGCCGCAGGACGCGTCTGGTTCATTCTATTGTCGGAAGCGGGGCGGTATGCTCAGCCCTCGTAGACCAGCGTGCCCACATTCTCGCCCTGCACGGCGCGGGCGATGTTGTCGGGGTCGGCCAGATCGAACACGAGGATGGGAAGCTTGTTGTCCCGGCAGAGGGTGGCTGCGGTGCCGTCCATGACCGCCAGACGGTCTTCCAGCACCTTGGTGAAGGTGAGGGTCTCGTACTTCTTGGCGTCGGGGTACTTGTGGGGGTCCTTGTCGTAGACACCATCCACCATCGTGGCCTTGAACATGATGTCGGCGCTGACCTCAACGGCGCGCAGGGCCGTGGTCGTGTCGGTGGAGAAGAAGGGGTTGCCGGTGCCGCCGCCAAACACGGCGATCTTGCCCTCGTCCATGGCGCGCAGGGCCTCCTTGCGCGTAAAGGGCTGTGCCACCTGCGGCATCGTGATGGCACCTGCGGCGATTTCCACATTTTCCAGCGTCCCATTTTCTGCTTCCAATTGCATCAATTGACTGTTTCCATCCAAGCCACAGCGTCATCCATCATATTTGTTGTCACAAAATGTCCCAGTCCGGGATATTCTATTTTTTCCCCGGCACCGCCCGCTTTTTTAAAAGCATCAAAAAAATGTACCTGCGCCCGCGGATCGACAGAAGTATCACACTCCCCATTAATCAGCAAAAGAGGACATCTTTTTATATCAGATAAATGATTTAAAGGATTTCTCTTTTCCAATTCTTCATAAAGTGTCCAATTTCTCCCAAAAGAAATCCCAAAACGCGCCTGCATGAATAAATGAGATAATTCCCAGTCACCGGAACCGTTAAAAGAAACAATCCCCCTCAAATGAGCGGAATGCGACGCGGCAATTCCCAAGACAGACAGACCTCCCATAGAATGTCCCATAAGAAAAGGCTTTTCATATCCACAAGAAAAAATTCTTTCATATAAAAAAGGAAATTCTTCCACATTGCTAAAAATTGTTTTCCAAAAAATATCATATCCCTCAGATGTATAATAATCAGACAGTGCATGGCGTTCTCCATGGTTTACCGCATCAGGAATAAAAACTGTATACCCATGAACGGCCAGGAACGCCGCCCGATTGACCTGCAATTCTCCCTTGCTGCTCCAGCCATGATAAAAGATAACTGTCTTTCCAGTTTCCCGTATGGGATAAACCACATAGCAGGGAATCGATCCATATTTTACCTTTTCTACTTTCAGCTGCATCATGATTCCTCCTTTAATTCAGGATAAAACCTGTCAGTCCACTTCCACCGATTATGCAGCCAAAACCAATCTTCAGGATGTTTTTTTATCCAATTCCCAAGTCTTTTATTGATATCATCAGTTATCTGCCGGACGGATTCTTTCTTTCCTAAATTTTTGTCCGCATAGATAGGATCTTCAACAATAATTTCGTAAGTATAATCCGTAAGTTGGTGCATGAATGCCATAAGGACAGGACGGCCTGTCATAAGTGCAAAATGAGCAGGTCCTGTAGGCGTCAATGTCTTTTGTCCAAGAAAGGGAGAAATAAGTCCTGTATCCCCTGGATCCTGATCACAAAGAAGCCCCACAAAATACCCCTCTTTCAAACGCCTCAACATATCTCGGACACCGGTTTTGTATTCTACCGTCTGTCCAGGAATGGACCTATACTCACGAATAAATTTGTCAAAACCTTCATTCGACTGTTTCATCCCCACTGCAAGTATAGGATACCCGTAAAGAGCAAGCGCCGCCCCTTCCAGTTCCCAGTTGCCGCAATGATTCCCCGCAATAATACAGCCTTCCCCTGAAGCAAGAATCTCATCAAGTTTTTCCTTTCCTTGAATAACCACATAGTCGGAAATATTTTTTTTATTCAACAAAGGAAACCGAAATACGGACATCCCGATAGTGCCGAAACGGACTGCCGCCGCCTTAGATATTTCTTCCGCCGTTTTTACATCCTTCGTGATGTTCCCACGAAAGATATTTTGCAGTGCCAATTTTTTTCGACGGTTGGGGATAAGCATCCAAAAAAACTCGCCCAAAATATGTCCCATTTTTACCGCACTGCGATCAGAAAGACGACAGCAAACACGGCTCAGAAATTTCAATAATTGATAACTCCCATTCATATACATCCTGCCTGACTTGTAATAAAAAAAGATGCAGATGCACCTTTTCGAAAATAACAAAGAACCCTTGTGACAGAATATCTGATTATAATTTGATACCCTTTTCAGTGAGCAGCTTTTCCAAACGGCGCATCTTTTTCATCAACTCTGGAAGACGAGTCACCATGATTTGTTCCCGCCCCCATTCTCCGTGCGGCCGAGCCGGATATCCTACATAAGTTCCCGGAGTTTCGATATTTCCTACCACGCCGGTTTTTCCTCCAAGTACCACATGATCCGTAATATTCACATGTCCCGTGATTCCTGTCTGTCCTGCCAGTACGCAGGAATCACCAATCTTCGTGCTCCCTGCGATTCCAACCTGCGCAATAATAAAGCAATCTTCTCCAATTTCCACATTATGTCCCAAGTGAACCAAGTTATCTACTTTCGTACCACGGCCAATTACGGTGTCATTCATCGCCCCATTATCTACGGCACTGCCGCTTCCCACTTCCACATCATCTTGCAGAACCGCTTTGCCAAGCTGCCGGATATGGGTATGATGACCTGCCGCATCCGTAGAAAACCCAAACCCTTGTCCACCAATTACCGCATGGGCACGAAGAACCACACGATCTCCAAGAATACTGTTCTCATGAATCACTGCGCCTGGATTCAACTCACAATTCTTACCAATTTTCGAATTCTTACCGATATATACATGAGGATAGACGACAGTACCGCTTCCGATTTCTGCACCGTCATCCACAACAACATACGGCATAATCGTTACATGCTCGCCAATAACCGCTGTTTTACCAACTACTGCCGTAGGATGAATTTTACCGTCATGCTGTTCTTCAGGATGATATAATTCAATTAATTTCCCAAATGAACGTCGACAGTCTTCCGTTACAATCAGATTCTTCGTGTATTTTGCAGGGAGGGCATCCACCAAAATAACACCAGCCTGCATCTCTTCGATATGCTCAGCGTACAAACCTCTTGCAAAAGTCACATGAGACGATCCCGCGCTCTCTGCACTGCGCACATCATCAATAATTACTGCAGGATCTCCGTACAGTGTGCCACCGACAATTTTCGCCAGTTCTTCGGCTGTTTTTTTCATATTAATCCTCATTTTTTATCTGTTGATGACGGGTCGGATACACCATTCAATTTTTTTAACACTTCATCAGTAATATCTACTGCGCCGGCAGGAACGACCCGCTTGTGCATAACGATGCCTATATTCTTTTCTTTTGCAACAGCCGCGCTTTGTGTTTCCACCATTGACTGGATCTGTTTCTGTTTGCTTTGTACAAAAATCATTCTCTCCTGCTGCGCTTCCTGTACCTTTTTCTGCATATCTTCATCAGACAACCCCGCCTGTGAATCTGTTGTCAATCTATTCTGTATTTCCGCATTCTTATCTGTAATTTCTTTCTGGATCGCCTGGATCTTCGCGGAATCCTGCTGTACTTTCTGTACATCAACCACAGCCACTTTGTTTGCACTTCCGCATGCAGAAACAGCAGCAGCTGCCATAAGTAATCCAATGCATGCTAACTTACGTAATATAGTCTTTCTCATTTATCCTCCTGCTTGCCCATAGCGATAATTTTTCCGGCAATATCACCCGTTACATCTTCCGCGCTGATATTCGCGCGATACTGTGTAAATATCATAGTCAGGTGTTTCTCAGAAGCGACACGCCCTGCTTCCCGTCTGATATCTTCCATCATTTTTTCTTTTAAAGCAGCAATTTCCTTTTGCTTTGCTTCCATTCTGTCTTTCCACTCGGCATTAAATTCCTCAGGTGCTGCCAATATTCCTTCAGCACCAATTGTTTTCATCGTCTCCGCCCGTTTTTTATCCAAATCTGCTTTAATTTCAGCAGCCTGTTCATCGGCATACTTTTCTAATTCGGCACTTCCCTTTTCCCGTGCTGAATTCATCTTTTCCACGTCCTCCGGCAACCAGCCGTTCATGGGATATCCGCCTTGAAACGCACGAGAGCTTAAAAGTTCATGAAGCTCTTTTTTAATCCGCTCTTTTTCGCCACCCCTTACACCGAGAACGGTCAGTTTCATTTGAAGATTAGCCATACGGGCTCTTTCTTCCGCAGTCAGATTATCAACAGAAAAAACACCTTTTTCTTTATATTTCTCAGACAATTCCGAATAAATATCTTGAATTTTACGATTCAATTCATCTTCTTTGGTCTTAACACGAATTTTCAGCTCATTCTCGGCTGCCAGCCGATCGCTTTGATCTTGAACGGAAGCTCTGATTTTAGATTGCTGAGAGGCGACACGGATAATCCGCTGCTGTTCATTCTTATATTTCTCCACCAAATGGCTATATTCTGTCTCCAGCCGAAAATATTCGCTGTACTTAGGATGAGATTTCACGAGAGTTTCCAAATCGGCCACACCATATACCGGATGAAGTGCGGTCTGCTCTGCCTTTTTTGTCCCGCAGCCGGCCAACGTAAGCCCCACACCTACGAAGATCATTGCCAGTACCTTTATCAAGCGGCTATTTCTTCTCATGGACTCTTACCGTTATTTCGTGGTCGATGAATCTGTCTTTGCTGCATCCGTCTTAGCAGCATCAGCACTCGCGGATGTTGATTTTGCCAGAGAATCACTTACATCTTTTGTAATATCTGTTCCGCCATAAATAACTGCTGCTTTATCTACCACAAGAGAAAGCCCTCTCTTGGAAGCAACAGATTTAACCGCCCCCGTTACTTGATCCGCCATTTCTTTTTCGATAGAAGTACGTTTCTGATTGAACTGCTGCTGCATATCGGCAAAAAGTTTCTCTTTTTCAGCATCAGTCATATTTTCTGCTTTTGCATCAAAATCTTTCTGCATTTCATCCGCCGTTTCCTTTAACTTTTTCTGGTAATCTAATGCAAGCGTCCCATTATCGGAAATTACCTGACGCTGATCGACGACCCCAATATCGGATGTAGGGGCGGCATTGGCGGTATCCCCCATAGAAACAATTGCCATGATACCGACAGATGCGATAAATACACCTGCCAGCGCAAACGAAAAGATTTTCACATTTTTCTTATTTCCAAGTGCTGTCATCATAATAAACCACTCCTTTTACAAATTGGCAATAAGCCGCAGCCATTTGCCTTCTTCTTCATTATACACATATTCAAGAGTTATGTAATTATGGATCTTGTAAGAAAGTCCATATTCACTCTCTTTTTTCCCAAAATCATGATCATACCGCAGGGCAACTTTTTCACCAAAAGGCACACGTGCAAACACATGATTGGTACTTTCCATAAAATCGTATTTATATCCTATCTCGAAAACATCTCCAAAACGATGCTGCCAGCCGCCATAAACATTCCACTCCATAGGACCGGGATACAGCTGTACTTCACCGAAAAGAATATCATGCTTCCCCATATAATGCCCAAGCATACCACGGAAAGCATAATTTTTATCCCCATCACGCCCTGTATCCAGCCAAGCTTCCGTCTTAATAATCCAGTGATCTGTCAGAGCGTCCACTTTTAAAACGGAATCCGTTCCTGCCGACAAATTTGTCTCTACATCTATCTCATACTTTTTGATAAAAGAATCCTCTAAAAGAATTTCCTTCATATGATTGGAAATGTCCTGGCTGTGCCGAGCCACGAAGCTCACGGGAAGTCCCTCCAATCCTTTCATCGCTTCTTCTGTCCGGCTGGCTGCGCGGAAAAGCAGTATCCGCGGAATCGTCGTTTTATGAAAGGACAAGACGCTGCTTCTCACAATCTCTCCTTTAGGAATCAGAAATATGCGTACTTTTGTTTCCTTGCCTGAATGAACCTCAAACTTCGCATCAAACTCAGGAAGAATCTGTTTCATCAAATCCTGTCCTGCAGACTGGGAGACACTTTCCGCCCACCCCACGGAATCCACGGGAAGACCGGTCAGTAATTCCGTCATAAGCACCGGTACGGAAGTCGTGTCTTTTTGGACATACTTCGCCGCTTCTTCTGTTAAATTCCCATAATCAATTTCTGTACTGACAGTTCGTATAATTTCCCCTACCGGCTGTAACTCCACAGAAATCGATGTATGTTCTCCATAAGCCACCTGCAAATCACTTACCATATACCCGATAACGACGCGATTAACAATATCCGCCAAAACTTTATTGTACTGAACCGCGTTCAGACGGAAAATATTTTCCTCCTTTCCCACAAAAACACGGTTCCCAATAGCAGAAATGCTGGATTCTATCCGTTTTCTCACAGAATCAGGAACTTCGCCCTGCATCGTTGCTACGGATACACCTACACTTTTTATGGGCGCCGCATCCACATTATGCGGCAGAAAAACAAAGCATGCGAGCAGCCCCACGCCTGCCTGCACAACTGCTTGTCTCCGTAAATAAGGAATCATTTCCCATCCTTATCCTGTGATTAAAACTGTGTTCCGAAACTAAAGTGGAACTTATTTCTGTCACCATGCCCATAATCAAGGCGGATCGGCCCGATAGGCGTCTGAAGACGAAGCCCGACACCCACGGAGAAATTAAGAGAGTTATCATCTTTATACCACGGAATCTTTCCTTCATCAATCCCCCAAGTCGAACCCATATCGGTAAATACGACCCCCTGTACCTTCTTTGCAATAGGGAAACGGTATTCCAAAGTAGCTGCATACATTTTACTTCCCTTAAACTGGTCATCTTCATAACCGCGGAGTGTGTTGGAACCGCCTAAATCAAAAAGATTACCGTAAGATACATTACCGTCAATATAACCTGCCATTACACGGAGTGCAAGAATATGTCCATTACCGAGTCCTTTGTAAAAACGCCCCTCCGTGGTGAACTTGTAGAAGTCATAATTTCCGCCAAGTCCGTGTCCGCCCCACTGTGCCGAAAAGGACAAACGTCTGCCCTTGCTGGCATTGAAGTAATTATCACGATTATCATATACATGGGTAAATGTCAGGCTGTTCGTCCTGCCGAAATTATCAAAGATGGCCTTTCTCCATTTTGCTTTTGTAGCGGCAGTTTCTTTGCTCGCACCACTTCCCCACTGGAATCCGTCTTCATCTTCATAGGATTCCTTTACAGATTCAAAGTTCAGATAATTGGTGCGGTATTCATCACTGACACGCCCCCAGGTAAGATTCCATCCTTTTCTTCTCTTATCGTATTCTGCAATAGTATCACCATCTGCATTATAATCATCGTATTTATAAACTCTGTTGAAAATAGAAGCACCCAGGGAATCCCCGTTGGAATTGATCCATGGTTTCGTATAGGACAGCTGATAATTTTTACCATGCCCTGCTCCGCCAAATTCCCAGTGAAGATTTACTTTATCACCAGTTCCGCGGAAATTGGTATCTCCCAGTTCGAAAATACCGACCATGCCGTCAGAATCAGAGTACCCCGCCCCGACAGTAACAATCCCGGTCTTCTGTTCAATAACATCAATTTCTACAGATACGTTGTGGTCTCCTTCCGTACCGGGAAGAAGCTTCATATTTACATCTTCAAAATACCCTAAATTATAAAGACGTTCCATGCTGCGGCTTGCAAGGAATTTATTAAAAGGCTGTCCCTTCTTGAATCGTAATTCGCGAAGAATAACCTTGTCTTTTGTCTTTTCATTGCCTACAAGCACTATGTTTTCAATCTTACCTTCAGAAATCGTTATATGCAGCGTTCCGTCAGGAGTTACCTGTACATCAGGAACAGAAACAAGAATGTACCCTTGTTTCAAGTACATGTTTTCAATTTCATGTATTTTCTGATTAACCAGGACAAAATTCAATACGCTGTCCTGGGGAATATTCATGATATTTCTCAGATATTCATCAGTAAAAATGGTATTCCCCGTAAATTCCACATGATGGACAACCGGATTAGATACCAGTTTGTAATCAAGCTGTACGCCCTCCGGAATTTCCGAAAAAGACGGAGAAATCTGGGAAAATACACCTGTGCTGCCAAGGGATGCCACATCATTTCTTACACTTTCAGCGGAAACAACACCACCCGGTTTGCTCTGCAGCAAAGGATACAGTTTCGGTTTGACTTCTCCAGGAACACCTTTGAAATCGACAGCAGTAATCGTTTTACCCTCCTGCGAAGCAATTGCCGCATCATCTTCTGCTGACAAATACAGGGATGCATCGCCCACAGCCACTGTCTGTTGAGACTGCTCCACCGCAAGGGCATCCGCCTTCCCTATTTCATTGGAAATTTCCCTTTCACCTGTGGCCTGTCCACTTTTTACATCAACCATGGAGCTCTGGGACATATTATTTCCGCTCCCTGCCATCTGCGGTGCTTCCGCAAAAACACTAAACCCCGAAATAGAAATCAGTACTGCAGATACGAGCAAAGTCTTTCTCCGTCTTGAAGTAATCATAAATATCCTCCTAAATTATTTCTTGCTTAGATTTATATTATATCAGGACTGCCCCCTTAAAGCACGTCCTGCTTCGCCAACTACGCTTTGAATCTCACTTTGCGACATAACGGGAAGTACGGGCGCAGGCGCTTCCGTCTGTATACTTTTCGTCGGTACCGGATCCGTATTAGATGATTCAGTTGCCGCCACGGTCGGCTGTACCGTTTCTGGAAGCACCAGATTTTTATCTTCCGGCACTTTCGGCACTTCTTCTTTTGAAACAGTTGTTTCCCGGGATATCACAGGGGATTTATCCGCATTTGCAGAAAACAGATTGCTAAATCCAATAAACAGGACTGCCGCGGCTGCCATGGCGGAAAGTCGGATTCCCCACTTCTTTGCTTTTTCATGAGGATGTGTTTCCTTCAGCCGCTGCATTTCCGCCTGCGCCATCATTAAATTTAACTCACCGGAAATGTCTTTATTATTCGAATAAGAATTTTCCGCTTTATCGAGCCATCTTTTTACAGATTTTACCCGTTTCAGTTTATCGCCAGGCATATATTTCCCCCCTTATATAAACATAATCCGGTTTTTATATGTGGTTATAAACATCAATTATTGCCTAAACACGCCATTCCTCTATCAATTTCTTCCGTTTTCTGAATTTTTCAGCATGAAATCATATTGTATCGATTTTCACTATTTACGTTCATGCATTAGCTTGGAAAGCATACCGCGAAGGCGGTGGATTCCGCGTTTTTCAAGGCGATACACATAAGCCGTACTTACGTCCATCTCATTGGCAGTTTCAGCTACCGTTTTTTCCTTCAGATACACACTTCGGATAACATCCTGTTCTTTCATTGGTAATCGATTGACGGCCATCGAAACAGCAGAATGCAGAGAATTTCTGTCAGTAATTTCAAAAGCCGTATCGGGTGCAACCTGCAGTGTAAAAAGTTTTTCTTCCTGCTCTTCCCCCATAAGAATATCATTCTGGCCTTTCCGTAAGAAGTCCAGCATTCTTCCTCTGATGCGATGAATGGCATATAAAGAAAATGCAACGCCCTGCTCAATATCAAATTTTTCAGCGGCTTCCATAAGCCCGACTGTCCCTTCCTGAATCAAATCCAAAAGCACGGTTTCCTGTACAGGATACTTTGTCGCCTCTTTGAACACAAGAAGCTGGTAATGCTCTATCAGTTTCTGACGTGCCTCCAGTTCCCCTTCATTCTTATAGGCATCCCAGAGCCGTGCTTCTTCTTCACGGGACAGCTTCCCTTCTTTAGGGAGAGAACTTATATACTCTGATAACATTAGACTCTCCTAAAATTTAAACTTCCAATCCGTACCGATATAACTATCATGTTCGTTATTATACCATGAAGAAATACCTATGTGCGAATTTAAATCATAATGGAATCCGATACTTGTTTGATTATTATTAACACCGGTCGTCGCAGTGAGCATAAAATTATTGAACAAGTATTTCCCTATTTTTATATAGTAATAGTTATCATTATTTACCGTCCTGCTGTCATAATAATCAGTCAGGCTTGATGTAATACTGATCATATCAAGTCCGATGGTTTCTTTAAAGAAATCCTGCACACTGTTTCCCAAGACCATCGTCAAACCCGCATTGAAAAGTGCGCCTTTTATAGCTTCGGTATTATCGCCTTCCGGATTAGCATGTAATGTCAGAAGCATGAGAATTTGGGAATCGTTCAGATATGGTTCACTGTGGAACTCTGTTTTCAGATTACCGGGAATTCCATCCATTTCCGCTGTAATATTGTAACTTCCTACTTTTGTTGTTCCTTTCATATGGATTGCGGGAAGGATATTTCCCTGCTCTCCATTCCAAGCCGCATATCCTGAAGAAATATTAAATTCCGTCATATTGACTTTAACGGTACCTTTTTCTACATTGACCTTCCCTATGACAGCAGGTGCACTGACAGGACCTTCTGTTTCTATATTTCCTGTCAGTCGCAAATCATAAAGAGAGCTGCTTTTTGCCCTGACGTTATCCCCGACAAGGACCTCCAGCTTTATCAAGGCCGGTATGGATGAACTGCCTGAATCTGAGAGCAATGTAAGCGGAAATTCAACAAGCGCATCATGAACATGAATATTACCCTCGATACCCGGTACGTCCATCACTTCACCAAGGCCAAAATCAGCATCTAAAGAGCCTTTATAGTAATCAGAATGTATATCGGGCGCATGGAGATGCGCTTCCCCATTATATGCAATAATAGCACCACGATCCCATTCCAATCCGCCTTTTACTGAGGATTTCCCCGTCCCAAAAACGGCATTCCCCTCCACAGTTGCGCTCTTTCCATCAAATTTCACATCCATATTTAAAGGAAAGATAGGATCGTGTAAAGTAAGCAATTCTATCCGTCCATTCTTTACGGAAACATCCCCCCTGAGTTCCGGATCATCCCAAGCCCCTGATACCTTTACATATCCTTTGATCGGGCCCTCTGCTGAAGTTACCGGATTAAAGAACAGTGCCAGCGCATTCATATCTGCATGATCAAGATTGATATCTAAATCCAATGGCGCCGCATTGGCGGAAGAAACACGCGTAAGCACATTAACAGGTATGGATCCTTTCATGCTTGCTTTATACGGATTTCTCCTTGCAAGGGCCTGTGAAATATAGATTACATCCCCTTCCGTATTCCCCATAAATGAAATATCATCAAAAGCATAGCCATTATAAACCGGATGATCAACACCTACAGAAAAGTCAATTTGCGGATTTTCTTTTGTGCCCTTTAAATCGACTGCTGCAGTCATTTTTCCATCTAAAGTTATATTTTCTTTCCCTGTCACCCGGGGTATCCAAGAAATGTCCATATTGCTGGCGGCCGCCTGAATATCAAAATCACCATTACTTGACATCCCGCCCTGAGCAGCTAAAATACCCTCTCCTACAGGAATATACAATTTTCGTATAGAAAGTGCATGGTTTATATAAGAGAAATCTATATCGCCTTCTCCCAGAACAGCATTTGCCAACTGCCCCCCATTCACTTTCGCACGAAATGTAATATTTGGGTCCTCCATTGTGCCGTTAAGAGACATCCCGCCATTTACAGTTCCGCTAATATTAGAAATCGGTAACCCCAAAAACCGGACGACCTCTGATATATCCCAATCATGAAATTCCAAATCGCCCGCTATAATTCCTGACTCTTCATTATATAGGCCTTTCCAGTTAAAAGCCCCTCCTCCTTGATGAAAATCCCCATCAGACACGGACAGTATATGATTCTCATATTGAATCCCCGCAGAAAGACTGCCAAGACGGCCTTTACCGATTTGAATTTCACGGCTCTGTGCCATTCCTGTAAATGCGGGATTATCAGTCGTTCCGGAAACATGACCTTTCAATGTGGCTTTCCCGTTGAATCCCTTATCAGGCAAAAGCTCACCTACATCTATATCTGTCAGCGTGACATCCATATTCAGCGTATCGCCGATAATACTGCCATTAATCAAAGCCGTCCCATCATAAATATAGGCTAACCCGTCCTGAATGGTTATCTTTCCATCATCATAGGAATATTTCCCTGATACGCTTTGGAATAATTGCCCTGCAACAGATCCGTCCCATGCAAGAAAGTCCCCCGACACGGATGGCTTCTCGGATGTTCCGGTGACATTCACCGTATTTTCAACCCATCCGGTAACAGGATATGACATACCTGCCATTTTCAAAATACTTTCTATACGAATTTTTTCACTTTCAATTCTTAAATTTAATTCGTGCGGCGTCTCTAATCCGACTGTCCCCTTTACATGATGACTGCCTTCCCCGTTTTTCCACACGAGAGAATCAATCCTCAAACTATCTTCCGCTCCGGTAAGATGTCCGTCTATAGTATCAAAAGCGGCATTATATATATGCCCGTCACGGGCATGAATCTCCCCTGTAAAAGAAGGAAGCGACTCTGACCCCGTAATCCGCATATCAAAAGAAGTTCTCCCCGCAATATTTATATCGACGAACTCAGAAAACTGCGCCATATCTAAATTCGTCCCCACAGCCCTGATACTCATATCATCTGCAGCATAAATACCATTTATAGAAAATATTCCCTCTCCCGATTGCCCATTCAAATAAGAAATCTCATATGTATCATCATGAGCCGCTATTTCACCGGCAATGGAATCCGCACAAAGCCCATTAACTTCTACACCATCTCCGGTAAAAGTCGATGTCCATCTCCCATTTTTATAAATGCCTTCACCGGTAATAAAAGACGCACTATTCCCATTATATGAGATATTCTGTCCTTTTCCCGCTGCCGTTGCCGAATATAAAGTCATACTTCCATCAAAGTAATTACCTTGGGCAATAACCGACCCGTTTATAATCCCTGATAAATCATAGCCTAAAGGAATATCGCCTGCGGAAATATCCTCTGCAGTTATTTCACCATTAAAATCACCGGTTGAAAAACTGTACTTCCCTTTTCCTGTCACAGTTCCGCCGGCCATATGAATCATCAACGATGAAAGTGCCAGCGTCCTTTCACCATAATCAAAAGCTGCCGATCCGTCTTTTATTAAAACATTCCGGCAACAAACGTCTTTTACAGAGATTTTCCCTGTCAGTACCGGATTGGAAAGACTACCTCCTATATGCATATTTCCTGTAGCATACCCCTTAACGTCTTCCGTTAAAATAACTTTTGATGCATCTAAATAGGAAAAATTCACATTACCACTGATAAGAGGATCTTCGCCTTTCCAATTCATTGCTCCGCTGCCGGCAATAATCTGTCCATTCACTTTCCCTGAAAAATTTTCTATCTGAAGAACCCCGTCACAAATATCAAAAAAGGCCGCCACATCCGTAAGAGCATAATTTTCATAGCTCACCGCAGTCTGATCAAGGCGACCTTTTACATGATAAGACAGGACGCCATCACTTCTCCAGATTCTGGCGCCCGTCACTTCTCCCATACCGTTTCTTATATCAAAAGAATGCACCGCTCCCGGCATTTTCTCAATCAGCGGCTTTAAAAACTGTAAAGATGCCGGTTCCGTCTGTATATTTCCTTCAAAATTATTTTCATCCGTATATGACAGATCCCCATCAAAAGGGACTTTCAAAAATTCTCCTGCCAGGGTTCCTTTGATTTTCTCATCTCCCCCCCTGGTAAGATCGCATTCTACCCTTTCAAAAGTGTAGATGTCTCCCGTCTGCGTTTCCACCTTGAGATTCCCGTTTTTCAAAGCTACGGAACCATGAAATTCTCCTGCAGATTCATCAGCAGAGTGCTTAACCAATTCCTGCACGTTCCACTGCCCGTCTTTTCTTTCACGCACAGTCATCATCGGTTCTTCCATAGTGATACCACTCACCACATTAAGAAGATCACCATCATGCATCAGATAATTATATAGAGCACCTGCTGACCAGTTGATTGTCACATTAGCAGACTTTAAAACATCTTTTCCCTCTTTATCCTTTAATTCCACAAAGTCAAAAGACAGATTATACCGGGGATCTAAATCCATTGTACGCCATACAAGTGTGCCATTGATTTTTTCCTTAACAGCATCTTGGATAACAGGCTCTAAATTTTGCACGACAATAGGCCGTATAAGAAGGTAGACCACGGCAAGCGCAAGAAAAATAATTGCACCAATCCCGTTTAACCACCATTTAATTTTATCGTTCAAAATAAACTCCTATCATGGATAATTTTGTGACAATTACTTTTTGGCAGTAAACTCCGGATGGATAACTGCCGGAATCCCCATGGCATTTTCAAGCGTAGCCAAACCGACATTGTAATTATATAATGCGGTAATATGATTTGTCCTCGCCTTATTTAAAGCAAGCTGGGCATCAAGAACATCCAAGTTGATTCCGACACCTGAACGATACCGGACCGTCGCAATCTTGTACGCCTCTTCCGCCTGTTCTACAGCAGCTTCTGTCGCACGGATCTGCTCCCTAGCAGATAAAATGTTTAAATAATCCTGTCTGATTTCAAGCTCTATCGATTCTCTTGCCTTTAATAAGGTTTCTTCCGCAGACTTCAAGCCGGAAGATGCACTCTTAATTTTTGCATCAGTCGTACCACCATCCCAAATACTCCAGCTCACCGTTCCTGTAACAGTCCAATCATCTTTATCCAAACCGCCAAGACCAGCTGTGTTCCAAGAATAACCGCCCCCTACAGCGACTGTGGGCATGTATCCCGCCTTTGCAATACGAACCTGTTCCTTGGCAATACGGACATTATAATCTGCTTTAATCAGTTCCCATCTGTACTTTTGCCCCATGGCAATAGCTTGTTCCAACGTAATATCAAAAGTTGGTTCCGGAAAATCTTTATCAATTGGGTTTAATTTCGTATTCATAGGAAGGCGCATGATATTATTCAAATTCGCTTCCGCTATATCACGAGAGTTTGCCGCTGCAATACTGTTCTGTTTTGCATTTGCAAGAGAAACATTTGACGAGAGAACATCCAGCTTTGCCACAACCCCCGCATCATACTGCTGTTTTACATTAGTCAGGTGCCCATCAAGGTTTGTAACCGATTCCATAGCTACATCCGCCAGTTTAATCATTTCTAAATACTGGTAGTATGCCTTAGCCGCTGCAAGCTTTGTTGCAGCTTCCGTTTGGTAAACGTTTATATGAGCCACATCTTCTGCATAACGGGCTGCATCAATCGCGCCTTCTACGGCTCCCCCTGTCCAAATCGGCCAAGATAACGTCAACCCCTGATTATATCCATGATTTGCACCGTAAAATCCTGCACTATTAGCAGAGCCCGCTTTCACCTGGTTTCTTGCCCATTTATAAGATAATGATGGGTTTTTAGCCGCTGCCGCCTGGCTGACTGCAGTTTCCGCCTGTTCCAAAGACAATTCTGCCAACCGGATATCACGATTATTTTGAATGGCCGTAGAAACTGCACCCTTTAAATCTATATCTATATTAGATGTTTCTGCCTTTACCTTTCCCTCGGGCATCATATCATTTAAATTTTTCTGCAAAAGCATATTATCAAAATTTACTTCTTTTGCAGAAACACTCTGTTTCATTTGGGCTTCAATCGCCTTTTCTGTCAGTTTCGGGTCAGTCGACAAACGAAGGCCCTCTCTCGCATCTGCAGTAATACCTGCTGATAAAGCTGACAATAACGCTATTGATAAAATTACACTCTTCTGCTTGTTCATATTTCTCTTCGCCCTTTCCAAAATCATTTTTTAATACGCATAGCCTAATCCGATATATTCACCTCCGCCATGACGACCATGAGGGAATATTGATTGCCCCACCGCATAAATGCCGGGATATGCTTCATAAGCCCCCCGCAGCCTGACAGTTAAATCATTCGGATCAAAGAGATCTGCATCAAATTTCCACTTATCTTTTTTATAGGAAGCCCCGACACCCAATTTATTACG
>OHRD01000505.1_pt1 | contig 18488 bp, 18 predicted proteins | sample 1578371 | NCBI WGS metagenome assembly OHRD01 (sample SAMEA3879505, study PRJEB24766) | human gut metagenome | biome: human-associated habitat; feature: feces | place: USA | collected 1985/1987
CTTTGGGAGCCGTATTTACAGCAGAGCCGCATTGATCTGGAGGACGCTGTATCCTCGCCGTGGGAGACGCTGAAAAGCTTTCTGCCCCAGTCCTTGGGGGCAATGGTGCAGCAGACGGCCCGGGACTATACCTCGGTCCTCCTGTTCCTGACACTGACCGCGGTGCTGGGGCTTCTGGCGGGAGAGTGTGCCGACAGCGATCTGCTGGATCTGGCTGCGGCGGGCGGCTGTGGTGTCCTGCTCTGGGGGAATCTGGTGGAAGAAGCACAGACGCTCTGCGCGCAGATGGAGAGCTGGCGCAGCTTTTTGCTGGGCTTTCTGCCCGTCTATGCGGGCGTCCTCACGATGGGCGGCGAAGCGGCGGCAGGCAGCGCAGCCAGCGGAACGCTGCTGACGGCGCTCTGTTTTCTGGCACAGCTGGCCGCAGCCTTCGTGCAGCCTCTGCTCCACTGTTATCTGATGCTCAGCATGGCCTGCTGCATCAGCGCAGAACCGGCGCTGGGCGTCTTCTGCAAGGGTGTCGGCAGTGCCCTCCGCCAAGCGCTGGGCTGGGCCGGGAAAGTGCTGGTCGCTCTGCTGGGCTTGCAGCGGGCGGCGGCGTTCCAGCTGGACCGCTTTTCGCTCCGCACCGGCCAGCTTCTGGCCGGGAGCGTGCCCATCATCGGGCAGACCCTCAGCAGTGCGTCGGAGTCCATCCTTGCAGGGGTGCAGATGCTCAAGAGCGGGCTGGGGCTGGCAGCGCTGTCGGTGCTGGGAGCAGAATTCGTGCCGCTCTATCTGGGGCTGATGATCCAGCTGACCCTGCTTATGGGGTGCAGTCTGCTTTGCAGCCTGACGGGCATCTCGCGCTGCCGCGCCCTGTTCGACTGCTTCGCCGAGGCGGTGCGCTGTATGGCAGCAGCTGTGGCCCTCTTCTTTGGGCTGGCAGCGGCAGGGGTAGCTCTGCTTTTTATGGTAGGAGGTGGTTCGTGATGCAGGCGCTGGAGCGTGCGGCGGCGGTCTTCTGTACAGCCTGTATCTGTGCCGAGCTGGCGGCCCGCTTTGTGGGGCCGGGCTGGGGGCAGAAGTGCATAAAAGCGGTGGCGGGGCTATATATTCTAGTAGCCTTTGCAGATGCCCTGCCCGGCGCAAAAGCCCAGCTCACCGCGCCGAAGCTGCCGCAGGCGGAGACCGCTTCGGTGGGCAGTCTGGAGGATGCCATCCTTGCGCAGACGGAAGAAGAGCTTTCCCGACGATTGGAGGATGCCTGTCTCCGCGAGGCAGGCATCCGGGTGAAACTGCGCATCACCCTATGCCGGACCGCGGAGGGCGTGGCGGCATCCGCTGTGCAGGCCGTCCCGCAGGGCGCCCTCACCGATGCCCGGAAGCAGGCGGTGGAGAGACTGCTGACAGCACAGCTTCAGCTTGAGCCGGAAAGCATATGCTGGGGGGAGGCTGTGCCATGAAAAACAAGCTCTTTTTGCGGCTGAAGGACCTTGTGCAGAAGGAGAACCGCGCCCGGCTGGCGGTCCTGCTGGGGGCTGCGGCGATGCTGCTCCTCCTGCTGTCGGAGCTGTTCACCCCTTCGGAGAAGCCTGCAGCGGCCAGCGCTGTCCCGGCGGATGAGGGCGCCTACCGTCAGCAGCTCGAGCAGCAGCTTTCCGACCTCATCGCGCAGGTGGAAGGTGCAGGGAGGACCACCGTGATGATCACGCTGGAAAGCGGGGAGGAGACCATCTATGCTCTGGACACGCTCTCGGGACAGACCCAGCAACAGCAGACCCATGTGCTGCTGGACGATGGGACGGCGCTGGCACAGACGGTCTGCACGCCCAGAGTGTGCGGAGTGGCTGTGGTATGCGAGGGCGGGGGAGATGTCCGGGTCGCCGTCCGCATCACCGAGCTGGTGGGGGCGCTGCTGGATGTTCCGTCCAACCGCATCTGCGTAGAGCAGCGCCGGGAATGATTTTTTGCAGCTATGAGAACCATGAAATATGCAAGGAGGAGACACGGATGAGAGCTATCACCAAAAATACACGCAGGGTCACTGCGCTGACCCTTGCGGCGGCGCTGGTCGTGGCAGTATACCTCAACTGGCAGTACGCCCGCACCGGCATCGGAGTGGATGAGGAGGCCGTCAACGTCTCGGCGGTGGCCGTGGAGGGAGAGCCGGTGGCTTCGCCCGTCACCGACGGGCTGATGACGGAGGCCGAGGCTGTATCCAGCGCCAACAAGAATTACGGCGAGGCCCAGCTTGTCAGCGTAGCCAACGATGCAGGGGCAAAATTCTTCGAAGAAGCCCGTCTCAAGCGCCAGAAAGCCCACGATGAAGCGATGGACACCATCCAGAAGACGCTCAAGACCTCGGGCCTCTCCGCCGAGGAGAAAAAGGACTGCACCCGGCAGATGACCGCAAACCTCGAGGACCTCAACGCCGAGAACGAGATCGAAACGCTGGTCAAGGCGAAGGGCTTTGCCGACTGCCTCTGCTTTTTGCAGTCCGGCCGGGCAGACCTGACCGTCATGACCTCCGGCGACGCCCTGACCGCGGCACAGGTGGCCCAGATAAGAGACATCGTCCTCAGCAAGAGCGAGGTGACTGCGCAGAATATTACTGTGGTGGAAGTGAAGTAAGGTGTTGTATAAAACCGGAGAAAATGGTATAATGACATCAAAGGTTTTGCAAAGGGCTTTGCCTTTTGCATGGATCGCACAAAATAAAATGGGCGTTCGCTCATTTTGGATGGAGGGCCATAGAATGGATTTACAGAATATGGATCTGAAGGGCGGCAGTCTGCAGATCTCCACGGAGGTCATCGGCAAGATCGCTCGTTGTGCAGCGCTGGAGATCGAGGGCGTGGCAGAAGTGTCCTGCGGCAAGCAGAACCGGAAGGTGAAAGACCTTCTGGAGCGTGCCAACGTCCAGTCGCCCGTCACCGTAGAGATGCGGGATGGCACGGCAGAGATCACTCTGGAAATTGTGGCGGCCTTTGGCGCACGCATCCCGGCTGTGGCTGAGAAGGTGCAGGAGAACGTCAAGTCTGCCGTCCAGAACATGACCAATGTTACGGTCAGCCGTGTTGACCTCGTCATTGCCGGTCTGGCCCCGGCGGCTGAGCCGCAAGCCTGAGCCGAGAACGAAAACGAAAACAAAGATGCGGTCAGCCTTCCCGCAAAAGGGAAGGCTTTGCCGCTGTGAGAGGAACATTATGGAAAATATTCTGCCCCGCCGTGAAGCACGCGAAAATGCATTTCTGCTGGCATTTTCTCAGACCTTTGGTGACATCCCCCTGCAGGAGGCTCTGGACAACCACCACGAGTGCGACGAAGAGCACCCCGTGGATGTGTTCGGACAGCGTCTGCTGCGGGCCTACTACGAGCACTCCGCCGAGGTGGACGACCTCATCAGCGCCCATCTGCGCAACTGGACGATGGAGCGCCTGCCCCGCGTGAGCCTGACTGTGCTTCGTCTGGGTCTGGCCGAGATGCTGTACGGCGATGAGAAGAAGCCCGGCGTCGTCATCAACGAGGCCGTCGAGCTGACCAAAAAGTATGGCGCAGACGAGGATTATCAGTTCGTCAACGGTCTGCTGGGCACTGTGGCACGGGAACAGGGTCTGGACGCAGAGTCCGAGCAGCTGTGAGCAGTTATACGCTGGGCATCGACACCAGCAACTATGCAACCTCTCTGGCCGTCTTTGATACAGCCGGAGAGGTTGTTTGCGCAAAAAAGCGGTTTCTCCCGGTCAAGGAGGGCCAGCTTGGCCTGCGCCAGAGCGATGCGCTTTTTCATCACACGGCGGCTCTGCCTGCGATGATGGCAGAGCTGGGCGGCGAATTCGATTTGACGAAGATCAGCGCCGTGGGCGTGTCGGAAAAACCCCGTCCGGTGGAGGGCAGCTATATGCCCTGCTTTCTGGCAGGCGTCAGCGCCGCCGAGGCATTCGCCTTGGCCCGGGGGATCCCTCTTGTCCGCACGACCCATCAGCAGGGCCACGCAGCGGCGGCACTGTTTGCCGCCAAAGGGGAGACACTTTTCCGCGAGAAAACGCTGCTCTTCCACATCTCCGGCGGCACCACCGACCTTCTCCTCTGCGATGAGGTAAAGCATATCGAGACGCTGGGCACAAGCTCCGACCTCTACGCCGGACAGGCAGTGGACCGTGTGGGCGTCAAGCTGGGCTTTGGGTTCCCGGCTGGCGCGGAGGTCTCCCGTCTGGCCGCAGAATGTGAGGAGACCATCAAGCCGAAATCCAGCGTCCGAGGGATGGAATGCAGCCTTTCCGGGCTGGAGAACCAGTGCAACGCCCTGCTGGCGGCGGGCAAAAGCCCCGCTTATGTCTGCAAATATTGTCTGCTCTGCGTGGCGGATACGGTGGTCAGGATGACCAAAGCTGCCCAGAAGGAATATCCCGGGCTGGCGGTGGTCTGCGCAGGCGGCGTCATGAGCAGCGACATCATCCGCAGCTGGGTGCAGCAGCGCCTTCCGCAGGTGTATTTTGTGCCCGGACAGTATTCCAGTGACAACGCCATCGGCGTGTCCATTCTTGCGGCACGGGAGGCCGGTCTATGGCTGAAGTGATCTCTGTCTCTGCCCTGAACCAGTACGTCAAGACCCTGCTGGATGCAAACGACATCCTGTTTGATCTGGCGCTGCGGGGCGAGATCGCAAACTTTGTACAGAATGCCCGCAGCGGCCACTGCTATTTTTCCCTTCGGGACGCAGCTGCCAGCGTCAAGGCGGTGATGTTCCGCTCGGATGCAAGGCGGCTCGGCTTCCGGCCCGAGGAAGGCATGAAGGTGGTCGTGCGCTGCCGTGCTACTCTTTACGAGCGGGACGGCGCGTTTCAGGTCTATGTCAACGAGATGTTCCCGGACGGCATCGGTGCGGCGCAGCTGGCCTTTGAGCAGCTGAAAACCAAGCTCGAGCAGGAGGGACTTTTCGCGGCAGAGCATAAAAAGTCTCTGCCCGCTTACCCCAAATGCATCGGCATCGTCACCAGCAAGACCGGTGCGGCGCTGCAGGACATCCGCAATGTTATCAGCCGACGCTGGCCGGCAGCAAAGCTATTGCTCTGCCCGGTCAGCGTGCAGGGCTTTGAGGCCGCGCAGCAGGTCGCCGACGCCATCGGGCGGCTGGACCGGAGCGGGAAAGTGGATGAGATCATTGTGGCCCGGGGCGGCGGCAGCCGGGAAGACCTCTGGGTCTTCAATGCCGAGGTCATCGCCCGGGCGGCGTACCGCTGCAAAGTGCCGCTCATCAGCGCCATCGGACACGAGATCGACTTTACCATTCTGGATTTCGTGGCGGACCGCCGTGCACCGACTCCGTCGGCAGCGGCAGAGCTGGCGGTGCCCGACCGTGCAGAGCTTCTGCGGGTACTGCTTCAGCTGGAACAGCGCTGTCAGAGCACCTTGCAGAGCCGTTTTGCTGCGGCATCGGGGCGTCTGGAAAGGGCCGGGCAGCAGCTTTCCCGCGATATGACCCGCCGGACACTCACAGCCGGGCAGACAAAGCTCGAGGCATACCAAAAAGAGCTTGAGGATGCAGCCCGGAGCGGCATCCAGAAGCGAACAAATCAGCTTCGTCATGCTGCCGCGTTGGCCGACTCCCTCAGCCCCTACCGGGTGCTGGGGCGCGGCTACGCGATGGTATACGACAGCAAAAACAGGCTGTGCAGCGCGGACGCCCTTTCTACGGGCGACCGGATCACCCTGCGCGGCGCAGCGCATACGGCAGAATGTACGGTCTTGTCCGTGGAGGAACTGAATGAGAGCACCCAAAAGCTTTGAGGACGGCATGGCCCGTCTGGAAACCATCCTGAGCCAGATGCAGAGCGAGGAGACGACCCTTACGGAGTCGGTCAAGCTTTATGCAGAAGCGGCTTCGCTGATGGAATACTGCCATGCTGCGCTGGAAAAGGCGTCGCTCCAGATGGAGGAGATCGACGCTGCCCGCAGCGAAAAGGCAGAGGCGGAACCCAAAGAATCATAACAGCCCGCAGGGAGGAATCATAATGGAGAGCACCGAGTATAAAAAGCAGTACGGCGAATATCTGGCCCGTGCAGAAGAAGCACTGAACCGGGCGTGCGAGCGCTATCTGCCCGAGGAGTCTGAGGTCTGCCGTGCGGCACGCTACAGCCTGATGGGCGGCGGCAAGCGCATCCGGGCCGTGCTGGTGCTGGCCGTGTGCGATATGCTCCACGGCAGCGCCGAGGCGGCGGAACAGTTTGCAGCGGCCGTTGAAATGCTGCACTGCTATTCGCTCATCCACGACGACCTGCCCTGCATGGACAATGACGATATGCGCCGGGGCAAGCCCTCCTGCCACAAGGCATTCGGAGAGTCTACTGCCATGCTGGCGGGCGATGTGCTGCTGACGGAGGCCTTCGAGGCTGTGGCCGGTGCGCCCGCTCCGGCATCGGTCTGCGTCTGCGCAGCACAGGCGCTCGGCGCAGGAGCCGGGAGCCGGGGCATGGTGTACGGGCAGGAGCTTGACCTGAAATATGAGGCTCTCGCCGCTACGGAAGGACAGCTCCGCCTCATCCACCGCCACAAGACGGGGGCGCTCATCAATGCGGCCATCCAGATGGGCGGCGCGGCGGCACAGGCCGACGAGGCCCAGCGCAAAGCGCTGGAAGCCTACGCCTACGGCATCGGCCTAGTGTTCCAGATCGTGGACGATGTGCTGGATGTGACCAGCACCGCCGAGCAGTTGGGCAAGCCCATCGGCAGCGACAGCGAGAACGGTAAGACGACCTTCGTCACCCTGTTCGGCGCGGACGGAGCGATGCAGCTGGCAGAGAAACTGAACGATGAGACCTGTGCGGCGCTGCATGACGCATTCGGCGAAAAGAGTGCTTTTCTGGAGCAGCTGGCCCGCACGCTGCTGGCCCGCCGCAGTTGAGCATCGTGTCTGGGACGATAGGGCAGATGCGGCGCTTATGACGTCGGCTGCGGGAATGCGATAAAATTCAAGAAGGAGAACAAACAATGCAACTGATCAAGGAATTGTTCTCGGTCAACGAGATACTGACGGTCTCCATCGTAAGCTGGTTCGTCGCACAGGTGCTGAAGACGATCATCAACTTCATCCTGCTGGGCAAATTCCAGCTCGAACGGATGTGGGGCGATGGTGGTATGCCCAGCGCCCACAGCGCCACGGTCTGTGCGATGGTCATTGCCGCCGCCCGCAGCGAGGGCATCAGCTCGGCTATCTTTGCAGTGGCCAGCGTAGTCGCCATCATCACCATGCACGATGCAATGGGCGTGCGCCACGAGACCGGCGAACAGGCAAAGGTGCTCAACCAGATGATCGAGGAGTGGATCGACATCAGCGAAAAAAACGCTCCCTTTCTGCAGAATATGCATCTGAAGGAGATGGTCGGACACACGCCGCTGCAGGTCATGGCAGGTATGGTCGTCGGCGTCGTCGTCGGCTTTTTGTATCCGATGCACCTCCAATAAGAAGTTGTTTTCATAAGCAGTGCGCCCCATCCAGGCGGTTTTTCAGGAGACCGCCCTGCCTGAAAAAATGACTTCTGTGTTGAAATCATCCGGAATTTGAAATGTGAGGAGGACGGTCACTTTATGCATCCTTCACTGCTTCAGAATATTTCACAGCCAAGTGACCTGAAGAGCTTGAACAGTGCGCAGATCCAGCAGCTCTGCGGGGAAATTCGTCAATTTCTGCTGGACAGCGTATCCAAAACGGGCGGACATCTTGCTTCCAACCTCGGCGCAGTCGAGCTGACGGTCGCGCTCCATCGCATCTTTGAGACCCCCCGGGATGCGTTCGTTTTCGATGTGGGCCATCAGTGCTACACCCACAAACTGCTGACCGGACGGTACAAGCGCTTCGGCACCCTGCGGCAGCTGGACGGCCTTTCGGGTTTCCCAAACCCGAATGAGAGCGTTCACGATGCTTTTATCGCCGGGCACGGCAACACCGCCCTCTCGGTTGCCATCGGCATCGCATGGGCCAAAAAGCTCAAGGGCGAGCCGGGCCATGTGGTGGCCATCATCGGCGATGGTGCCTTTACCGGCGGCATGGTCTACGAGGGAATGAACAACATCGGCAAGCTGGACAATCTGATGGTCATTTTGAACGACAACAAGATGTCCATCTCCCACAATGTCGGCGCACTGGCAGGGTATCTGGGCCATCTGCGCACCACGACCCGTTATTTCACGGCAAAGGAGAATGTCAACAGCTTTCTGAGCGGAGTGCCGCTCGTCGGTGCGCCCATCAAGACTGCCCTGCAAAACAGCAAAAAAGTGGTGCGCCGGGCCATGTATCACTCCACGATCTTCGAGGATATGGGGTTCCATTATTTCGGCCTCATCGACGGCCACAACGAGCCGGAGCTGGAGCGCATCCTGCAGACGGTCTGTGCCCAGCCCGGGCCGATGCTGCTCCATGTTGTGACAAAAAAGGGCAAGGGCTACGCCCCGGCGGAGTCGAATCCCGGCAACTATCATGGCGTCTCGAAGTTCGATCTGGCAGGCATCCCCGACCCGGAGATCGCCCCGGCGGAGTCGTTCTCGAATGCCTTTGGCCGTGCGCTCAGTGAGGCCGGAGATGCGGACGATACCCTCTGTGCCATCACGGCGGCGATGAAATATGGCACTGGTCTGCAATTTTTCAGCCACGCCCACCCGGAGCGCTTCTTTGACGTCGGGATGGCTGAGCAGCACGCCGTGACCTTCGCCGCCGGCCTTGCCAGCAAGGGGATGCTGCCGGTGGTCTGCATCTATTCGACCTTCCTGCAGCGCAGCTATGACCAGATCATCCACGATGTCAGTCTGCTGCGGGAGAATGTTGTCTTTGCCGTTGACCGCGCAGGTTTTGTGCCCGGCGATGGGGAGACCCATCAGGGCATCTACGACCCGGCCTTCCTCAGTCAGGTCGGAATGCCCATCTACTCGCCCTCGAACTATGAGGAGCTGCGGTACTGGCTGGCCATCCTGCTGCAGCATGAGATGCAGGGGCCTCGGGCCATCCGCTACCCCCGCGGCGGCGAGAGCAAGGTCTTGGCCGGATACGGCTGCACGGGCAGGGAGTACGACAAGCTCGTCTCTCTGCCGGGTGCAAAGACTGCGCTGGTGAGCTATGCGGATGAGGTGGAGGATGCCCTTGCCGCCGCAGAGCTGCTGGCAAAAGAGGGTGTCCCCTGCGATGTGTATAAGCTGGTCCGCATCTTTCCGTTCAGGAAAGAGCTGGTGCAGGAGCTTTCGGCCTACTCCATCGTCCTGATGGCAGAAGAGTGCGCAGCATGCGGCGGCATCGGCGAGCATCTGGCCCGCGCTCTGCAGGATGCAGGCTGGTGCGGCCGGTACATCCACCGCGCGGTGAGGGAGCTGAACCTGCCCCACGCGACGGTGCCCCAGATCAAGCAGGCGACCGGGCTGGATGCGGTGCATCTGGCCGAGGCCGTGCAGACGGCAGACCCGAAAGGAGAGAAAACACTTTGAAAATTCGTTTGGACCAATATCTGGTGCAGCACGGTATGATCCAGAGCCGTGAGCGCGCCAAGGCTCTCATCATGGCCGGTGTTGTCTTCGTCAATGAGCAGAAGGTGGACAAGGCTGGTGAGATGATAAAGGAAGATGCCAAGGTCGAGGTGCGCGGCCACGACATCGGATACGTCAGCCGGGGCGGACTCAAGCTGGAAAAGGCGATGCAGTGCTTCCCGCTGACCCCCCGCGGCAAGGTCTGTATGGACATCGGTGCGTCCACAGGCGGCTTTACTGACTGTATGCTGCAGAACGGTGCCGTCAAGGTCTATGCTGTGGACGTCGGCTACGGTCAGCTGGCATGGAGCCTGCGCACCGACGAGCGCGTCGTGAATATGGAGCGGACCAACATCCGCAATGTCACGCCGGATATGCTGGCCGAGCCAGTGGAGTTTTTCAGCGTGGACGTGTCTTTTATCTCGCTGCATCACATCTTTCCGGTGGCGCAGGCCATCACGACGCCGGACGCGATGGGCGTCTGTCTGGTCAAGCCCCAGTTCGAGGCAGGCCGTGAAAAGGTGGGCAAAAACGGTGTCGTCCGTGACCCTGCCACCCACCGCGAGGTTCTGCACAACGCCATGGGCTATGCCGCCGCAAACGGCTTCGTTGTGCGGGGGTTGGATTTCAGCCCAGTCAAAGGCCCGGAGGGGAACATCGAGTATCTGATGTTCGTCCAGAAGAGCGAGCAGCCCGGCGTGCTGGATGATTCCGTCGCCGAGCAGGTCGTGGCCGCAAGCCATAGCTCGCTGGACAAATAAATCGGCTGGGAGACGTCATATGACCGTTTACATTTCGCCAAACCCCGGCAAAGAGCAGGCGGTGGCCACCGCCCAGCGGGCAGCGCAGCTCCTGCTGATGCAGGGGGCCACCGTCCTGATGCGGGATGACCTGAACGAAACCTGCTGCGCCGATGGGGTGCAGTACCTTCCGCTGGAAGAGTGTCTCCCGCGTACCGACGTTATCCTGACCATCGGCGGCGACGGCACCATCCTGCATGAGGCGAACCTTACGCTTCAATATCAGAAGCCCATCCTCGGCATCAACATCGGCCGCTGCGGCTTCCTTGCCACCTGCGAGGTGGATGAAATGGAGGAAAAGCTTGCGGCGCTGGTGCGGGGCGAATATCTGCTGGACAGCCGGATGCTGCTCTATGTGCGGGTGCTGGGCGAAGAGAACTGGGAGGGCCATGCCCTCAACGACGTGGTCGTGACCAAAGGCCGCCTGCAGCAGGCTATCGATTTCAGCATCTACTGCGACGACATCCTTGTAGAGCATTATCGCGGAGACGGCGTCATCGTAGCGACGCCCACCGGCTCTACGGCCTATTCACTGGCGGCAGGCGGGCCGATCCTTGACTCGCAGACCAAGGGCATCGTCGTCACGCCCATCTGCCCCCACAGCCTGACCAGCCCGGCAATGGTCTTTGCACAGGAGCGGAAGATCAACATCTGTGTCGGGCAGGTGGTGGACAACGAAGTGTTCCTGAGCTGCGATGGTGCGGCGGAATATCCGCTCAGCGCCGGTTCGACGGCAGAGATCCGCCTTTCGGACCAGATCGTGCAGCTCGTCACCTTCAGCAGGGCGGACCAGTTTCAGGCCATCGACCAGAAACTGCGCAGTCGGAGATAACAACAAGAGGAGGCAAGGAATATGGGCCGAAACAATCCAGCTGAGTCAAAAGGCAAGGCGGAACGTCAGCAGACGATCCTCCGACTGATCCAGGAGAACCCCATCAGCCGTCAGGAGGTGCTGCTCGAGCACCTGCGTCAGGAGGGCTTCGAGGTGACGCAGGCGACTATTTCCCGGGACATCCGGGAAATGTGTCTCGTCAAAGCCGCTACCGCAGACGGCTACCGCTATGTTTCCAGCCACAACGAAAGCCTCAACCCCAAGATGCAGGGCCGGTTCGAGACGATCTTCCGCGAGTCGGTGCTGGGTGTGGATTTTGCCGGGCATGTCGTGCTGGTAAAATGCTATTCCGGCATGGCGAACGCCGCCTGTGAAGTGTTCGACGCCCTGAAGTGGAAAAATGTCGTCGGCACCCTTTCCGGCGATGATACGTTCCTGATCGTGGCCCGTTCGGAGCGGGACGCCAAGACCATCTGTTCGGAACTGACCCGTCACATCGGGCAGAAATAAACGCGGGAGTGAAACTATGCTGAGCAGCCTGCAGATCGAAAATGTTGCAGTTATCCAGAAAGCCAATGTCCATTTTGAAAAGGGCCTCAACGTCCTGACCGGTGAGACGGGCGCAGGCAAATCCATCCTCATCGACTCCATCAACGCTATTCTGGGCAACCGCGCCTCCAAGGATCTCGTGCGCACCGGTGCGGCTAAGGCTGTCATCCGGGCTGCATTTGAGGATGTGCCGCCTGCCGTCCTTGACAGTCTGGAAAAGGCAGGCTACGAGCGCTCTGAAGCGCTGCTGCTCAGCCGCGAGATCACCGCCGAGGGCAAGAGCACCTGCCGCATCAACGGGATGCCTGCTACCGCCGCTGTCCTGCGGGAGCTTTGCGGCGGACTTATCAACATCAATGGCCAGCACGACTCGGTGGGTCTGCTGAATCCAGCCCGGCATGAGGGCATTCTGGACGCTTACGCCCAGAACGGCGCGGAATATCAGGCATACTATGTCATCTATCGGGAGCTGGTGGGGGTCAAGAAAACGCTGGACGCCATGATCACCGACGAGGGCGAAAAGCAGCGCCGCATCGACCTGCTGAGCTATCAGGTGCAGGAGATCGACGATGCGGCGTTGACGGCAGGGGAGGAGCAGACGCTGGAAAGCCGCCGCAAGGTGCTGGCGAATGCTTCCACCATCCGGGACCGCATTGCCCAGTGTTACGCGCTGCTCTCGGGCGGTGACGAAGCCCCCGGTGCCGTTGACCTTCTGGGCGAAGCCTCCAACGCCGTGGATGCAGCGGCCCAGCTCGACGGAGAGCTATCTGCCGGTGCGGGCCAGCTGCTCGACCTCTATTACACCGCAAAGGACGTCGCCGCCGATCTCATCGGCCGTCTGGATGCTTACGACACCAACGACGCAGAGCTGGACGAGATCGAGCAGCGCATCGATCTTATCTATAAGCTCCGGCGGAAATACGGCGATACAGTAGAAGACATCCTCGCGTTTGGCGAGCGGGCACGGCAGGAGTTGGAGATGATACAGTCCTCGCAGGAAAGGGTGGAGCATCTGCAGAAGGAGCAGCGCCGTCTCTATACCCTTGCGCGGGAAAAGGCGGAGCTTCTGACCCAGACCCGGCTGAAGGCGTTTGAAGAGCTGAACAAGCGCATCTCTGACACATTGGACTTTCTGAATATGCCGGGCGTGCGGATGACGCTCCGACATACGCGGGGGCCGCTGGCCAGTCACGGACAGGACAGCATCGAGTTTTATATCTCTACGAACCCCGGCGAAGCCCCGAAGCCTCTGGCGAAGATCGCCTCAGGCGGCGAGCTGAGCCGTATCACCCTCGCCATCAAGAACGCGATGGCCGACAAGGACGCTGTGCCGACCGTCATCTACGACGAGATCGACAGCGGCGTTTCCGGCAAGGCGGCCAGCCGCATCGGTGAGGTGCTGCGCCAGAGTGCTGAGGGTCATCAGATCCTTTGCATCACCCACACGGCCCAGATCGCTGCGCTGGCAGACTGCCATCTGCTCATCCAGAAGAACATCACGAATGAGCGTACCTATACCGAGATCCACCCGCTGGACGAGAATGGACGGGTGGAGGCGCTGGCCCGCCTCATCTCCGGCGACCATGTCACGGAGCTTTCGCTGGCCAACGCCCGGGAAATGCTGGGCTGGAGCGCCGGGAAATAAGCAGGCGCTTTTGTGCTTGACATTCCCACAGGGATGTGCTAAACTGAATCTTGTTGAAAGGCGAAGATGGGAACCGAGTACCCTGATGCGCTCTGCCCAGAGAGGCCCCGGCTGGTGAAAGGGGCTGCGGAGACGCAGGTGAAATACCTCCCGGAGCTGCAGGCTGAACGACAAGTAGGCTGTGCCGCGTGCGAGCGTTACAAACGCAGGAGTGTCACTCTACTCTGGGGTGTGCACTCGTGAGGTCGTTTCTGTGAGGGAACGGCAAACAGAGGTGGTACCGCGATTTTTCTCGCCCTCTGCCAAATTTATTTTTGGCAGAGGGCGTTTTATTTTCCCTCTGCCCATACAACAGGAGGAAATGATTATGACTCTGTACGAAGAACTCAAGGCTCGCGGGCTGGTGGCTCAGATCACCGATGATGAGATCATCGACCTCATCAACAACGGCAAGGCCACTTTCTACATCGGCTTTGACTGCACAGCCGACAGCCTGACCGCCGGCCACTTTATGGCCCTGACCCTGATGAAGCGCCTGCAGATGGCAGGCAACAAGCCCATCGCCCTCATCGGCGGCGGCACCACCATGATCGGCGACCCCTCCGGCCGCACCGATATGCGCAAGATGCTGACCAAGGAGGACATTGCCCACAACGCTGCCTGCTTCAAGAGGCAGATGGAGAAGTTCATCGACTTCTCTGAGGGCAAGGCTCTGATGCTGAACAACGCCGACTGGCTGCTGAACCTGAACTATGTCGAGCTGCTGCGCGATGTGGGCGCTTGCTTCTCCGTCAACAATATGCTGCGTGCCAAGTGCTACGAGCAGCGCATGGAGAAGGGCCTGTCCTTCCTTGAGTTCAACTACATGATCATGCAGAGCTACGACTTCTACTATATGTTCCAGCACTACGGCTGCAATATGCAGTTCGGCGGCGATGACCAGTGGAGCAATATGCTGGGCGGCACTGAGCTGATTCGCCGCAAGCTGGGCAAGGATGCCTACGCCATGACCATCACCCTGCTGACCGATTCTCAGGGCAAGAAGATGGGTAAGACCGCCGGCAACGCCGTCTGGCTCGACCCCAACAAGACCAGCCCCTTCGAGTTCTATCAGTACTGGCGCAACGTCGGCGATGCAGATGTCATGAAGTGCATCCGGATGCTGACCTTCCTGCCGCTGGAGCAGATCGATGAGATGAGCACCTGGAAAGATCAGCGCCTCAACGAGGCCAAGGAGATCCTTGCCTTCGAGCTGACCAAGATGGTCCACGGCGAGGAGGAGGCCAACAAGGCGCAGAACGCAGCCCGCGCACTGTTCAGCGGCGCTGCCGGAGACACCGAGCATATGCCCGGCACCCAGCTGACCGAGGCCGACCTGACCGATGGTGCCATCGGCATCCTGACCCTGATGGTCAAGGCTGGTCTGGCTGCTTCCAACGGCGAGGCCCGCCGTCTGGTCGTGCAGGGCGGCGTTCTTGTGGATGGCGAAAAGGTCGCTGCCCCCACGGCAAGCTTCACCGCCGAGCAGCTGTCCAAGGGCATCGTCATCAAGAAGGGCAAGAAGGTCTACCACAAGGTGAGCCTGTAAGCTTTTGGTAAAACAATAGCCCCGGCTGTCTTCTCTCTGTGACAGGAGAGGGGACAGCCGGGGCTTTTTCATACAAAAGTCTCCCCTGTCCCGCACAGGACAAGGGAGACTCGTTTTTATTCAGGTCACAGCTCGTAAGCCTTCTTCAGGACTTCATAGGCAGCATCCTCATTCTCAGAACGGACGAGCAGGGAAATGTCAAGGTCGCTGGTAGTGATGAGCAGCACCTCGATGCCTGCCATTGCCAGAGCATTCAGGGCACGCGCGGCAACACCGCAGCTGGTGACCATCTCTTCTCCGAAGAGGTTCAGCTTGGAGTAGCCCACGCTGATAAGGGGAGAGGCCTTGGCATCCTTGTCGAGATTCGCGGCAGAGATGGCCTTCATCACCAACGGCAGATCGCTGCTGGATGCCGTGAAGCTGAAGTCCATGCTGGTACCGTGGGGGGCGCTCTGGCTGATCATATCCACCACAACGCCGGTGTCGGCGAAGATCTGCAGATAACGAGCCATCGTGTTGCCCTTGAACTCGGCATCCTGCACGCTGATCATCATCAGGCTCGGCTCGATATTGATTTTGGAAACACCGTACATAGTAAACACTCCATTCTGCCCATCGGGCGTTCTGATTCAAACTTTATGCAAGCTCCAAAAATTCGCTGTTGATGTAGGTCTGTGCCGTCTGGCGGATGTAATCGTATCCGAAGTTTGGGTAGGCAGCGCGGACGCCATGGGCCTTTGCAAGCTCCGGCGTGTAATCCCGGAACAGATAGGTGCGGACGTTGGACTTTCCGGCGTCATAGTGGGTCACTGTCACATGGAGCTTCGGGCCGCGCACCGCGCAGCGGACGCTGCCGTCCGGCTCGACGGTCTTCTCCAGATCCAGTGTCAGGACCGCGCCGATGAGCTGGTCGGGCTTGCTCTGGGTGCTCAGGAAATTTCCCAGCGAATAGGCCACAAAGACATTCCGCCCATCGGCTGCGGTGCGCCATTCGGCGTCCTGCAGAACGTGCGGGTGGGTGCCGATGATCACATCCGCGCCCCAGTCGGCCAGAGACTGAGCTAAGGTGCGCTGTGCCTGCGTGATGTTGTGGCTGTCCTCGACGCCCCAGTGTACGCCGACCACCACAAAATCGGCCTCCTGCCGGGCCGCCCGCACCTGCTGCTCCATGACATCCTGCTGGCTGGTGTAGATGATGTTTGCGGTCATCTTGCTGTTCCGGGGGATGCCGTTGGTGTGCTCGGTGTAGGAGAGGTACGCGATCTTTACGCCGTCCACGGTCTGGATGGGGATGCGGCCATAGTCCGCCTCGCCCTTCCACAGGCCGGTGGTGGTCACATCCTCGGGCATCGTCTCCCAGAACCGGAGGGTAGCGGCAATGCCCGCAGCCCCCTTGTCGTAGGTGTGATTGTTCGAGAGGCTGAACACCCGGAAACCTGCCCGGTAAAGCGCTTCGGCACACTCGCCGGGAGTCGAGAAGCAGGGGTAGGTAGAGGGCGCAAGCTCTTTGCTGCAGAGCGTCTCCTGATTGATCCAGTTGATGTCCTGCTGTGCATAAAAATCGAGCAGATTCGCGTAGCAGTAATCGAAGCTGTATCCTTCGCCCTCTGCAGCCCGCCGGGCGGCCTGCGAATAGATGGGCGCATGGATAAGGTTGTCTCCCGTAGCCGAGAAGCGCAGTGTCGTGACGACAGGCTGCGGCTCAGGCACAACAAGCTCCTCCGAAACAGCAGGGGACTTCGCCTCCGTTGCCGGAGGAACTGCATCCACGATGCGGCGGGGCCAGAGGCGCAGAGAGAGCAGCGCCGATACGGCTACCAGCAGGACCCCCAGTGTGTACAGGGTGACGCTCTTATGCGAGGTGTGCTTTTGGGCGGAACGCCGACGGCGGGGAGGGGCTGCGTGCTTTGCGTGCTTGGCCATAGGCTCGTCTCCTGACGCACGATACCGTGCCTTATGATGCCATGCGCAGAACAGCTTACATCTCTGCGATCATGTTACTCATATTGTACAGGCCCGGCTCCTTTTTTGCAAGGTAAACGGCAGCATTTATCGCGCCATTTGCAAAAATATTGCGGGAGTATGCCGTGTGGCGGAGGGCCGCAGAACAGCACCTCGTGGTCGCCCACGATGCTGCCGCCGCGCACGGCGCTGATGCCGATCTCCTTGGGATCGCGCTTCTGACGGACGGCAGAACGGTCATAGACGTAGTGGTAAGCGCCGTTGTTCTCCTCATTGATGGCGTCGGCCAGCATCAGAGCCGTGCCGCTGGGAGCGTCCAGCTTGTTGTGATGGTGCTGCTCGACGATCTCGATGTCATAGTTCGCACCCAGAATGGCCGAAGCGCGCTTGCACAGCTCGGACAGGACGTTGATGCCCATGGACATATTGGCACTCTTGAACACCGGGATGCTGCGGGAGAGCTGGACGATCTTCAGCTGCAGCTCCTCGGACAACCCGGTGGTGCAGACCACGATGGGCAGCTTGTGAGCCTCGCAGTAGGGCAGTGCCTTCTCGACTGCCGCCGGGGCGCTGAAGTCGATGACGACATCACCTTTGCCGTCCAGCTTGTCCAGACTGTCGTACACAGGGATGCCGTTCAGCTCGCCGTCCTTCATGTCGATGCCGGCCACGACGCGGCAATCCTCCCGCTGGGCGATCATCTCGCACAGCACATGGCCCATCCGGCCGCCGATGCCCTGAATGATAATATCGGTCATTGTCAATATCCTCTTTTTTCTCATACGGCAAAATGCCCGGAACACACTGCGCCGGGCATTTTGCACATAAAATCGTTTATTCCTTGATGACTCCCGCAGCCTGCAGGGCCTGCTCGATCTGCTCCTTGTGAGCGTCGCTCGGCTCCACGAGGGGCAGGCGGCACTCACCGGCCTCCCAGCCCAGCACGTTCATGGCATACTTGACCGGGATGGGGTTGACCTCACAGAAGAGAGCGTCGCACAGCGGCAGCATCTCCAGCTGCAGTGCGCGGGCTTTTGCCGTGTCGCCGTCGAACCATGCCTTGCAGCAGTTGTGCACCAGCTCCGGCTTGACGTTGGAGACGACGCTGATGACGCCCTTACCGCCCAGAGACAGCAGAGGCACCACCTGATCGTCGTTGCCGGAGTAGATGTTCAGTTCGTCGCCGCAGAGGGCTGCGATCTTCGCCACCTGACCGATGTTGCCGGAGGCCTCCTTGATGCCGTTGATGAGGGGGTGCTTGCTCAGCTCCTTGGCAGTCTCGGGGGCGATGTTCAGGCCGGTGCGGGAGGGCACATTGTACAGGATGACCGGGATACCGCCGGCCTCAGCCATTGCGGTGAAGTGGGCCACAAGACCAGCCTGAGAGGTCTTATTGTAGTAGGGCGTCACCAGAAGCAGGGCGTCCGCCCCGCAGGCAGCAGACTTTGCGGCCAGAGCACAGCCGTGGTCGGTGTCGTTAGAACCGGCACCGGCGATGACCGGCACACGGTGGTTTACGAGATCCACGGTGTACTTGATGGCGGCCAGCTGCTCTTCGTTGGTCATGGTAGAGCATTCACCGGTGGTGCCGCAGATGACGATGGCGTCGGTGCCACGGG
>OHRD01000542.1_pt1 | contig 17438 bp, 15 predicted proteins | sample 1578371 | NCBI WGS metagenome assembly OHRD01 (sample SAMEA3879505, study PRJEB24766) | human gut metagenome | biome: human-associated habitat; feature: feces | place: USA | collected 1985/1987
CCGATCCCGCCGCCGCAGGCTTTGACGGCGAGGAGAACATCACCGGCACCTCCGACGCCCTGAATACGGACGCCATCATGAACCTCATTCTGGCCGTCAACCCCGACATCGACACCATCGGCCTGCTGTACGACCTGAGTCAGGATGCCTCCACCCAGGCCATTGCAGACGCAAAGGCCTTCTGCGACGCCAACGGCATCAAGTACATTGAGAAGAACGGCACCACCACCGCCGAGGTGCAGATGGCTGCCGAGGCCCTGATCGCTTCCGGCGTCAAGGCCGTGTTCACCCCCACCGACAACACCGTGATGACCGCAGAGCTGTCCATCTACGAGACCTTCATCGAGGCGGGCGTCCAGCACTACACCGGCGCGGACAGCTTCGCACTGAACGGCGCATTCGTGGGCTATGGCGTCGATTACGTCCAGCTGGGCGAGGCCACGGCCGATATGGTGGTGGAGCTGCTCTGCGACGGCAAGACCCCCGCAGACCTGCCCTTCCAGACCTTCGACAACGGCATCGCTACCATCAACACCGAGACCTGCGAGGCTCTGGGCCTCGACCTCGACACCGTGAAAAAGGCCTTCGCGCCCTACTGCACCGAGGTCGTGGAAGTGACCACGGCGGAGAACTTTGGCTGAACTGTACATTAACTGTTAAAGGAGCACACCATGCTGGCGAGTATCTTTTCGCTCAACGTCATCCAGACCGCGCTCGAGCTGGGCTGCATCTACGCCCTCGTTGCGCTGGCTCTGTTTCTGAGCTATTCCATCCTGAATATCGCGGACCTGTCCACCGACGGCTGCTTCACCCTTGGCTGCGCCGTCGCCTGTCAGGTGGCGCTGACCGGCCACCCCTTCCTCGCCTTGCTGGCGGCGATGGCGGCTGGCGTGTGCTCCGGCTTCGTTACGGCTTTTTTGCAGACCCGGCTCGGGGTCGAGAGCATCATGGCCGGCATCATCGTCAACACCGGCCTGTATACGATCAACCTCGCGGTGATGGGCTTCTCCTCCACCATGTCGCTGGTCAAGACCGAGACGGTCTTTTCCATCGCCAAGCGCGCCCTGAGCTTTACGGGCGGCTGGTATAAGCTGGTGCTGGCGGCGGCGGTCATCGCACTGGCCGGGGCCGCGATGGTGGGCTTTCTCGGCACCCGCCTCGGCCTGTCCATCCGCGCCACCGGCGACAACGCCGCGATGGTGCGGGCGTCCAGCATTAACCCGGCCTTTACCATCACGGTGGGCCTGTGCATCTCGGGCGCACTGACCGCCCTGTCCGGCGGTCTGCTGGCCCAGTACCAGAAGAGCTGCGACATCAACGTGGGCACCGGCATGGTCACCATTGCGCTGGCCTCCCTCATCATCGGCGAAACGCTGGTGGGCAAGCGCACCATGCTGCGCCGGGTGCTGGGCGTCGTCTTCGGCAGCTGCCTCTACCGCTTCATCGTGGCGGTGGCCCTCCGCTTCAACGTCCCGGCGGCTGCGATGAAGCTGGTAAGCGCCATCATCGTGGCTGTGGCCATCTCGATGCCTGCGATCAAAGAAAAAATCGCCTTTGAGAAGCGCCGCAGTGCGGCCCGGACCCGGAAGGAGGGTGTGTGAGATGGAGATGCTTGAGCTTCGCGGTCTGCACAAGACCTTCAACCCCGGTACCGTGAACGAAAAGGTGGCTCTGAACGGAGTGAGCCTGCACATGGAAGCCGGGGACTTTGCCACCATCGTGGGCTCCAACGGCGCGGGCAAATCCACCCTGTTCAACGCCATCACCGGCGGCTTCATCGCCGACGAGGGCAGCATCACACTGGGCGATGAGGACATCACCTTTACGCCGGAATACCAGCGCAGCCGGGTCATCGGCCACCTGTTCCAAGATCCCCTTAAGGGCACGGCCCCCAACATGACCATCGAGGAGAATCTGGCGCTGGCCTATCTTCGCGCCGGAACTGCCCCCAACGCCATCTTCTCCCGCATCTCCCGCAAAGATAAGGAGATCTTCCGCGAAAAGCTGGCCCTGCTGGACATGGGCCTCGAAGACCGGATGAAACAGCCGGTGGGTCTGCTGTCGGGCGGTCAGCGTCAGGCGCTGACCCTGCTGATGGCCACCCTCGTCACCCCGAAGCTCCTGCTTCTGGACGAGCACACCGCCGCCCTCGACCCCGCCACGGCGGAAAAGGTGCTGGATCTGACCAAGAGCATCGTGGCCGAGAAGAAGATCACCTGTCTGATGGTCACGCACAATATGCATCAGGCGCTGGAGCTGGGCAACCGCACCCTCATGATGGACGCAGGACGCATCGTTTTCGACGTCAAGGGCGAGGCCCGGAGCCGGATGACGGTGGACGACCTGCTGGAAAAGTTCCGCGAGAACGCAGGCAAGGCCCTCGACAACGACCGCATCCTCCTGAGCAAGGTGGAAAAGGATAACTGAAACCAAAAAAGACCTCTGCACGAGATGGCGTGCAGAGGTCTTTTGCTGTCTTTACAGCCTGTCTTCCTTCAGGTAGCGGATGAGCAGGGGCAGCTCGTAGATCAGCATGGAAAGCCAGCCGATGCCGTAACTCACAGGCAGGAACCGAAGCTCAACTTTGAGCAGCAGGATCAGAATGGCGGCGGCCAGCACCCGGAAGCCCATGTTGAGCATACTGCTGGTCAGGGTGACCTTCAGGTCGCCCAGACCCCGGAAGCCGCCCTGAATGCCGTTGGTCACGCCGGGCATCAGGTAGAAGAGGGAGGTGCACCGCAGGAACCGGACGCCCAGCTCGATGACAGCGGGGTCGTCCACGAAGAGGGAGATGATGGGGCGGGCAAAGAGCAGGCAGACTGCCATCAGGAGCAGGCCGTAGACAAGCTCGATGCGCAGGCCGCAGAAAAAGCCTTGCCGTACCCGCTCTTTTTTGCCTGCGCCGTGGTTCTGGGCCATCAGGGTGGTCATGGCGTGGGCGATGTTCTGCTGGGGCATATAGGTGAAGTCGTCCACCCGGCTGGCGGCGGTGAATGCCGCCATGGCGTTGACGCCCAGCGTGTTGACGATGGCCTGCACGGCGATCTTGCCCAGCTGGACGGTGGCCTGCTGCATGGCGCTGGTCCAGCCATACTGGACGGTGCTGCGCAGCAGCGAGCCGTCAAAGACCAGCCAGCGCCGTCCCAGCTGAAGGACAGGGATCCTGCACTGGATGTAAATGACGCAGAGCACGCAGCAGAGGGCCTCGCTGAGGACGGTGGAGAGGGCGCAGCCCTCGCTGCCCCAGCCCAGCACCTCGACGAAGAACAGGTCGCCGCCGATGTTCAGCACGGAGCTGATCATCAGGAAGTAGAGGGCGCTCTTGCTGTCGCCCAGCGCCCGCATGGTGGCCGCGAGGAAGTTGTAGAAGAAGGTGAAGATGAGCCCGGCAAACACGATGCGGAGGTACTGCACCGCGATGGGCAGGATCTCCGTCGGCACCTGCATCAGCCGCAGCAGGGGCGTCGCCAGCAGGACACAGAGGGCCGAAAAGACCAGCGAGAATACGGTGCCCGCGATGGCGGTGGTGGAGACCTGACGCTCTACCCGCTGGGTGTCGCCCGCGCCGTAGGCCGTGCTGACGAGGATGCCCGCGCCGAGGCAAAGCCCGTTGATGAAGAGGATGGCCAGCGTCATCAGCGGATTGGAGGTGCCAACGGCGGCGAGGGCGTCCTCGCCCACGAATTTGCCCACGATGATGCTGTCGGCGGCGTTGTAGGTGAGCTGGAACAGGTTGCCCAGTACCAGCGGAACGGTGAAATCGACCAGAAGGGGCGTGATGGCCCCGGTCGTCATGTCTTTTGTCATGCGTCCTTCTCTTTTCCTTTTTAAATATGCTTATAAGATGCTCTGTCGTCCGCTGAACACCGCCAGCGCCGAGCGGCTGGTGCCGTTGGCGATGAGCTGCGCTGCTGCATGGAGGGCTGCGCCTGCGCTGGGGGAGGCCGGGATGGCGTCGGTGCGCAGGACCCGCTGCGCGGCCCGGGCTGCGTCGGCGGTGGTGACGGCGGCGATGTTGTCCACGACGTAGGCGTTGTAGTTGCCGGGCACGAGGCCGAAGCCGATGTCCGGGATGCCGTGAGGCCCGGTGAGTCCGCCGCTGAGGGCCTGACTCTCGTATGGCTCCACCGCCACGATGCGGACATCGTTCGTCCACGCCTTGACCGTCTCGCCCACGCCGGTGATGGTGCCGCCGGTGCCCACACCGGCCACGAACCAGTCCACCTGCCCGTCGGTATCCTGCCAGATCTCCGGCCCGGTGGTATCAAAGTGGGCCTTGGGGTTGGCGGCGTTGACGAACTGACCGGGGACGAAGCTGCCGGGAATCTCCCGGGCCAGCTCATCGGCCTTGGCAATGGCCCCCCTCATGCCCTTGGCCCCCTCAGTGAGCACCAGCTCCGCACCATAGGCCTTCATCAGCTGGCGGCGCTCCACGCTCATGGTTTCCGGCATGACGATGATCACCCGATAGCCCCGGGCGGCGGCCACGGAGGCCAGGCCGATGCCGGTGTTGCCGGAGGTGGGCTCGATGATGACGCTGTCCTCATGCAGCAGGCCCCTGGCCTCGGCGTCGTCGATCATGGCCCGGGCGATGCGGTCCTTCACGGACCCGGCGGGGTTCAGATACTCCAGCTTGGCCAGGATACGGGCCTTCAGGCCGTATTTCTTCTCCAGATGGGTCAGCTCCAGCAGGGGGGTGCGGCCGATCAGCTGATCGGCGGAGGTATAGATATGAGACATGGTCCATTTCTCCTTTATATTGTAAGATGTTGGTTTTTTTCAGCGGACGGACACCTTACAACATCGGAAAACCACAGACGCTTCCATGGAAATGACCTCGGTTCCTAAAAACTACTACCAATACGGTGTGTTGGTAGTATATTCCCGTCACGCACAAAAGTCAACCCCCCTGCGAAAAGTTTTCGCAGAGGGGTTGAAGCATATTTACAGGCTCTTTTCCAGGGCGTGGACCCAGTCGGCCTTCAGGTAATAAATCAGGAACACCACACAGCTGACGCTCCAGGTGATGGGATAGGCCCAGAAAATGGTGGCAATATCCGGCCAGACCTTCAGAGCCAGGGTGATATAGCTGACCCGCAGGATGCACCAGCAGCCCAGCATGGTGTACATAGGCACCTGGGCCCGGCCCGCGCCCCGCAGCACGGCGGACACACCGTGGGCAAAGGCCAGGAAGCAGAAGAACAGTGCCTCGATGTGGGACTGACGCACACCGATGGCCACCACGGCCGGGTCGTCGTTGAACAGCCGCATGGCATAGGGGGCCAGGAAAAACAGCGCCACGCCGATGAGCTCCGCCATGGCCATGGAGCACAGGATGCCGATCCGCGCGCCCTGCTTGGCCCGGTCAAACTGCCCCGCTCCCAGATTCTGGCCGATGAAGGTGGTCAGAGCCATGGCGAAGGCGGTGATGGGCAGGAACACGAAGCCCTCCACCTTGGAATACGAGCCGCAGCCCGCCATGGCGTCGGAGCCGAAGGTGTTGATGTTGGACTGCACCACCACGTTGGCGATGGCGATGATGGAGTTCTGCACGCCGGAGGGAACACCTTGGGAGGTGATTTTCTTCAGCAGGGGCAGATCAAAGCCGATGCGCTTGATCTCCAGCCGGTACGGCCCGTCGGACCGGGTCAGCTTGATGATGCACAGGACGGCGCTGACCACCTGGCTGATCACGGTGGCTACGGCGGCGCCTGCCACGCCCATATCCATGGCCCCCACAAACAGCAGGTCCAGGGCCACGTTGACCACCGACGAGATAACCAGATAGTACAGGGGGCTGCGGCTGTCGCCCACCGCCTGCAGAATGCCCATGCCTGCGTTATACAGGATGGTGGCCAGGCTTCCCAGGAAGTACAGCCGGAAATACAGGATGGACGTGGACAGAACATCCGCCGGTGTCCGCATCCAGGTGAGGATGGTGGGGGTGAAGAACACGCCCAGAAGGGTCAGCAGCACACCGCAGCACAGGGCAAAGGCGATGTCCGTGTGCACAGCGGAGCGGACCTTTTCATAGTTCCTGGCCCCGAAATACTGGGCGATGACGATGCCCGCCCCGATGAACAGGCCCATAAAAAAGCCTGTCATCATAAAAATGAGGTTGCCGCTGCTGGCCACAGCGGCCAGAGCCTGCTTGCCCACAAATTTGCCCACGATGACGCTGTCCACCGTGTTGTACAGCTGCTGGCAGAGATTGCCCAAAAAGACCGGCACTGCAAAGCTGACCATGCGCTTCCAGATGGAGCCGGTGGTCATATCGGTGCTGCGGTTGATGGCGGCCACGCCGCATCGCCTCCTTATGTAAAGAAATCGTCAGTTCCTTCATTATAGGGGGAAAATGCGAAAAGGTCAACCATTCATCGCCAAAATAAGCGATTTTGTCTTTCAATCGTGCACAAATGCGAAAATACGGCAAACGGATTCGGTGAAACCCAGCAGAAAAAATAGTTCTCCGCGCAGCGTTGGACCGCTGCGCGGAGAAGCAAAGGGGGGGATGAGAGAGTAAAGCGTTGTCAGTCGGCCAGGATCCGCACCGCACCCACATAGGTGCTGCTGTAATAGCCATCGAAATAGCTGATCTTGACCCCGCCGTTGGAGGTGGCGTGGATGAAGGCCCCGCCGCCCAGATAGATGCCCACATGGGAGATGTCGCCGCCGCCATAGGAGAAGAACACCAGGTCCCCGGCCAGCCGCTCGGCGATGGACACCCGGGTGAAGGCATACAGCTGATCGCTGGCCCCGTGGGACATGCGATAGCCAAAGTGGGCGTAGACGTACATGGTGAAGCCCGAGCAGTCGAACCCGCTGGGAGAGGCCCCACCCCACACATACCGGGTGCCCAGGAAGGACTTTGCATAGTCCACCAGGTCCTCCCGGGCGCTCTTCACGGCGGAGGTGCCGGCGTAGTCGCTGTACTGCACGGTCTGGCACCCGTCAGCCCGGACATAGCCGGTGGTGCCGCTGAAGGTGATCTGATACCAATTGCCGTCCTCGGTGACGTCGTTGAGCCGGGCCACCTTGCCCTGGCGCAGGGTCCGCAGGGAGGCGGCGCTGTCGCTGGGTGCGGCGTACACGGTGATCTGACGGGCGGCCATGGCGCCGTCATAGGCGTCCAGCAGGGCCTGGCGGGCGGCCTGACGGCCGGTGCGGCGGGCGGCCTCGCGGTTGGCCTGGCGGGCAGCTTCCGCCTGCCGGGCTTCCTCCTCCTGCTGCAGCTGCACCGCCTGAACGGCCAGCTGGGACAGGTCCACCGTCTCCTCCTGCTCCAGCATCCCCAGGTCGATGGCGATGTTGGAATTGGCCTGGGCGGACTGGGACAGGCCGGCCTCCTCCAGCGCCTGCACGGCGGCGGAGTAGCTGGCGGCGGCCTCGGCCGCGTCCTGTATCTGATGGCTCTGATCTGCGCTGACGATCCAGATGCTGGACAGCGTCATGGACACGGCCAGGAACAGACAGGCGAAACGTCGGGATACCATGGGTAAGACTTCCTTTCCATAAGGGGATTTTCTAACGACAAGAGATACTATACCACAATGGTTTCAAAAAAGCTACAAAAAATTACAGATTGGTAACAAAAGTTTTCAAAATGGTAAAAATTTACTGCCGTGTCACGCAAAACACGGCAGTAAACTCGATATTCAGGACAAAATCCTCATTTCCGCAGGTCGGCGATGGCCTGGCCCGTGGCCAGGATGGACTCCCCGGCCCGGCGCACCCCGGCTCCGGCGGCCTTCATCAGCTCGTCCTTCACGTCCACCGCCAGGCGGCGGAAGATCTCGGAGATGATCTTTTTCTTCTCCTCGTCGGCCCCGGCATACTCCCGCAGCAGGGCCGCTCCGGCGGCCAGACCGCCGCTGCGCAGGTCCTCCAGGGTCTTGGTGCGGCCGCCCCGGCTGAGGATGTCGAAAAACGCCCGGGAGAACTGCTCCCGCTCCCGGGGGCTCATGGAGCCGATCCACTCCCGCAGCACTCCGTCGGACAGCTGGCCCAGCTGGGAGCGCTGGCCCAGGTGGACGAACCGGGGGCCCTCCACGCACCAGGACAGGGGCTCATGCTGCATAATGGACCGGGCGGTGCTGTCCACCACCTCATAGTCCTCGGCGTGCTCCAGCAGGACCCCCACGATGGAGGAGGCGGGGATATAGGTGAACAGCCGATCCGCCACCGCCTGATAGCTGGGGGTGTCCACCAGGTCCCGGCTGAAGCCCGGACCGTCGTTGTTATAGGCGGCGATGAGCCGCTTGCGCTGGAGCTTTTCGTCCAGGTGCACCGCCGCCCAGGCGGCCAGATTGCCGCCCTTGGAGTGTCCGCCGATGCGCAGGGCACGCCGGGGGCAGGCCCGGGCCACGGCCCCGGCATACTCCGCGGCCTTCACCTGGGCGGGGACGGCGGAAAGGAAGCTCATGTTGAAGTCCTCCTGCCAGCCCACAATGGTCATGTCCGTGCCCCGGTAGGCGGCGTATACGCTGCCGTCCGGCAGCAGGAAGGACACGGCGGCAAACTGCATCTGCCGGTCCTCGTCGTGGAGGCTCTCAAAGGCGAACAGGGACACCTCCCGGAACCGGGGCGTCTCCGCCGCCTGGCGCATCAGAGGGATGTAGTCCAGGGTGGACAGGCCCAGCTGTTCGTCCTCCTCCGTCAGCAGGCGGCACACGTCCCCCATGGGCATGGCGTCCTTGGGATCGAAGCTGCGCAGCCGGGGGATGTTCTCCAGCTTGATATAGGAAATGATGCACAGGAGCAGGTTGTCCACCTCGTTGAACCCGTCTTGGGCAAAGGTCAGGTCGCCCCGCCACCGGAGGTAGTCGGACACGGTGGCGCTGGCTTTCGTCTCGTCAGACATGGGGGATACCTCCTTATTGTGAATGTTATTGCAAAGTCTTGCACCGCTCGTCGGTGTTGTGGATCACCTGGGCCACGCTCTGACCCAGGCCGGGATACCCGGCGGTCAGGGTGTCCGGGGTGATCTCCTGGACCTCCTCCGCTTGGCTCAGGGCCCGGCGGTACCGCACCTGGCTCATGGTCATGTCCGCCTGCACCAGGCCGCCGTCATAGTCCCCGGGAGACACGGCAAAGAAGTCCTCGTTGCCGCCGCCCCGGCGATACAGCTGCCGCAGCAGGCCGTACAGCGCCCCGCTGAGATAGTCCCCGGCGGCGGTGACAGCCTCCCGGCTGCCGGTTTTGCCCAGCTGGTCAAACAGGACCCCTGCGGTGTTCACCACCAGCTTTTTCTGCAGGGTGGCCATGATGCTGCCCCGCAGGCTGCCCTTTTCGCCGGAGGAGTCGTACACGTCCCCGGCCTCGATGATGGACCCGTCCCGGCTCAAGGTCCGGCCCAGCAGATAGTCCGCCGACACATGGTAATAGTCGCACGCCCGGGTCACGAAAGCCAGACCCGGCTCCCGGATGCCGTTTTCATAGTGGCTCAGCAGGGCCTGGCTGATGCCCAGCTCCGCCGCCGCCTTCCGTTGGGAAACGCCCTTCTCCTGCCGCAGCAGGCTCAGCGTGCGGGAAAAATCAGTTGCCATTCTCTCTCACCCATCTCTCTATTTTATACAGGAAGTAGATTATACCGCACTTTATACAAAAAGTAAATCCCTATTTTCCGCGGGAGCCATATTGGTCTCCCGCCCCTTTTCCCGGCAAATACCGGCGGATTTTCCGGAATTTACCGGGGATTAAATATGAAAAAGCTGTTAATTCCCGTGAAATCCCTTGACGGATGGGGGAAAACCATGTATCATATATTTTTGTAACGAATTTGTAACTTTTTGAGGCAACCTGATTATGAAACAAGACCTTATGCATAAAGACGTCAACGACGTCAATATCACGCCGGAGGAGCGGCGCAGCATCTGGCAGCTCTGGCGGCAGAATCTGAAGGACTGGGCCTGGTACATCCGGGAAAATCCCGACTGGCTGGACCTGGACATCCAGACCGCCGTGAAGCGCCATGTCATCGCCCCCCTGCGGGAGGGCTGGCATCGCCTGCGCAGCCTGGCCCACCAAAAGAAGCGCCGGGAGTTTCCGGAATCCGAAAACCGCCTGGCCCAGCTGCTGCTGTTCGCCTGGGGCAGTATGCCCCGGATGGGCGCGGGCCTGCGGGAGCGGTTTGCCCTGCGCCGCAGGCACAGCATCCGCCGCAGCGGCAGCATCCGGGGCCTGCTGGAGCGGCTGCACCTGCACCCGGCCATCTTCCTGGGCACCTGCGTCACGGCGGCGGCGGTGATCGTGCTGCTGTCGGTATACACCATCGGAACCACCGTCCGCTATGACGGCATCAACCTGGGCACCGTTGGCTCCCGCCGGACGGTGGACCAGGCGGTGCAGCAGCTGGAGACCGTCACCCGCCAGACCTTGGAGGACCAGGACTACGCCATCGACACCGCCCTGCTGTCCACCCAGACCCATGTGGTCCCCCGCCGGGACCTGGAGAGCCGGGAGGAGTTCGCCGAGAACCTGACGGACCAGATCGGCGACGTCACCTATGGCTATACCCTGTATGTAGACGGCGAGGCCGTGGCCGCCACCACCTACGCCGGAGCCATTGATCAGCTGCTGGAGCAGATGAAGGCGGGCTATATCACCGAGAACACCGTGGACTGCAGCTTTGTGGAAAACGTGGAGATCAAGGAGGGCTATGTGGACAGCTCCCTGATCTCCAACCTGGGCTATATCGCCGAGAAGCTCAACGCCACCAAAGAGGGAGCCGTGGTATACACCGTGAAGCCCGGCGACGTGTGGTCCGCCATCGCCGAGGACAACGGCATGACCAACCAGCAGCTTCTGACCCTGAACCCCGGCTATGACATCGCCGTGCTCCACGCCGGGGACCAGCTGACCATCTCCAACGCCGTGCCCTACCTGACGGTGGTGGCCGTGGAGCGGCAGAACTACATCCGTGACCTGCCCTATACCATCACCTACCGGGACGACGCCAGTATGTACCAGGGCGACACCAAGGTGCTGTCCAAAGGCGTGTACGGCAAGGCGGACGTCACCGCCAACGTGACCATCATCAACGGCGAGGAGACCGCCCGGGAATATGTGGCCTCCGTGACCCTGTCCCAGCCCGTGGCCGAGGTCCAGGCCCGGGGCACCAAGGTCCGGCCCACCTGGTTCCCCACCGGCAGCTTCCGCTGGCCCTGCTACGGCGTTATCACCTCCTACTTCGGCCCCCGCCGGGCCAGCGTGGCCGGCGCCTCCACCTATCATGAGGCCCTGGATATCGCCAACAGCTACGGCACCGCCATTTACGCCGCTGACGGCGGCACCGTGACCCTGTCCGGGTGGTACGGCGGCCTGGGCTACTGCGTGAAGATCGATCACGGCAACGGCTTTGTCACCACCTATGGCCACAACAGCTCCCTGCTGGTGTCTGTGGGCCAGCATGTGTACAAGGGCCAGCAGATCGCCCGCATGGGCTCCACCGGCATCAGCAGCGGCCCCCACTGCCACTTCGCCGTGACCCGCAACGGCACCCTGGTGGACCCGCTGAACTACCTGCCGTAAAAAAATCAAAGCTCCGGGATGAGAACCTCATCCCGGAGCTTTTGCATGGCAATTATTCCTTGCCCTGGGAGTCCTCCGGCTGGGGGTCCTCCTGGGGCTTTTCTTCCGGCTTGTCCTCCGGCTTGTCCTCCGGCTGGCTGTCGAAGTCCGGCATGGGGATGGGCTCCGACACGATGTTGATGTGCTTGGCGGGGGCCTCGATCACGTCCGGGGTGGAGGGGCGGAACAGCTTCTGATCCTCCTCCCGGGTGGCACCGTAGTTGTCCACGGTCTCCGGGTCCCGGCCCTCGATGATGGCCATCATCTCCTGACCGGTGATGGTCTCCTTTTTCAGCAGGTACGCCGCGATCTTGTCCAGCAGCTCCCGGTTTTCGCTGAGGATCTGCTTGGCGTCCTGATGACACTGGCGGATGATGGCGATGGTGGCCCGGTCCGCCGCGGCATAGGTCTCCTGGGCGCAGGTCATGGAGTAGCCGCCGTCCAGATACTGACTCTGGACGGTGCCCAGGGCCATCATGTCGAACTCGTCGCACATACCGAACCGCGCCACCAGGTTCCGGGCCATCTCCGTGGCCCGCTCGATGTCGTTGGCGGCGCCGGAGGTCATGGTGTTGCACACGATCTCCTCCGAGGACCGGCCGGCAAGCAATGTGCGGATCTCCGCCAGGATGTCCTCCTTGGACATGAGGAACTTCTCCTCCTCCGGCAGGTGCAGGGTGTAGCCCAGGGTCCCCTGGGTGTGGGGCACGATGGTGATCTTGCTGACGGGCTGGGCATTCTTCTGCTTGGCCGCCACCAGGGCGTGGCCCACCTCGTGATAGGCGATGATGCGCTTTTCCTCCTGGGTGATGACGGTGCCCTTCTTCTCGGAGCCTGCGATGACCGTCTCAAAGGCCGCCAGCAGGTCGTTCTGGTTCACGGCCTTGCGGCCCTTGCGCACGGCCCGCAGGGCCGCCTCGTTCACCAGGTTGGCCAGGTCCGCGCCTACGCACCCGGCGGTGGCCTGAGCGATCTTGTCCAGATTCACGTCCTCCGCCAGGCGGATGTTCCGGGTGTGGACCTGCAGGGTGGCAAGTCTGCCCGCCAGGTTGGGCCGGTCCACGGTGATGCGCCGGTCGAAGCGGCCGGGACGCAGCAGGGCCTTATCCAGCACCTCCGGCCGGTTGGTGGCCCCCAGCACGATAACGCCCTTGCTGGGGTCGAAGCCGTCCAGCTCCGCCAGCAGCTGGTTCAGAGTCTGCTCCCGCTCGTCGTTGCCGCCGAAGCGGCCGCCGTCACGGGATTTGCCGATGGTGTCGATCTCGTCGATGAAAATGATGCAGGGAGCCACCTTGGCGGCCTCCTTGAACAGGTCCCGGACCCGGGACGCGCCCACGCCCACGAACATCTCCACAAAGTCTGAGCCGGAGATGGAGAAGAAGGGCACGTTGGCCTCACCGGCCACGGCCTTGGCCAGCAGGGTCTTGCCGGTACCCGGGGAGCCCACCAGCAGTGCGCCCTTGGGGAGCTTCGCGCCGATGGCGGTGTATTTGCCGGGGTTGTGGAGGAAGTCGATGATCTCCTCCAGGGACTCCTTGGCCTCGTCCTGACCGGCCACGTCCTTGAAGGTGACGCCGGTCTGCTTTTCCATATACACCTTGGCGTTGGACTTGCCCACGTTGCCGATGCCGCCGATGCCGCCGCCGTTTTTGGACACGATCCGCATCACCAGCACGATCAGCCCCATGGTCAGCAGCATAGGCAGAATGTACATCACCAGGATGTCGCCCAGGACGCTCCAGGAGCTCTTGACGGGGCTGGAATACTCCACGCCGTGCTCATCCAGCAGGGGAAGCAGCCGGGTGTCCGTCAGATAGGTGGTGTACAGGGTGATGGGGTTCTTCTCGCTCTGGGTATAGGTCCGGGGCTGCTGGTTCTTGTTGGACGACTCCTGGGTATAGGTATAGCCGTCCACCGGGGTGGCATACAGCACGCCGTCCTTCAGCTGGATCTTCTTGATTTGGTCCTCCTGCACCAGGTTCATCATCTGGCTGTAGGTGATCTCGAAGCTCTTGCCGCCGCTGGTCATGGCCAGAATGTAGTTGAACACCAGGGTCAGCACCAACGCCCAGCCGATCAGGGAGAGGACGCTGCGCAGATTCCGGTTGTTCTTCTTGTTTCCGCCGTTGTTTCCGCCGTTTCTGTTGTTTGAGTCCATCTTGGTCTCCTTCCGTCAAAAAAACTGCCCTCAGCCTGGCCGCTTCCGGGCAGATAGTAGTAGCATTCTTGCAGTATACCATAAAATAAATTCCGTCACAAGCGGAGAATGACGGCTTTTGTGTTAATTTTCTATGAATCCCCGGCAGGGGCATTTCCGACAAGCTGGCAGGCTCCCCGGACGATTTTCGCCCGGGGAGCCCGTTTATCGTATTCAGTCCTCCCGGCCTGCGTGGCGGCAGGAGGTCCGGAAGGTGGACCCCCATGCGTTCTTCATGGTCCAGGAGGGGGTACATACCCTGGGCAACTTCAAGCGGCACCTGAACCCCTGACGGAAAAAACCGTCCCGGTACAGAGCGGGACGGCCCGGAAAACCGGCGGTTTGTCCCGGGACAAAGGCGAGAAAAGGCGGGACGCCCAAGGCTGTGGAAATGCTTTGGGCGTCCCGCTGTTTTTTGAACCTATTCGCCTAAAATTTCGGCAAAAATTCCAATGCTGTCTGCTCCGGCGTCATAGACTTTTCCGCCGGACTGGGTCAGGGGCAGGGTCAGGGTCACGGCGCTGCCGCTGCTGTCCGTGAAGGTCAGCTCCATGGACATGGCGCCGGGGGTGATGACGGAGGCGTCCGTGGGAACAAATTCCAGGCTCCGGGCGGCGTCGGTCATGGCCCGGACCTGGGCCGGGTCGGTGCAGGTAACGGTTTTTCCGGCGTAGGTAACGGTGACGGCGGTCACCGAATCGCCGGGCAGCGGCACAGCCGCCGGGGCGGCGCAGGCCGAAAGCGTCAGGCACAGCGCCAACAGAAGGGGCAAGAGCTTTTTCATGGTCCGTCTCCTTTCCGATATGCCACAATATTCCGATACTTATACAAAACCATTATACGCTTTTGGACGAATTTGTCAAATAAAAATGGACGTTTTTTTGCGAATCCGAACAGAGAGCATACCGGTGCCCGTATCCGCAGGGGCGGACGGCACTGTCCGTGGCGGAAACGTGGATTTGCCCGGAGGACTTATTCTGCCCGGCTGGCGTGGCGGCAGATGGCCTCAAAGGTCTGCTGGCTGATGTCGTGCTCCATCTTGCAGGCGTCGGCCTCGGCGGTTTCCGGGTCCACACCCAGATGGATCAGAAACTGCGTCAGGGTCTTGTGCCGGTCCAGCATGCTGGCGGCGATGGCCATGCCCGTGTCCGTCAGGGTGATGAGCCCCTCCTTGTCCATGGTGATATAGCCGCTCTCCCGCAGGCGCTTGGTGGCGTAGCTGACGCTGGGCTTTGTCACGCCCAGATACTCCGCAATGTCAATGGAGCGAATGTAGCCATGCTTCTCCTTCATCATCAGCATGGTTTCCAGGTAATCCTCCGAGGCTCTTAAGATCTGCATGGCAAACAGTACCAACCTTCCAGTAAGATTATATATAGGTTAGCATATTTTAACCAAAATTGCAAGGAGGAAAAATTTTTTGCCAAAAGGGGTTGACAACAAATGTTAGAGGTGTTAAACTATCCAGCGGTTAAGGGAACTTAACCTTTTTCTTGGCAAAGAGGTTAAGGCAGATTAACCATTCATTTTTCACGATCGGTTAGCGACCCCTAACCGCTATCACAGGGAGGGAAGCAGCAATGATGCCGCTGACATTAGCCAACATGGGCGAAGAAAATCTCATCCACCGGGTGGGCGGCAGCCCCGAGGTGAAAAAGCATCTGGAGGACCTGGGCTTTGTGGCCGGGGGCACCGTCACAGTGGTGGCGGCCCTGGGCGGAAACGTCATCGTCAAGGTCAAGGAGGCCCGCATCGCCATCAGCGAGGAAATGGCCCGAAAGATCATGATCTGAGAAACTAAAATACATAAAAGGAGAGAATCCACATGAAAACACTGCGCGACGTGAAAATCGGCGAGACGGTCCAGGTGGTGAAGCTCCACGGGGAGGGCCCCGTGAAGCGCCGCATCATGGACATGGGCATCACCCGGGGCACCCAGGTGTTTGTCCGGAAGGTGGCCCCTCTGGGCGACCCCATGGAAGTCACCGTCCGGGGCTATGAGCTGAGCCTGCGGAAGGCCGACACCGAAATGATCGAAGTGGAATAAGTTCCCGGAAAGGAGATACGAGAATCATATGGATAAGCAGATCAAAATTGCCCTGGCGGGCAACCCGAACTGCGGCAAAACCACCCTGTTCAACGCCCTCACCGGCTCCAACCAGTTCGTGGGCAACTGGCCCGGCGTCACCGTGGAGAAGAAGGAAGGCAAGCTGAAGAAGCACGATGACGTGGTCATCATGGACCTGCCTGGCATCTACTCCCTGTCCCCCTACACCCTGGAGGAGGTGGTGGCCCGGAATTACCTGATCGGCGAGCGCCCCGACGCCATCCTGAACATCATCGACGGCACCAACCTGGAGCGCAACCTGTACCTGACCACCCAGCTGACGGAGCTGGGCATTCCCGTGGTCATCGCCGTGAACATGATGGACGTGGTCCGCAAGAACGGCGACCAGATCAACGTCAAGGAGCTGTCCCGCCAGCTGGGCTGCGAGATCGTGGAGATCTCCGCTTTGAAGGGCGACGGCGTTATGGACGCCGCCGAGGCCGCCGTGAAGGCCGCCAAGGGCCAGACCAAGACCATCCCCATGCACACCTTCTCCGGCCCCGTGGAGCACGCCATTGCCCACATTGAGGAGGCCGCCGTCCACACCCTGCCCGAGGAGCAGCAGCGCTGGTATGCCATCAAGATCTTCGAGCGGGACGACAAGGTGCTGCAGAAGCTCAGCATCCCCGCCGACGTGATGCAGCACATCCAGCAGGACATCCAGGCCGCCGAAAAGGAGCTGGACGACGACGCCGAGAGCATCATCACCAACGAGCGCTACGTTTACATCGCCGAGATCATCAAGAGCTGCTACAAGCAGAAGAACAAGGGCCAGCTGTCCACCTCCGACAAGATCGACAAGGTGGTCACCAACCGCTGGCTGGGCCTGCCCATCTTCGCCGTGGTGATGTTCCTGGTTTACTGGATTGCCATGGTAGCCGTGGGCGCTCCCGCCACCGACTGGGCCAACGACGGCGTGTTCGGCGACGGCTGGCACCTGCTGGGCATCGGCAGCAAGGAGTATAACGCCGTCAACGACGATTACACCGCCGCCATCCAGGCTGTGGACGCCTTCCTGGGCACGGAGATCGACCCCGAGGCCGAGGACTTTGACGCCCAGGCCCTGCTGGCAGAAATGCGGAGCTTCCAGCCCGGCTCCTCCACCGCCACCGTGGACGTGGAGGACGAGGAGACCCTGGCCATCAACACCATGACCGCCTACTATGACGCCCTGCCCGAGGGCGCGGACAAGATGGACAACGTGGTGCAGATGACCTTTGTGGACGCCGTGAAGTATCTCACTGAAAACGGATTTGACGCCCCCGATCCCGCCGACTACGGCGTGTGGGTCCCCGGTATCCCCGTGCTGGTCAGCAATGGTCTGGAGTCTGCCGGCGCCGCCGACTGGCTCAGCGGCCTGATCAATGACGGTATCGTGGCCGGTGTGGGCGCGGTGCTGGGCTTCGTGCCCCAGATGCTGGTTCTGTTCCTGATGCTGGCCTTCCTGGAGGCCTGCGGCTACATGGCCCGTATCGCCTTCGTGCTGGACCGCGTGTTCCGCAAGTTCGGCCTGTCCGGCAAGTCCTTCATCCCCATGCTCATCGGCGTGGGCTGCGGCGTGCCCGG
>OHRD01000567.1_pt1 | contig 16732 bp, 20 predicted proteins | sample 1578371 | NCBI WGS metagenome assembly OHRD01 (sample SAMEA3879505, study PRJEB24766) | human gut metagenome | biome: human-associated habitat; feature: feces | place: USA | collected 1985/1987
ACGGCGGCAGACATCTTGCGGGCGCGGCATTGCTGCGCTCGCCGCGCGTGGGATGAAACAAATGTTGCAATTTGTCGGAACTTATGATACGGTAATAACAAGGCGCTGCACGAACGGCAGGCGGTTGGCTACATCCTCCGAGAGGAGGTGGTAGATATGCCTATTACGATCACGTTACATATCCTTGGATATGTGGTTACGATCCGTATAAAAAGCGAAAACCGCCACTCGGCCAAGTGACGGTTTCTCATTTTGAGTCTTCCTAACTTCCCGGGCTGACCGCTTGTCGCAGCGCCCTTTCTACGCCCATTATAGCAAATTCTCCCGCGCTGTCAAGCGACAGTGCGGGCTTTGTTTTTATCTGCCTTATTTATGCCAAATCTCGCAGCTGTCCGGTGCGTATTTCTATAAGCTGCGGACCGTTCACAGAAAAGAACACTGTTGAAATAGAAAAGCAGCAATCCCACCCGCGGCGAGCGCAGCAAAGCCGCCCCCGCAGGCAGTCCGCCGCCGTACTACCGTCACTCGCGCCCCACGGAGTAGGGCGCGGTTGCGAATGGTGACGAAATGAAGGGATTCGTGGCGAAGCCACGTACACCGCACCCGATTCCGCAGGCCGCGCAGCTCTTCGAGCCACAGACTGCCAATGTAAGCGGGGTCGAGGGGCAAGACCCCTCGTCTTTTTCTCGGGGGTTCAAGGGGGATACTCTCTTTCGAGAAAGAGGGTATCCCCCTTATTGCGCACCCTGCGGCACGCAGGGAACAAAGTGCAGAGCACCGCGCTGCCAAAAATCCCGCCTTTCAGCAAAGAAAAAAGAACGCCTCGGAAGAGACGTTCTTCTTATTTTTGCGAAAGTAAAATTTACAGATACTTCTGCATGCCGTCGGTGGCAAGGGCGGGGTCGCCGGAGACGGAGATGGTGAACTTGACGCCGGTGGCGTTGCTGAAGCGCTCGAGCTCGTTCAGGAAATCGTCGGCCGCCTGGTTGCACTCGCCGCCGGTGATCTTGAACAGGTTGTCGATGAAGATGTGGGAAATATCATAATTGCCCGCGTACAGGCCGAACAGGAAGCCGCGCAGGGCCTCGTAGTTGGACAGGTCGTACTCGTAGGCAGAGATCAGACGAACGTGATAGTGCAGGTCAAAGGTCATGGTAGACTTTGCCTCGACGCAGACGACGCTGCCGTTATCCTCCTGCGCAGTGGTATTGATCATTTCGATCAGCTTCTTGGTCTTACCGGTGCCCTTTTCACCCATGATGAGTCTGACCATAGAAATCACTCCTTTCAATAGATCCCCGCCTCTTTTGCGGGGGATGGTCTTTCTGATGGCATCAGCATAGCATAAATGAAACAAATTTGCAATGCTGAATGGAAAGTTTCAGGTTTATTCAAAAAATTCAGCGCAGGCGCTTACGCAGCTCCTCGCCCATTTCCTCGTATCCGGGCTTGCCGAGCAGCGCGAACATGTTCTTTTTATACGCCTCCACGCCCGGCTGGTCAAAGGGATTGACGCCGAGCAGATAGCCGCTCAGCCCGCAGGCGTATTCAAAGAAGTAGATGAGCTGACCCATCGTGCGGGCGTTGTTTTCATCGAGGTTCAGGATGATGTTCGGCACGCCGCCCTCAACATGGGCGAGCAGCGTCCCGTCCATGGCCTGACGGTTGATGAAGTCCATCGTCTTTCCCGCAAGGAAGTTGAGCCCGTCGCCATTCGCTTCGTCAAAGGGAACGATCATCTGGTGCTCTGCGGGCGCAAAGCGCACAACGGTCTCCATCAGCATGCGCTCGCCCTGCTGGATGTACTGGCCCATCGAGTGGAGGTCTGCGGTGAAGTCGACGCTCGCGGGGAAGAGACCCTTTTCCTCCTTGCCCTCGCTCTCGCCGTAGAGCTGCTTCCACCACTCGGCCATAAAGCGGAACGCGGGCTCGAAGCACGCGAGAAGCTCCACCTTCTTGCCCTGACGGTAGAGCTCGTGGCGCATGGCGGCGTACTGCCACGCGGGATTGCTGTAATCGTTTTTCGCGCAGAGCGACATCATCTCCTGCGCGCCGCCCATGAGTTCATCCAGATCGACACCCGCGACGGCGATGGGAAGAAGGCCCACGGCGGTGAGCACGCTGTAGCGCCCGCCGATGTTGTCGGGCACGACGAATTCCTCGTATCCCTCCTGATCGGCGAGGGACTTGAGCGCGCCCTTATGCGCGTCGGTCGTGGCGTAGATGCGCTTCGCGGCCTCGGCTTTACCGTATTTCTTTTCGAGCTTTTCGCGGAAGAAGCGGAACGCGACGGCGGGCTCGGTCGTCGTGCCGGACTTCGAGATGACGTTGACGGAGAAATCGTCGTCGCCGATGAGCTCCGTCACCTCGCGCAGCGTGTCGGAGGAGAGGCCGTTGCCGATAAAGTAGATGTTCGGCGTGGACTTCTTTTTTAAGTTATAGTTCGGGGAGCAGAGGCATTCGATGACGCCGCGCGCGCCGAGATAGCTGCCGCCGATGCCGATGACGACGAGCGCCTTGGAATCGCCCTGAATCTTCTTCGCCGCGGCGAGGATGCGGGCGTACTCGCCTCTGTCATAGTCGCGCGGGAGCGTGACCCAGCCGATGAAATCAGAGCCCTTTCCGCCGCCGTTTTGCAGCCAGCCCGCCGCGCGCTCGAGACGCGGGCGCAGCGCCGCTTGATAGGGAAGGGGAAGAAACGAAGCGGCATGGGAGATATCAATAGACAGCATAAAAATGGCCTCCTGCGATCAAAAATTCTTGCTTGCATTGTAGCACACGGCAAAAAAAGAAACAAGCGCAAAGCGGGGAAAAACGGGAGGCAAACACCGCGCTGCCGTCCAGAAACCGTGAAAACTGTGGAAAGCGGCAAAAAGATGGCTGCTTTACCGCTCCATCTTTGTAAAGTACGTGTATTTACTGTCACACGTTATTGTGTTATCGTGTTACCACACTAAATCGAACGGCCAAGCGCCGGAACTTACAGGAGGAAGAAACGATGAAAAAATTCTTAGCAATGGCGCTTGCCGCCGTGATGGTACTGGCCCTTGCCGCCTGCGGCAGCAAGAACGACACCGCCGACGATACCGGTGATGCGCAGGACGCGCAGGGCGGCGAGACGCAAAAGCTGATCGTCGGCTTTGATGCCGAGTTCCCGCCGTTCGGTTTCATCGCCGCCGACGGCACGTACGACGGCTTTGACCTCGCGATGGCGAAGGAGCTGTGCGCGCGCCTCGGCTGGGAGTACGAGGCCGTGGCCATCGACTGGAACAGCAAGGACGCCGAGCTCTCCAGCGGCACGATCAACTGCATCTGGAACGGCTTTACCTACACCGGCCGCGAAAATGACTACACGTTCTCCGACCCCTATGTGGATAACTCCATCGTGATGGTCGTGAAAGCCGACAGCGGCATCACCTCGCTCGCGGACCTCGCCGGTAAGAGCGTGATGGCGCAGGCCGCGTCCTCCGCGGTCGACGCGATCAACGAAAACGAGGACTTCAAGGCGTCGCTCAAGGAGGTCGTGGAGCTGGGCGACTACAACATGGGCTTTATGGACCTCGCCCAGGGCACGGTGGACGCCGTGGCCGCTGACCTCGGCGTTGCGCAGTATCAGATCGCGAACAACGACGGCGACTATGTCATCCTCGACGAGCCCCTCTCCACCGAGCAGTACGCCATCGGCTTCCTCAAGGGCAACACCGAGCTGCGCGACGCGGTGAACGCCGAGCTTCTCAAGATGGCCGAGGACGGCACCATGCTGGAGATCGCGCAGAAGTACGTCGATCAGGGTCTCGTGCTCGACAGCCTGTGCCTTATCAACAAGTAAAAACGTTTACCTCGGGCGACTGTAAAAACCAATTATAACTCATAGGTGCCCATCCTCTTCTCAGGGAGGGAGCGGGGGCGAAAGCCCCCGCTTTTTCCCGCTTATGACCGAATAAGGGAGAATCATTCCATGACTGTATCCACGATGCTTTCGCTATTATCCGAGGGCTTTGTCACATCGCTTTTGATCTTTGCGCTGACGCTGCTATTCTCGATGCCGCTGGGCCTTGCGGTGATGTTTGGCCGCCGCAGCAGATTGACGCCGCTGCGCGGCTTCATCAAGGCGTATATCTCCATCATGCGCGGAACGCCGCTGATGCTGCAGCTGATGGTCGTCTTCTACGGGCCGAAGCTCCTGCTTGGCGTCACGGTGCCGGGCAACTGGCGCTTCACGGCGGTCATCGTCGCGTTCGTCATCAACTACGCGGCGTATTTTGCCGAGATCTACCGCGGCGGACTTGAATCCATCCCGCGCGGGCAGTATGAGGCCGCGCAGGTGCTCGGCTATACCAAGGCACAGACGTTTTTCAAGATCATCCTGCCGCAGATGGTCAAGCGCGTCATCCCTGCGGTGACGAACGAGGTCATCACGCTCGTCAAGGACACGTCGCTCGCGTCCGTCATCGGCACGGTGGAGATGTTCACGCGCGCCAAGCAGATCGTTGCCTCGCCGAATACGCCGGGCATGCTGGCGCTGGTGGCGGCAGGTGTCTTCTACTATGTCTTCAACTATGTGGTCGCCTTCGCCATGGAAAAATGGGAGCAGGCGCTGCGCTATTACCGCTAAAGGGAGGGGAGAGCAATGGCAGTTTTTGAAATGCGGAACGCCAGAAAGGCGTTCGGCGCGCTCGAAGTCTTAAAGGACGTGTCGCTCAAGGTGGAAAAAGGCGAGGTCGTGTCGATCATCGGCCCCTCGGGCGGCGGCAAGTCGACGATGCTGCGCTGCGCGACGCTGCTTGAAACGATGGACTCCGGCACGCTCGCGTATGGCGAAAACGTCGCCGCGCGCGAGGAAAACGGCAAAAGCGTCTACGCCGGAAAAGCCGCGCTCGCGCAGGTGCGGCGGCAGTTCGGGCTGGTGTTCCAGCAGTTTGACCTCTTCCCGCACTACACAGTGCTGAAAAACGTCTGCGACGCGCCGATCTCGGTGCAGAAGCGCGATAGAGCCGAGGTCGAGGCCGAGGCCATGGCGCTGCTCGACAAAATGGGACTAAAAGGCAAGGAAAACGCCTATCCCTATCAGCTCTCGGGCGGGCAGCAGCAGCGCGTGGCCATCGCCCGCGCGCTCGCGATGAAGCCGGAAATTCTCTTTTTCGACGAGCCGACCTCCGCGCTCGATCCGCTTTTGACCGGCGAGGTGCTGCGCGTCATCCGCAGTCTTGCCGACGAGCACATGACGATGGTCATCGTGACGCACGAGATGCCCTTTGCCCGCGCCGTGAGCGACCGCGTCGTGTTTCTGGACGGCGGCGTCATCGTGGAGCAGGGCAGCCCCGAGCAGGTCTTCGAAAACCCGCAGCAGGAGCGGACGAGAGAGTTCTTGAAATCGTACCGCGAGACGAGCAGCGCTCAGGCGTAGTAATTCACGAGCAGGTCGACGACCGCACCGTAGCTCTGTGTGCCGAGTTCATCGCCGTAGGATTTGATCATCTTATCATTGAGCGACTGGGTGACGGTGGCCGTGAGGCCCTTGTACTGCGCCCAGTAGGCGCTGTTATAGCGCAGGTCGAGCACGATCTCGTCGGGTAAGCTGTCGCGAATCTGCTGCCATGCGTCGGGATCGACGCGATACAGCGCGTTGCCGAGGTGAATGTAGCCGAGCATCCAGCCCGCATAGTTGTAGTTTGCGTCGTCGCAGCGCGTACAGGCGAGGACCGCAAGGAAGTTGCTTTGCTGCTCGGACGAGATCCCGCGCTGGTGCGAGAGCTCGTGCGCACAGGTCGAGGCCAGCAGCATCGCGGGCGAGTCCATGTTCACGTTTGACTCGCCCGTGAACGGAAAGTAGAAGCCCGTGAAGTTCATCGCGCTCATGATCTTCGAAAAGAAAATGCCCTTGGGCTTCTGGTCCGGCATGTCGAGGAACGGAAATTCGTCGTACAGGCAGTCGTACACCGTGTCGGCGTAGTTAAGAATCTCCTGCCGGTCGGCGGTGAAGAGGCCGTTTTCGTCGCGCATGATGTGCGTCGACGCCTCGGCAAGATGGTCCGCGAAATACTGCGTGACGCGCACTAAGTCTTCATACGCGACGGGCTCGGGCGAAAGGCCGCTTCTGTCGCAGAAATCGTCCGCGTAATAGTTCGCGCCCCAGAGGAGCGAGAACGCGGCATAGACCGTGAGAAACAAATCGAGCACGAAGAGCGCGCAGCGGTACGCGGCGCGCCCTTTTTGGCGCGACTTTATAAGATAGCGCACCATCAGCACGAGCAGCACGACCGCCGTGACCGCCGCGAGCACATACAGAAGCTCCGCGACCGAAAACGGCAGCGCCGCGCACGCGCGGCCTAAGAATTGCTCGAAGGGCAGCGTGACCGAATAGACCCAGAAATTGACGGCCGCGCGGTTTCCGCGGAAAAGATAGAAAAGCACAAGGACTGCGCCGCAGGCGAAAAGCCAGCGGTGCAGTCCTTTGTTGTCACGGTACAAGGTTTTCATGGGGAGATCAGTCCTTTTTTTCATCCGGAGAGGCGAGCGGCGCGGGGGCGAACATCGCGTCGTCCGTCACGCCCTTTTTCGTGAGGCTGCGGTTCGTGAACCAGTTCACAAGCGAGCTGATGCACGCGAAGATCGGAACGCCGAGGAACATGCCGAGCACCCCGCCGAAGCCGCCGCCGACCACGATGGCCACGATGACCCAGAAGCTCGAAATGCCGGTGGATTTGCCGAGGATCTTCGGCCCCAGAATATTGCCGTCAAACTGCTGCAATGCGATGATGAAGAGAATGAAATAAAGGCACTGCTTTGGGCTGACGAGCAGGATGAGGAATGCGCTCGGAATGGCGCCGAGGAACGGGCCGAAGATCGGAATGATGTTCGTCACGCCCACAAACACCGAAATGATTGGCGTATACGGGAACTTGAAGATCGAGCAGCAGATGAAGCAGAGGATGCCGATGATGAGCGAGTCGAGCAGCTTTCCGCGCACGAAGCCGCTGAAGATACGGTCAGCCTCGGCCACGGCGCGCAGCGTGCGGCGGTACGGCGTTTCGGGCAGAATGGCGTAGAGGATCTTCTTCGACTGCTTGGCAAAGCTCTCCTTGCGCGCGAGCAGATAGACCGAGATCATCATGCCGATGAGAATGTTCTTGAGGAAGATGACGACGCTCCAGATGCCGCCCGTCACGGCGACGATCGCGACCTGCGCCTGCGGGATGACCGTGTCGGTGACCCACTTGACGAGCTTATCGTAGTAGCCGTTGAGTGCGGAGAGCAGCTGGTCGGAGTAGATGTCGTCGGAGAAGATCGTCTGATTCTCCACAAGGCTGTTGACCCAGTTGTAGACGGTTTTATAATAGCTTTCAAAGTTGTCGGCCAGTGTCTTCGTGCTGTCGACCAGCTCGGGGATGAGGATGCTGAACATCAGGTAGATGAGGGCGATGACGCAGATCCACGTGACGAGGATGCTCAGCCCCCGGACGAGCGAGGACTTGACCTTCGGCAGCCCCTTTTGGATATACCGGTCGAAAAAGTCGACGATGGGGGCGAGAAGGTACGCGAACACAAGGCCGTAGATGACCGGCGAGAGCACGCTCATCAGCTTGTCGAAAAAGTCCAGCAGCACGCGGGACTGGAAAAACGTGTCGTAAAACATCAGCACCGCGCAGGCCGAGACGATCAGCGTTACGCCGAGGTGAAGATAGGTTTTGTTCTGCTTCATGGGCTCCCCCTTTTTTTGGGCAAAAGGCGTTAAATGACTGCTAAAAAGATACCAAAAACAGCTTACTATTTTTTGCTGGGAATTGCAACCGCTCATTTCGTGTGTTATGATAATCTTTACTCTCTGTTAATGAAGATGAACAGAACTTGACTTTTTTGGCAGAGGGTGATTTTGACCGACAGGGCGCAGGGTGCTTTGCCGGTCTGATGCTGTGAAGAGCAAACGAGGAGGAACCCATGGACGACAAAAAGCTGCTCTTTATCGTCAATCCCCGCGCGGGAAAGACCAAATCCCTCGCGCCGCTGTTTGACGCCGCCGCGATCTATTCCGAGGCGGGCTATCTCGTCTCCGTGCGCAAGACCACGCACCGCGGAGAAGCGACGGAGCTCGCCGAATCGCTCGGGCCGGAATTCGACGTCGTCGTCTGCCACGGCGGCGACGGCACGCTCAACGAAACGGTGAACGGTGTGATGCGCATTCCGCGAGAATACCGCCCGCTCGTGAGCTATCTGCCCGGCGGCAGCACGAACGACTTTGCCGCGAGCCTGAATATCTCGTCGAATCCCGCCGAGGCGGCGGCCTCCACCATGCGCATGAAGCCGAGATCTCTCGATGTGGGCAAATTCGGCGAGCGGAACTTCGTCTATGTCGCGTCGTTCGGCGCGTTCACAAAAACGACCTACACCGTCCAGCAGGATATCAAGAATATGTTCGGGCACTTTGCCTACTTACTCGAGGGCGTCAAGAATCTCGACACGCTCTGCCCGTACCGCATGAAGATCACGGCGGACGGCGAGGTCTTCGATGGGGAATACCTCTTCGGTGCGATCAGCAATTCGACGTCGATCGCGGGGCTGATGAAGCTCTCGCCCGACGAGGTGTCGTTCGACGACGGCAAGTTCGAGCTGCTGCTCGTGCCTGTGCCGCGCACACCGGCTGCGATGCAGGCGCTCATTCTGGCGCTCATCAACAAGGACTATTACGACTCCGAGGGGCTCATCTTCCGCCACGTCAAGCACGTGACGGCGGAGACGGCCGAGGACATTCCCTGGACGCTCGACGGCGAGTACGACCCCGGCGCGCCGCTCGTGGAGATCGGGATCGAAGATAATGGGGTCACGATGCTATTATAACTTCAAAAAAGAGAGGCTGGCCTATGGGCCAGCCTCTCATAAGGGCAACATTTAAAAGAATCGTTTAGAGCAAGGCAAAAGCACAAGCGGCGCACCAGATTTGGTGCGCCGCTTGTGCTTTTATTTAGGAGCAGCAACCGATATGTGTATTTCTGAAATTTTGCCCAATATCAGTGCTCATACCGGGTCCAGTCGGGGTTTTTGTTCATGCCGGTCCAGGTCTCATAGTTGCCGGCCTTGTGCTGGAACGCGTGGGAGTTGGTGGCCTCCTGGATCGCCAGGTAGAACCAGTCGCCGGGGTTGCAGTCCGGCCAGGTGTTCATGCCTGCCGGCAGGTCGCTGTTCTCCTCGGGGATGCGGTTCAGCACCCGGTTGATCATGGTCATAGCCTGGGCACGGGTGATGTAGGCATCCGGGCGGAAGGTGCCGTCCTCGAAGCCCTTGATCCACCCAAGCTCGGTGGCGCACGCGATATACTGCTCCGCCCAATGCCCATCAATGTCGGAGAAAGCTTGCGTATCGCTGCTCTCGCCGGTGTGGAACCGGGCGCAGATGGCCGCAAATTGCGCGCGGGTGGTGGGGGCGTTGGGGTCAAAGGTGTCGGTGCTGCACCCCCTGCACGATGCCCAGACCCGTCATGGTGGAGATGGCGGTATTTGCCCAATAGTCATCCGGAACATCGGAATAGGTATTGCTGGTCAGAAGATTGCCGTCACGCACCTCATCTTTCAAAAGCCGGAAGAAAACGGTGGCGGTCTCCGCACGGGAGATCAGTCCATTTGGGTAAACATTGCCATCATTGTGACCGACGATATATTCGTAGGTATGATTGAGAATTTCGGACGGCTCCTGATGCAGTAGCCAGCCCCGGTATTTGTCCTGTTCGGCTTTCATTTTCTCATAAAGGCGAGCGTTGTAATCTGTTTCGTTCATAGCGAACACCTCCTTCAAAATAGAAATAGCCGCCTGATTTCTTTTGAAAACCAAGCGGCTATGTATGTGGTTTATTCTGCTGTTAAAACAAGGCGCAGGGTGCAGATCGGCGGGATCAATTCATATCGTTATTATCTTTAATGCCTTCGTTCATTTTCTTAATCTTCCTTTTCCACACAGAATACTGAGTTACCCAAGCAGCGAGGAAGATCGCTACGAATATGCCTACATAAGACAGAATTCCAGCGGTCGAATGGGGCATCCAGTTGGCAAAATAAGAGATAGGGAACATAATCACGCAAGCAATTGCGAAGTAAATCCCGCTTTGCTTTGCAAGACTCCACGAATCGATCTCCCAAATAACCGAAGCCATTGCAAAGCCTGTGCCCATTATTCCGCTCAGACCGGTTTGAATGAGAACCGCATTTAGTTCGCTCCCTATTTTATTCACAAGCTCCGGAGTGACCGGATAGAAGAAGCCATCCCCAATGCAGATTGAGATAATCACCGTAATGACATATCCGATTGCAATGCCAACAGGGAAACCAATTACACCTCGTCCAATCAGTTTTTTCTTCATTTCTGCCACCTCACATTCCTAACAGTTGTTTGATTTTGGCGACGGATCGCCGTGAAACATAAGTAACCGTACCGTTTGAAAGCGTGATGCAAATTGTCCCGACAAAGCTCAAATCAAAGCTCTTGACCTTTCTCAGATTGATAATATCCGAGTTTGATATTCGGACAAAAGTCTTGCTGTCAAGCCGTTGTTCCGCCTCGTATAGCCTCAGGCGGAGCGCATACTCGCCGTGATTTGTCTCGGCAAACACCTTACCTGATTCAGCAAAAACACGGTAGATTTCAGACGGTTCCAGAACCTCGACCACATCCTCCCTGAATCCGGCAATGACCTGCGGTTGCTCGTCTGACAGTCTTTTTATGATTGCATTGACTTCATCGGTCATTTTGTCCGTCATCACGATGATTTTTGGCTCTTTGCATTTTTCGTCTATCTTGATTTCAATTTGCATCGGTTCACCTCCTCGCTACGGTTACAGTATAGGAAAATCAAGAACCGTTTTCTACCGATTCTCGATAGGTGGTTGTTTTAGGAACATAGGTGGTAATTTTTACGGGAATCTCATACCGGTCTGTATGGGCGGCTGATAAGTATCTGCGGTATGGGGATGCTCCCATACCGCAGACGGATCATCCTTCCGGCTCATTTTTGCGCTTTGCGCTTCTCTGAACCGGAATGGAGAGTAGCTCTCTTGTACGCTCTCCAAGCTGCTTTTCAATGGCTGTCAGCCGCTGCTCCGGCAAATTGAGGGACGGATGATGGGTGAACTTGAAGTCCACCATTCGCCGCAGCTGCGCTTTCTGCTTTGCACCCATTACCTCTTTACATACATCCTCATAGGAAATGCGGTAGGGATTGGAACGGGTCTTTGCATATAAGGGTCATCCTTCGTGCCGCTGCGTGTCGCAGCGGCAGCAAAGGCCATGTTCGGGAGCAATTCCACCGCCATGGCGAGGCAGAACAGAAAAAAAGAACAGACTTAGCCTGTCTAAGCCTGTCTAATTGTTATGAAAGAATTTATCACTTTTCAAGTCTGCTTTTGGGCGAAATAGCCTGGATTTGCGGGCTTTTCACTTCTTGTCGGCACATCCTTTAAAAGCGGACACGCAGGATCATTCAAAACCTAAAAACTGGATGCTTTAGGTGCCTGCAAATGGATACGCACGGATTATTTGATATACCAAAGAACGGTACTCAGTGCAATGGATATTACATAAAATTTTCGCGGAACGGGTGATTGACGGGCGCGGTGCTTGACAAGGCGGCGAGGGTTGATATATCCTTTACTGATAATAAAAACAGGGGCGGTGCGCGGTACAGGGCTGCGCTTGGGTTCCTGATGGGTGTAGAAAGGACACGGCAGATGATGAAGATCGGCTTTATCGGCACAGGAAATATGGGCGGCGCGCTGGCGAGCGCGGCGGCCAGAAGCGGCGAGGTGGAGGTGCTGCTCGCCAACCGCACGAGGGCAAAGGCGGAGACGCTCGCAGAGCGCATCGGGGCCGTTGTGAGCAGCAACGAGATCATCGCGCGCGAGGCGGACCACATCTTCCTCGGCGTGAAGCCGCAGATGATCGTGGACGTGCTCAAGGGCATCGCCCCGGCGCTCAAGGAGCGCAAGAGCGCGCCGGTGCTCATCAGCATGGTCACGGGACTGGACATCGCGCGCATTCAGGAGCTTGCGGGCGGGGACTATCCCGTCATCCGCATCATGCCGAACATGCCCGCCGCCGTGGGCGAGGGCGTGATCTTCTATGCGTGCAGCGGTAACTGCGACAAGGCGCAGCAGGAGGCGTTTTTGCGCTACATGGCGCCCGCGGGCAAGCTCTTCCCGCTGGCGGAGGAGCTGCATGCCGCGGGCTCGGCGGTCGCGGGCTGCGGCCCGGCCTTTGCCGCGATCTTCTTAGAGTCGATGGCCGACGGCGGCGTCGCGTGCGGCCTGCCGCGCGCGTCGGCGATCCAGTATGCCGCGCAGATGATGCTCGGCACGGCGAAAATGGTGCTCGAGACGGGCCAGCACCCCGGCGTGCTCAAGGACAGCGTTTGCTCGCCCGCCGGTTCGACGATCCAGGGCGTGCGCACGCTCGAAGAGCGCGGCATGCGCGCGGCGGTGTTAGACGCCGTGACCGTGGCCTACGAGAAAAACGTCGAGCTCAAAAAGGCGAGCGACTGAGGCTGCGGCGGAAAGGTATCTTTCCTGCGCGGCAGGCATAGTTTGCTGTGCGGGTATTTCCAGTTTTTTGCAAAAAAGTGAGGAATAGATCCTATGGCAGCGATCTCTCAGCAGCTCGCAGATATCACGGTGCTCTCGATCGTGGTGCGCATCCTGCTCTCCACGTTCTGCGCGGGCACGCTCGGCTTTGAGCGCGAGCGGCACAATCAGGCGGCGGGCTTTCGGACGTATATCATCGTGAGCGATGCTTCGGCGCTCGTGATGATGACGAATATCTTTGTTGCCGGCATCGGCGAGACGGACCTTGTACGCATGTCGGCCTCGGTCATCACGGGGCTGGGCTTTCTCGGCGCGGGCACGATCTTAGTGACGCGCAATCAGGAGGTGCGCGGCCTGACGACTGCGGCGGGCCTGTGGGCGGTCGCCATCATCGGCACGGCGTTCGGCGCGGGTTTTTACGCGGGCGGCATCATCTGCTATGCGTTCATCTTCCTTGCGATGCAAGTGCTGCGGCGCGTGGACCTTCGCATCCGCAAGACGCAGCGCGTCTCCACGGTGTATTTCGAGATGGAGAAAAAGAGCACGGTCGGCCAGATCATCCGCCAGGTAAAGGGCCACGGACACTACATTTGGGACCTGAACCTCTTCAGCGAGACGCAGGAGAAGAGCGGCGGCCCCGTGTGCGGCACGTTCACCCTCTGGGTGAACGGCAAAACGACGCTGGACGAGGAGATCCAGGCGCTTGAAGCGCTCGACGGCGTCAGCTATATGACGCTGATGTGAAAACGGAAAAGCAAAAAACGGCACGGGAGACCGCGCCGTTTTTCTTTGCTGTGGAAAAGTCGGGGAACGTCTCACGCCGCCTTGCGGCTGCGCGCGAGGCTGACAAAATAGCAGCCTACGACAGTCAGATAGACGAGGACCGAGCCGAGGCCGCGCCCCTCCCGCAGATAAGCGCCCCAGAGCATCAGGACGCAGTATTCCTCCGCCTGCGAGTTGATGGCGTAGTCGCCCATGGTGGCCAGGTAAATGAGCGCGGACAAAATCGTATAGGCGATCGTAAACGGTGTGAGATAGCTCTTTTTGCAATACAGCGTCACCCAGAGCAGAACGAGCGCGATCGCAGCACAGACGATGCTCTGGAAAAACAGCAGCGCCCCGAGGCGCGAGTCCTTCGCAAGGAGCACAAGACTGTAAAAGGTGGCGTCCCCGGTCACTTTCCGCAAGAAACCGCTGCCAGTCGTATTCTGATGTACCCAGTCGATCAGGGGCGAGCCGCCCTCGAAACCGAGGAGCGGCAGCTGCGAGCGGATCGCAAGGGTGAAAAATAGCGGAATCAAAATTGCGAGGAAGAGCGCGGCGAACAAAAGTCTTTTGCGCGACTGTGTGGATAGCTGCATGGTGTTATCCTCCCTGTATGAATTTTCCACTCGGCGCTTCGCCGCCCCGGCAGAGAGCGGCGGCGAAGCATCGGCTTTTATCTCATTAGACGTAAAAAAGCGCGCATTTTCTCGCCTTTTGGAGAAAAAACTGAAAGTTCGGCGCTTCGACTAAATCCGCACGGGCTGTTCTGTGCAAAGCGGACGACGATTTTTTGCAGAAGATGGGATTTTGCACACGGGCGGCGAAAGCGCGGCGTTTGCGCCGCCTTTATACACCTTGTTAAGAAAAAGCCGCGCAGCGGGGCGGAATCCCGCCCGTTCGTCGATTGACAGGGGAAAATGCGCGCCGTACAATGAAAATTAACACACAAAGAGAGGAAAAATCATGAAATATGTCAAGGAGTTCGGCATCATCCTCATCGTCTCGCTTGTTGGGGAGCTGCTGAATTATTTTCTGCCTCTGCCCGTTCCGGCGAGCATCTACGGCCTTGTGCTGATGTTTCTCTGCCTGATGCTCGGCGTCATCAAGCTCAGCGACGTGCACGATACGGCCTGCTTTCTCATCGAGATCATGCCTATCATGTTCATTCCGCCCGCCGTGGGGCTGATGGCTTCGTGGGACGTCATTCAGGCGAATCTTGTCGCCTATCTCATCATTGCCGCGGTGACAACGATCGTCGTTATGGCCGTGTCCGGCCTTGTGACGCAGGCGGTACTCAAAAAGGGCAAGAAGGGGGCGGAGAAGAAATGACATTTTTTGAACAGTCCGTCTTTTTCGGCGTCTCTGTCAGTCTTGCTGCCTACGGCATCGGCGTGCTGCTGCAAAAAAAGTTCAAGTTCGCACTCTTCAACCCGCTGCTCATCTCGGTGGTGCTGACCATTGCGGTGCTTTTGACGGCGCACATCAGCTACGACACGTTCTACGAGGGCGCGCAGTATTTGAGCTACCTGCTCACGCCCGCGACCGTGTGCCTCGCCGTGCCGCTTTATGAAAAGCTATCGCTTCTGAAGAGCAACTGGAAGGCCATCTTCGCCGGTATTCTCTCCGGCGTCATCACGACGCTTTGCAGCGTGTTTGTGATGAGCAAGCTCTTTCATCTTACACACGAGGAATACGTGACGCTTCTGCCTAAGTCCATCACGACGGCCATCGGCATGGGCGTTTCCGAAGAGCTCGGCGGCTACGTGACGCTGACGGTCGCCATGATCATCATCACCGGCATTTTCGGCAACGTGATCGCAGTTTCGGTGTGCAGGCTTTTCCGCATCACCGACCCCATCGCCAAGGGAGTGAGCATTGGCTCGGCCGCGCACGCGCTGGGCACGGCCAAGGCGCTCGAGATCGGCGAGGTCGAGGGCGCGATGAGCAGCCTGTCCATCGTCGTGGCGGGCCTTCTTACGGTCGTCGGCGCGTCGATTTTTGCCAACCTTATGTAAAAAAGGGGCATTCGAAAGAATGCTCCTTTTTTGCGCGGTTCCCCCGCGGTGTGCGCAAAATTTGCATTTCTCAAAATGGGGATTCGACATAACGGGCAAAACATTATATAATGTAGGCAGAAAAAACAGAAAAGCAGCCGGTGCGAGCATTCGTGCCGCGACTGCAAAGGATACGCATTAGGAGGCATTGCAATGAACAGAGCAGAACAGGCGGAAAAGACCACAAAGGCGCTGTACGGCGGAGCGTCCGCACTCGGCGTCACCGACCCCGAGTTTGCCGCCATCAAGGAGCGGCTCATCTACGGCGAGGTTTACGCGGAGGAAAAGCTCAGCGCCAGACTGCGCGAGCTGGTCATTTTGGTCGTGGCGACGACGAATCAGACGATGAACGAGGTCAAGCGCCACACCGCCGCGGCGCTCGCGTGCGGCGTGAAGCCTGAGGAGATCAAGGAGGCCGTCTACCACTGCGCGCCGTACATCGGCCTCCCGCGCACGCTCAACGCGCTTTCCTGCATCAACGAGGTCCTTCCGGAAGCGAAACAGTGAGAAATTTCAATAGATAGGAGTGCAGTAGAATGAAAACCTTAGTTGCCTATTTTTCCGCCAGCGGCCAGACCGCGAAGCTTGCCAAGACCCTTGCCGGTGTGACCGGCGGCGACCTCTTCGAGATCGCGCCCGAGACGGCCTACACCGCTGCCGATTTGGACTGGATGGATAAAAAGAGCCGCAGCACCATCGAGATGAAGGACCCCAAGAGCCGCACCGCCATCGCGGGCAAGGTCGCGGATATGGCGCAGTACGACACGGTGTTCGTGGGCTTTCCCATCTGGTGGTATCAGGCCCCGCGCATCATCGAGACGTTCCTCGAAAGCTACGACTTTTCGGGCAAGACCGTCATCCCCTTTGCCACCTCCGGCGGCAGCGGCATGGGCGGCGAGGACATTTTGAGATCCGCTTGCTCGAAGGGGACAAAGTGGCTCCCCGGCAAGCGCCTGAGCAGCCGCGAGAGCATGGCAAGCGTGCAGAAATGGGTCGAGAGCCTGGGACTGTAAACAAAAAAAGCGGCCCAAGTGAACCTTTAAGCCGTCTGCGGAAAAACAAAAAAGCGTGCCAAGTGGCGCGTCACAAGCGTTTTCGCTGTGCGAAAACCTTGGTGCACAAGCAATTCACCTGCTTGTGCGCTGTTAAATGTCCCACGGATACCAAAACCGGCGCATTTGCGCCGTGCAAGCATTTTGCGCAGCAAAATCTTGGCGGAGGTGGGATTCACTTCCACCGAGCATTTTAATTACCCTTGGGTTAAGCCGCCTGCGGCGCGTGAAACAAAAAACGCGCCGAGTGGCGCGTCACAAGCGTTTTCGCTGTGCGAAAACCTTGGTGCACAAGCAATTC
>OHRD01000579.1_pt1 | contig 16396 bp, 14 predicted proteins | sample 1578371 | NCBI WGS metagenome assembly OHRD01 (sample SAMEA3879505, study PRJEB24766) | human gut metagenome | biome: human-associated habitat; feature: feces | place: USA | collected 1985/1987
AATTCACTCTTTATTTCCCCTATACTCACGAACCCGCGCTATCGCGCTTTTTCGTCCTGCTTCGCAGCCGCTTCCTTTTCTTTTGCGCTCATTACATCATAATTTTTTCCTATAATACATATATGAGTAAACTGCTGGAAGAATACAAGGAATAATAGCTGCTGCAATGATTATCCATATATTTTTAAGTGGTGATGTAATTATTAGTACTATCCCTCCGATTACCATGCATTTCCCTCCAAATCTATGCGTATTAAACCAATTATCTGCATCGTTTAATGCCCATGAAACACGAAAACCTATCGTATAGTTCTGCTTAATCTTAGGTATAAAATTACCTAATATAATATATAAGACTCCAATAAGAAGTGAACTAAAGAATCCCATATCTAACTGATATCCAAGATTATATCCATAGACAGTAGTACAGACAGCAATAGAAGTCAATGGACATATCCACATAACTATTGAACGCATTTTGCCATTAATATTTTTTGCCTTTGGATCTATAGAGGCTGCTATTATGCTTATCAAGTGTACAGCTGATAATATAGCTGGAAGTCCAATAACTGCAAAACCTTTAGATGAATAACCATCTGGCTGGTTATTAGCTCCCCAATGTGTTACGACCGTATCTGGTAACTGATTCCATAACAATAATCCCATAATAATTGGAAGAAGTATTATTCCTAATGTAATTAACAGCATTTTTTTATTTTCTTTAATCATATTATTTTTCTCCTTTAAATTCACTAATCCATAACATAAGCTCTTCAAGAACAGATGCATTAAGCTCATAATAAATAAACTTTCCTTCACGTTCGTCCCGAATTAGATCAGCCTCCTTTAATACCGATAAATGCCTTGAAATAGCCGCACCAGATACTGAAAAATGATCACTAATCTCTCCTGCCGATAAGCGCGAATGTTTAAGAAGTTTAAGTATCTCACGCCTTGTAGGATCTGCAAGTGCCTGAAGTGTATTCTGTAGTGCCAAATTAACACCTCCCTGCTTGATATTTAATATTTAACATTTAACTTAAATGTTAAATATATTGTAACACAACCTATAAATATGTCAAGTAAAAAACAGCCAGACCAAAAACGGTCTGACTGCTGCTATGTATTCATAGCTTCCTTAATTTCAAACACCTTGTCAACCTCTTTCCACCCCTCACATCTTATAAACCTGTCATCAGGAAGTTCTTCACGTATATTCCATGGCCGGTTAAATACTGCAATCCTGCAGCCTTCAAAGTGCGAAACATGCCAAAAAGCAGCCGGTGAATCCTCCACCGCAAAGTCAAAAGACATTCCATATAACTGCTCTAAGGTCAGATTATAAACATAATTCTGCTTACAGGTTTCACGCCCATATTTATCCACACAATATAAAGGCACTCTTTCAAGCTTATGTTCATCAAGCCAGAGCCTTGAGGGTTCATATGAATTAAAAGGTCTTCCAGTAATAATAAAAACCTCATGTCCCATATCAACCCACTTATTAATCGTCTCTGATGCTCCTGGCGTTTCCTCATAATTCAGAAGATTATCCGGAAAATGTCCTGCTTTCATCAATTCTTCATATTGACTATCCGTTAAATTAAAGGTTTTCTTAAGATTGAAAAACTGCACCTCTCTATATGGCACATCTATGCCAAACATTTGCTTTGCAATTTTTGTGAAAGCAAGTGCAGTTTCACATAATACATCATCAAAATCTATATATATTCTCATCTATTATTTACTCCTGTTATAGGTTTTTGGCGTATCAGATTGACCATGATATCATTATATTACTATATTTTAAAAAATCCCTCAAGCAGACATAGCTGTTCTTTCTACTATCTGCTTAAGGGAAATATTAACTGGTATAACAAATGTAAAATCTGTTTTTATTATGAACGGTGATGAAGCTCCTGTACAGTCCTGCTTATCTCTTCCCTGACCTTTTCATCCTCCTTAGGAATCTTGTTCAGCTTTTCAAGAAGATCTGCAGTGTTATGCTCACAGCCGACTTTTCTTAATGACTCACATGCTGCAAACACAACATCCTCATCATTATCATCAATCAGCCTTAACAAAAGATCAATACTACTGTTATTATCATTAGCTCCCAGTGCCTTTGCAAGTTCAAGCTTTTCTTCCTTTGTGCCATGTACATAATCTGCCAGCACATAAAAATCATTTTTCTTTACAAGATGCTCTATCTTTTCACTAACTGTCTTTTTCTTAAATAACATATTCATTTCCTCGCTTTCATGCCAAAGGTTAATTACAGCATACCCTAAAACCGATATGTAATAATCAGCCTCTTTCTTATAATTTATTATATTATCGCGCTTAAGATATGTAAAATGTATATTTTATATAACACTTATATAATATTTACATATACATTTTTTATGGTTATACTATATCTTGAATGAAGAATGGCATAAATTACAGAACAATTAAGCAATCCTAAACCATGAAAGGACAATAATGCAATGACACTTGACTATTACAGAATATTTTATTATGTAGCCAGATATAAAAGCTTTTCAAAGGCTGCCCAGATTCTTGGCAACAACCAGCCTAATATAACAAGATATATCAATCTTCTTGAACATGAACTTGGATGCAGCTTATGTGTAAGAACTCACAAAGGAATATCTCTGACACCAGAAGGACAACTATTGTATGAACATGTCGAAGCTGCTATGTATCAGCTAAAGAATGCACAGGATGCCCTTAAGAAAAAACAGAGTCTTGAAAGTGGAACTATAACTATCGGAGTTAGTGATACAGCACTCAGGCTTTATCTTTCAGATAAACTTGAAACCTTTCTTTCACTATATCCCAATGTAAGAATTAAACTTACTAATAATTTCACCGCTCAAGCTATTACTGCACTTGAAAAAGGACTTGTTGACTTCTGTATTGTTACCACACCTTTTTCAATCGACAGAGCATTTACACAAAATACTCTATATACGTTTGAAGAAATATTGATAGGCGGCAGAAAATATGAACACCTTGCGGATAATATCCTTAATATTAATGATTTAAGTTCTTATCCTTACATATCATTAAATGAAGGCTCTGGTTCATACTCGCTGTATTCAGAGTATTTTTATAATAACCATCTTCATTTTGAACCGGAAATGCTGGTATATTCCACAGACCAGATTATGCCACTCATACGTTCTAATCTGGGACTTGCCTTCTATCCGGAAGAGCTTGCCATAGATGAACTTAATAAAGGAAACATATATAACATTAAACTGAATGAGCCCGTACCACAAAGACAGGTGTGTCTGATACAGGACACCAGAAGAATTCAGAGTATAGCTGTAAAACGCTTTTTAGATATATTATTACAGAAATGATATACTTTTTCATATTTTTTAATATACATTTATTCAACTCAAACTACCAATCTGCATATTATGTATAAAGCCGCCCATGTAACAGGATACACAGGCGGCTCACTTCCAAGCAACAAGTAGAAAATTTTAGTTATTTAATTAATTTCTACCAACAATTCTTTTATATCATTCACCATAGCCTCGTTTGTCATGCCAAGCTCCTTTAGAAGCTCTGCCGGATTATAACGGTCATAGAACTTCTTTTCAAGCCCATAATTCTTAACTTTAACATTACTTGCTGAATAAAAGGCTGCAATCTTGTGCCCAAAGCCTCCATCGACAATACCATCTTCAAGTGTAACTACAAGACTATGATTATGACCTATTTCTTCAAGTAAATCTGTATCAAGCGCCGAAGCGAATCTCGGATTAATAAGTGTTGGCGTAAAACCCAATTCTTCCTTTACTGCTGCTGCCAGACTTTCACCCATCTGATAGAAATCGCCAAGTGCAATTATAGCTGCTTTCTCACCCTGTTTTTCTACCTTAAACTTTCCTATATTGTCATAATCCTTATCTGACTCACGTTCGGTTACTTCATTACCAGGAATGAGTATCATAACCGGATGTTCCTTCTGGTCAAGCGACCAGTCAAGCATATTAATATACTCACTCTTTGAACTCGGTGCTAGTATTACAAGATTAGGTATGTTAGAAAATGCTGATATTCCAAAAATACCAAGATGTGTAACATCTGTAAGTCCTGCAAAACTTGTATAATTAAGTAATATTGTAACCGGATTATTATTGATGCATACATCCTGAGATATCTGATCATATGTCCTCTGAATAAATGTCATGTTTGTTACAACAAGTGGCTTTGCTCCATTCTTAGCTGCTCCTGATGCCATTGCAACTGCCTGCTCCTCTGCTATTCCAACATCAATATACTGATCTCCAAGTTCTTCTCTTAACTCTGGTGAAAGTCCTACTGCCATTGGCATTGCAGGAGTAATGACGAGCACATCTTTATCTTTCTTTACTTTCTTCACTATATAATCCGCTGTTATTGATGTGTAATCTTCGCCATCACCAAAGTCTATTGTTGAAAGTCCTGTTTCCCTGTTAAAAGGCATGCACCAGTGCCATGCTTCTTTATTTTCCTCTGCTATCTTGTAACCAAGTCCCTTTTCGGTATGAATATGGACAACTATTGGATGTTCAATATCTTTAACCTTATTAAAAGCATCAATAAGTGTTGGTATGTCATTACCATTTTCCACATACATATAATCAAGACCAAATGCCTTAAATATGTTGTTCTCAGCCCTTCCTTTAGTTTCACGAAGCTTTGAAAGGTTCTTATATATTCCACCATGGTTCTCTGCAATCGCCATTTCGTTATCATTAACAATTATGATAAGGTTAGAGTCAAGCTCACTTCCTGCTACGTTTAAAGCCTCCATGGCTTCTCCACCTGATAAAGAACCATCTCCTATGAGTGCAATAACATTTCTCTTTTCACCCTTTAAATCTCTTGCCTTAACAAGTCCTGTTGCAAGTGAAATAGATGTAGATGTGTGTCCCACATTAAACAAATCATGCTCACTCTCATCCGGATTAGTATAACCTGAATCCTCTGAAAAATGATCCTCATAAATATATCCTGCTTTTCTGCCTGTCAGTATCTTATGAGGGTAGCTCTGATGTGAAACATCAAAAACAAACTGGTCTGTTGGTGAATTGAACACGTAATGTAACGCTATTTCTGCTTCTACTATACCAAAATTAGGTCCGAAATGTCCGCCAATCTTTGTTAATCTGTTAAATAATGCTTCTCTAATTTCTGCTGCAAGCTTATCTAACTCATCAACCTTGAATTTCTTAACATCCGTTGCTTCATTTATACGTTCTATTAATTCATACATATTCTTTCTCTCCACAATATATAAATATTACCCGTATTATACGATATATATTCTACTCATAACACGAATTTATATCAGTTTATCACCTAAAGTTTACTTTAAGTCAATTCGTATATATTAAAATACTATTAACATTTTATTAAATTCAACTTAATACTGCTTTATTTGTGATAATCAGTAAGCTTTTCATACATCTGCTTTATATATCCATCCTCTTTAGAATTCACAAACACCGTTTTATTGCTGCTTTTTATCATAAGCACCGGAGAATAGCCATCCCATATAAAAAGCATACATTTACCATATGTCCTGCCCTTATAATTGCCTACATCATATTCGTTAGTAGAGCCTCCATTAGTTCTTGTAAAGTTATCCTTAGGCATCTCATTAAAAAGCTGCACTTCCTGTATGTCGTTTATATTTATACTACATTTATAACCTCCTCCTGCTGCCATAAATGTATCATCTGCTATATAAACATTCATCTTTACATGTATAAATGGAACAAGTACCGCCACAGTAAATATGCATGAAGCTGTTATAACAACAGTAAGTATTCCTACAAGAATCTGTGCGCCTCTGTTCGCATAGTTAAATGCATAATTCATGTCATACATTCTGTTCTTTATAAGCATATGTCTATCATTAGGATTGTAATAAAATCCGTACTTCCAGTATTCATCATCATCTACATACAACGATGTATCATCGGCTGCCAGTACCTCTGTTCTTTTTCTTCTTGCCACAACGAAAAACACTATCATAATTATACTTCCAGTAAAATTCACGATTGAATATACAATAATATCAGTTCCATACAAAATACCATGCAGCATATACTCTGTGGCAATATAACTAAATGCTATCGTATTAAACAGGCTCATCATTATAAGTCCAAGTGACACATATTTTTTATATATCTGGTTCATTGTTATATTAACATCGGAATTCTCACTATATACTGTGCGTTCTCTGGAATTAACATATATATTAAATATATACAACACAACCGCTACTACAATTGATACTATAAAATATATATTCATATCTCTGAATAACATATCTGAATGTCTCACAAGAACAACTGGTATGTATATAACTGCTGTCAGTACTATAAGCATCCAGTGATACTTCATACTAACAGAGGTCTTTCCATTAGAAGCTGAAAGCCTTGTATCAATATATACTTTTTTCTGTTCCTCAATAAGCCAGCCATTTTTCATCTTAAGTTCATACATTTTCCTGTGGCCGACTATGACAATAAGCTGTATTCCTACGGTATATACGAATATCCACAATATATATATGAATATCGATATAATCATATTCACAACACATATACCACATATACAATCGATAATACAATATTAATATTGTTAAATACATTAAACTGCTTTTTTGTCCTGCTCATCAAAGAAGTTACTTCTGCAGCTTCTTTCTTCTCTGCTGGTATATGGACTCCCAGATACATACCAGCCTTATATTCAAAGCTTGACACCATCGTTAATCTCATAATCATTATTATAAATAAATTTGTTACAAAAAACATAACTGCCATAAATATTTCCATATATGCTCCAATCCGCAGCGAAGGAGGATGTTAACCTTTATATCCGCTGCTTTTTTAATTTATTCTTTATCTGCACCTACACTCACGAACCCGCACTTTCACACTCCTGCGTCCTTCTTCGCAGCCGCTTCCTTTTCTTTTAAACTCATTATATTATAATTTACTCAGTTATAACTTGCTTCTCTTCTACACATTTCATCTTAGAATATATCTTGTCACACATATTAAGAAGATCTTTTTTATCCATACCTGTTATACTTGCTTCTGCTGACAACAGCTCAAGTTCTGCTTCCAACTTTTCCCGGAACACAATATCCATATCAATATTCTTAGCAACAACAGCACCATGTCTTCTGTCTATATTTATATAGCCTTCTGTCTTTAATATCTGATATGTCTTATTGACTGTCATTGTATTAACGCCTGCATCTTCTGCTAACTGCCTTACTGTTGGAAGACTTTCACCAGGCTTTAACTCACCATGTCCTATTCCCATAACTATCTGGTTACGCAGCTGGACATATATTGGAATACTGCTGTTCATATCTAATTCGATAATCATAATAATTCACTCTTTCTTTTTATACTATATATTAAGTTTTGTCTTATTTGTATTATTCATTATAATACAAATAATATTTTTGTCAATAAATTTGGCTCTTCTGGCATAATGGTGGAAGCCTCTAATAAAAATACTTTTTATAAAATTATTCTTTTCCTGCCTATCCATCCGTCAATCGCACAAAAAGAAAGGTAAGTGTCTGCTTAGCAGCCGCCTACCTTTCTTTTGCATTCATTACTACTTATTTTACTTATCTTCCAGCCAGTTTATCTATAATATTTCTGGCTACATATACTCCACTAGCTGAAGCATGTGAAAGTGAATGTGTTACACCACTTCCATCACCAATTATATATAATCCCTTGTATTTAGTTTCAAGATTATTATCAATCTCAACTTCCATATTATAAAACTTGACTTCCACACCATAAAGAAGTGTATCATCATTGGCAGTACCAGGTGCTATCTTATCAAGTGCGTATATCATCTCTATAATACCATCAAGAATACGTTTAGGAAGCACCAGGCTTAAGTCACCAGGTGTTGCCGCAAGAGTTGGCTTTACAAGTCCTTCCTCTATTCTCTTTTCAGTACTTCTTCTTCCTCTCATAAGGTCGCCGAATCTCTGCACAATAACTCCGCCACCAAGCATGTTAGAAAGCCTTGCAATGCTTTCACCATATCCGTTACTATCCTTGAAAGGCTCTGAAAAATGCTTTGCAACAAGAAGTGCAAAGTTGGTATTCTCTGTCTGCTTCTCAGCTCCCTCATAGCTATGTCCGTTTACAGTTACTATTCCATTTGTGTTCTCATTAACAACGATTCCATTAGGATTCATACAGAAGGTACGAACAAGATCCTCGAACTTTTCTGTTCTGTATACAATCTTGCTTTCATATAACTCATCTGTAAGATGGGCAAATATAACTGCTGGAAGTTCAACACGTACACCAATATCTACACGATTGGACTTTGTTGGAATATCTAAAGCTTTACAGACATTTTCTATCCACTTGCTGCCGCTTCGTCCTACTGAAACGATACACTTGTCACAGTCCATATGCTCATCCTTATAGAATATCCTGTATCCTCCATCTATAACCTCAATATCACTTACAGGCGTGTTAAAGTAAAAGTCAATATGGTCTTTCATTTCATCATACATGTTTTTAAGAACAATATAATTAATATCAGTTCCCAGATGCCTTACAGAAGCATCAAGAAGCTTTAGCTTATTCTGCATACATAGTGTTTTAAACTTGGTTCCAGCAGTTGAATACATGTGTGTTTCTTCACCACCATGTGAGGTATTGATTGTATCAACATACTTCATAAGTTCAATAGCCTCGTCTCTTCCGATATACTCGTAAAGCGTTCCACCAAAATCATTCGTAATATTATATTTTCCATCGGAAAATGCTCCTGCTCCTCCAAAACCATTCATAATAGCACATGTTGGACACTTAATACACGATTTAATCTTCTTGCCATCTATAGGACACTTTCTTTTCTCTAAAGTATTTCCCTCCTCAAACACAGCCACCTTAAGCTTTGGTGACTTTTTCATAAGCTCATATGCTGAGAAAATCCCACCTGGACCTGCTCCTATTATTATTACATCATATTTATCACTCATGCCATACCTCTTTTCCACATAACTAAACTTTACAATATTAGCTGCAATCAATCTTTTTGCTCCTGCTTTTTTATAGCCTCATTAAGATTATTTTCTATCTTTTCAAGTGTAACACACATGCTTTTAAGCTCTTCCTCTGATATATTCTTACAGAATACATCTTGTGCCATATTGAATAAATCAGACACCTTATCTGCCTTTATTTCTCCCTCCTTAGTAAGCTTTATCACCCATGAGCGCCGGCACTCTGGATTACTCTCTCTTATTATAAGCCCCATCTTCTCCAGCCTGTCAAGTGTTCTTGACATAGTAGTTACATCTATCAGGCAGACATCTGACAGTTCTCTTTGTGTCATCTGTCCACCTTTTTTTAATTCATATAATATTCTTGGCTGTCCCTGTCCTACTGTTAATCCCATATCTATAAAATAAGGTCTTAAAAGTCTTCTTCTAAGCATTTCCACATCAAAAAGATAATGCCTGACCTCTCCATATTTCATACTAATCTCCATTTCTTTGCATATTTTTACACATATCAGTTAAATACTACTAATAATCATCAGATTATAACAATCTGAAATCTTTAACTAAGCTCAAACTGTCCTGTATACAGCTGATAATATCTGCCTTTTTGTTCAAGCAGTTCATCATGACTTCCTCTTTCTATAATCTGTCCTTTTTCAAGCACCATTATAGCCTTTGAGTTTCTGACCGTAGATAATCTGTGTGCTATTACAAATACTGTTCTTCCCTCCATGATAGCATCCATGCCTTTTTCTATCAACCCTTCAGTTCTAGTATCCACTGAGCTTGTAGCCTCGTCAAGTATAAGCACTGGTGCCTTTGCTATCGCTGCCCTTGCTATGGCAAGAAGCTGCCTCTGTCCCTGTGATAAGTTGCTTCCATCAGAATAAAGCATGGTATTATATCCATCTGGAAGACGTCTTATGAATGAATCTGCATTGGCTATTAAAGATGCATTTCTAACCTCTTCATCAGTTGCATCCAGTTTTCCATACCTTATATTATCAGCTATTGTTCCTGTAAACAAATGTGTATCCTGAATAACCATGGCAAGTGATTTTCTTAAGTCATCCTTCTTAATATCCTTTATGTCTATGCCATCATAAGTTATTGTGCCTGACTGTATATCATAGAATCTGTTTATAAGGTTAATGATCGTTGTCTTTCCAGCACCAGTCGAGCCAACAAATGCTATTTTCTGGCCTGGCTTCGCATAAAGAGTGACGTCATTTAATATAGTTTTTCCTGGAACGTATCCAAACACAACATTTTTAAATCTTACGTCACCACGCAGCTCAACCAGATAAGTTCCATCATTAGCGGCTGCCTTATCCATGTTTTTATCTATCGTCTGGCTTTTAACCTTTTCTTTATAAGAATCTGAATTCCAGTAAGTATTAAGCTCTGCTGGCACTTTCCATGCAAATACACCCGTATATTGACTACATTCTGTAAGACTTCCATCAGCATTCTTAACTGCGTTACAAAGTGTTACGCTGCCTTCATCAATCTCTGGTTTTTCATCCATCATATCAAATATACGTTCTGCACCTGAAAGTGCTGATAACAGAAAATTGACCTGCTGGGTAAACTGATTAAGCGGCATGGCACTCTGACGTACATATATAAGATATGATGACAGACTTCCAAGATCCATAAGTCCTTTAAGTGTAAATAAACCACCCACACATGCTGATATCGCATAATTAAGATATGACAGGCTTACAATAGTTGGGATCATCATTCCTGCAAAAGCAAGTGCATTAGTAGACTCTTTCCTGAAACTTTCATTCATCTCACAAAACTTCTCAAAATTCTTTTGTTCATGGTTGAACACCTTTTCAACCTTCTGTCCTGCCATCATCTCCTGTACAAAGCCATTAATCTTACCAAGCTCCTCCTGCTGCCTGTTAAAATATTTCTTGCTATGTTTACTGTTAAACTTAATAAAGAAAAACATGATAACAAGAAACACAATAACTATAACTGATAATCTTACACTTAAAACCATCATCATGATAAGAGTGCCAAAAAGCATTATAAAGCTCTGGATTATCATAGCGAAGCTGTTATTCATAGCTTCTTGTACAGTATCCACATCATTGGTAAATCTGCTCATAAGCTCACCATGTGTATGAGCATCAAAATATTTTAAAGGAAGCTTCTGTACATGTGCAAAAAGATCATTTCTTATATCCTGTATAACCTTCTGTGATACCTTTACCATAATGCGGTTATAGCCAAATGTACACAAAGCCCCGCAGGCATACATAACACCCATGGCAATAACTGCCTTAAGAAGTCCTTCCATGTCTCCCGGTACTATAAAATGATTTACAACTGGTTTTACAAGATATGTGCCTGCCACATTCGCTCCTGCACTTATCAGCACAAGCAGTGCAACGAGCATAAACATCCATTTATAATGACCAAGGTAAACAAGCAGATGCTTTATAGCTTTCTTAGTATCCTTAGGTCGTTTATATCCAACATACTTTGCCATTATAAATCTGCTCCTTCCTTCTGTGATTCGTATATTTCCTGATATATCTTATTGGTTCTTAATAATTCCTCGTGTGTTCCTATTGCATTTACACAACCCTTATCGAGTATAATTATCTGATCTGCATGCTTAACAGAAGATATCCTCTGTGCAATAACAAGCTTAGTCATATCCGGAAGCTTCTTTGCAAGTTCTTCCCTTATCCGCCCTTCAGTTGCAGTATCCACAGCACTTGTTGAATCATCCAGTATGAGTACCTTCGGTTTCTTTAATATAGCCCTTGCAATACATATACGCTGCTTCTGTCCACCAGAAACATTGACACCTCCTTGTCCCATCTCTGACTCATACCCCTGTGGAAGTCTGTCTAAGAATTCATCTACACAGGCTATATGACAAGCTTCATCTATCTCTTCCTTCGTTGCATTTTCATTACCCCAGCGAAGGTTTGATATCAGAGAACCAGAAAACAAGGTATTCTTCTGCAGAACAACAGCAATTGCATCACGCAGATGTTTTACCGGATAATTCTTAACATCCACTCCATCTATACGCACCGTTCCCTTAGTGGCATCATATAGTCTTGGAATAAGCTGTACAAGAGTAGTCTTTGAAGAACCTGTCTGTCCTATGATGCCTACTGTCTGTCCTGGCTTTATATGAAATGAAACATCTGAAAGTACGTATTCCTTTGCTTCATTTTTATACTTAAACCACACATGGTCGAACTCTATTTCACCATGCTTAACACTTATATCCTGCGAGTTTTCATCAGTAATGTCGATTTTTTCGTCAAGCACCTCGACTATTCTTGTAGCTGATGCTAAAGAACGTGTCATCATAAGGAATACATTTGACATCATCATAAGTGAATTAAGAATAAGCAGAACATAGCTTAAAAAGCTTGTCAGTTCTCCAATCTTAAGCTGTCCGTTATTAATAAGATGTCCACCAACAAAGAGAATCGCAATAATAGTTCCATACATAACGAACTGCATAGCCGGCATGTTAAGTACTGCTATTCCAAATGCCTTTTCAGATTCTGACTTAAGCTTAGCATTAACATCCTTAAACTTATCTACCTCATACTCTCCCCTGACATATGACTTTACAACCCTTACCGCTGTAAGATTCTCCTGTATACTACGATTAACAAGGTCAATAGCATTCTGCATCTTTGCGTACAATGGTCTTACATTCATAATAATTATGATAAGCAAGACCGCAAGTATAGGAAGTGCCACAAAGAATACAAGGGCTAGTGTTCTGTTAATAGTAAATGCTATTGACGATGCAAATATAAGCATAACAGGGCTTCTTCCAAAAGGCCTCATACCAGTTGAGACTGAATTCTGGATATTGGTAACATCACTTGTAAGACGTGTAACAAGCGACGATACCCTGAAATGATCTATATTAGAAAATGAATAAGACTGAAGCTTTTCATATTCTGCCTTTCTTATATTCGCGCCAAGTCCCTGTCCGGCAAGTGCCTGGAATCTGGCGCTCCCTATTCCAAGCACAAGTGCTATAAGCGCACATAAAGCCATCTCAAATCCTTTGACATATATATAATGAGTATCGCCATTGGCCACACCATTATCTATAAGGTCAGCCATGATCATAGGCACCAGAAGTTCAAGCATAGCCTCAACAGCTATACATATAAGTGCCAGATAAGCATATTTTTTATATTGCTTCATATAAGAAAAAATTCTTCTTAGCATTATTAGTCGTACCTCCGATTGTTGTATATGCAACTATTGTAACATCAATTATTGCAATGTCAAGTTTACGATATCTGATTTGTTATATTAGGTTTGCAACATCAGGTTTGTGATATCAATTTTTGAAATATCAAGTTGTAATATATTATTGACATCTGCATATAAAAATGATAAGGTATAGCCATAATGATTGTTAATTATTTATCAATCTTATTTTATTAGCATAGTTACATCTTGTAATGCTATACAATATACATTTTATTGTCATATGATTACTCATAAGATGTATATAATTATCTAAGAAAAGGGGAACTAATCATGAACAAAGAAAAAGCTTTAGTTGTCGATAACATCCAGTCTCTTGAGGAGCTTATAAGCTCTGTAAAAGAGGCACAGCGCATATTTTCGACATATTCACAGGAACAGGTTGATAAGATATTCACCGCTGCCGCCCTCGCTGCTAATAAGGCAAGAATACCTCTTGCCAAGATGGCTGTTAAAGAAACTGGTATGGGAATAGTTGAAGACAAGGTTATCAAGAATCACTATGCTGCAGAGTATATCTACAACGCATACCGTGATACTAAGACATGTGGTGTCATCGAAGAAGATAAAGCCTATGGCATTAAGAAAATCGCAGAACCTATTGGTGTTGTAGCGGCTGTTATTCCTACAACTAATCCAACATCTACCGCTATATTCAAGACTCTTATTTCATTAAAAACCCGTAATGGTATCATCATAAGTCCACACCCACGTGCTAAGGAAAGCACTATAGCTGCTGCTAAGGTTGTACTTGAGGCTGCTGTTGCTGCCGGTGCTCCAGAAGGCATAATCGGCTGGGTTGATGTTCCAAGCCTTGAACTTACCAACACTCTTATGAAAGAAGCTGACATAATACTTGCAACTGGTGGTCCAGGTATGGTTAAAGCAGCTTATTCATCTGGAAAGCCTGCACTTGGAGTAGGTGCCGGTAACACACCTGCTATTATTGACAGCACTGCCGATGTTATACTTGCCGTCAACTCTATTATACATTCCAAGACATTTGATAATGGTATGATATGTGCTTCTGAACAGTCAGTTATTGTTGACTCATCTATATACAAGCAGGTTAAAGAAGAATTCACTAAACGCGGCTGCCACTTCCTTAGTAAGACAGAGCTTGATAAGGTAAGAAAGACCATCATTATCAATGGTTCATTAAATGCCAAGATTGTTGGCCAGAGTGCTTATAATATCGGAAAGCTTTCTGGTATAGAGGTTCCTGAAAGCACAAAGATTCTCATTGGTGAGGTTACCTCCGTTGACCTTTCAGAGGAATTCGCACATGAGAAGCTGTCTCCTGTTCTTGCCATGTATAAGGCAAAGGATTTTGATGATGCCGTAGGTAAAGCTGAGCGTCTTATAGCCGATGGTGGCTTTGGTCATACTTCTTCTATATATATTAATGCTGCAACTGAAACTGATAAGCTTGCCAGATTCGAGGAAGCTATGAAGACCTGCCGTATTCTTATTAATACACCTTCTTCACAGGGCGGTATTGGTGATCTTTACAACTTTAAGTTAGCACCATCCCTCACTCTCGGCTGTGGTTCATGGGGTGGAAACTCTGTATCTGAAAATGTAGGTGTCAAGCACCTTATTAACATAAAGACTGTTGCTGAGAGGAGAGAAAATATGCTGTGGTTTAGAGCACCTGAAAAGGTATACTTCAAGAAAGGCTGCCTTCCTGTTGCACTTAACGAGGTAAAGACTGTATTAGGAAAGAAGAAAGCATTTATTGTAACAGACCAGTTCCTGTACAAGAATGGTTATACTAAATGTGTTACCGACAAGCTTGATGAACTTGGCATAACTCATACGACATTCTTCAATGTTGCACCTGATCCTACCTTAGAGTGTGCTATAGAGGGAACTAAGGCTATCAACAGTTTTGAGCCAGACTGCATCATAGCTATCGGTGGTGGCTCTGCTATGGATGCTGCCAAGATTATGTGGGTTATGTATGAACATCCTGAGGTTGACTTTATGGATATGGCTATGAGATTTATGGATATAAGAAAACGTATATACACATTCCCTAAAATGGGAGAAAAGGCTTACTTTATAGCAATTCCTACTTCCTCTGGTACTGGCTCAGAGGTTACTCCTTTTGCGGTTATTACTGATGAAAAAACTGGCATAAAGTACCCTCTTGCTGACTATGAACTGCTTCCTAAGATGGCAATTATTGATGCTGATATGTGTATGGACCAGCCTAAGGGACTTACTGCTTCATCTGGTATAGATGCACTTACTCACGCACTTGAAGCTTATGCATCTATTATGGCGACTGATTATACAGACGGTCTTGCACTTAAAGCTATGAAGAATATATTTGAATATCTCCCAGCCGCATATGAGAATGGGTCACACGATGCCAAAGCAAGAGAACAGATGGCTACTGCTTCTACTATGGCTGGTATGGCATTTGCCAACGCCTTCCTTGGAGTATGCCACTCCATGGCTCACAAGCTTGGCGCTTACCATCATATACCTCACGGTATTGCTAACGCTCTCCTTATAACAGATATAATGCGTTTTAATGCTGCAGAAGTTCCAGCAAAGATGGGAACCTTTTCACAGTATGCTTATCCTCACTGCAAGGAAAGATACGTTGAATGTGCTGAATTCCTCGGAATTCAGGGTAAGAACGCTGATGAAAAGTTTGAGAATTTCTTAAAAGCCATTGAAGAACTTAAGGACAAGGTTGGAATCAAGAAAACTATCAAAGACTATGGTGTTGATGAGAAAGATTTCCTTGCTACACTTGATGAGATGGTTGAGAATGCCTTTGATGATCAATGTACAGGTGCCAATCCAAGATATCCTCTTATGAGCGAAATAAAGGCTATGTATCTTAAGGCTTACTATGGAAAAGAGGTTAATCCAGAGGATATAAAGACTAAGTAATATAAATAATCAATATAAATTATATATATTATTATGATGATATATTGTCAATGTCAGATAACATTATTCTCACTGACAGACACAACGGGCTTGTGATATGTACAATACCACTTGTCCCGTTATATAAAGATATGAATGGAT
>OHRD01000585.1_pt1 | contig 16300 bp, 13 predicted proteins | sample 1578371 | NCBI WGS metagenome assembly OHRD01 (sample SAMEA3879505, study PRJEB24766) | human gut metagenome | biome: human-associated habitat; feature: feces | place: USA | collected 1985/1987
TTAGATATTTTATCATTACCTGCCAATACAATTCCATTTGGTATAATAGAAAATGCCATAACAACAATTAAAAATAAACTTACAGCTCTCTTCATATATGCTCCTTTAACCTACAATGATTAATAACCGGCTCAATTATATTATTTCACCCTTACGCTTTTCTTCACCCACAAACCATATACCTTCTTTTTTTCATATACCATCACAGCTCTTACCTGAATTTTTACTTTCTTTTTGCTTTTCAGGAGAGAAAGAAGGATGGAGCGATATTCTTGTTCGTCGATACCTTCCAGTGCTTCCGAGCGGATACTGGACGGAATGCCTTTCCGCTGCATCTCGTAGTTGATCTTGACACGTCCCCATTTGTTGAAGCGTAATTTGTCGTTTACGAAATAGCGTGCAAAGCGGCTTTCGTCGATGAAACGTTCTTGTAGCAGGCGGGAAACGATCCGGTCGCTTTCTTCCCCGGCCAATCCCGCCGCTTTGATTTTCTTTTCGACATCCTGGATGCAGCGTTCGCTGGCAGAACAGTAGGCGGCTGCCCGGTGAAGCATTTCAGATTCACTGATTTGTTTCATTTGCGTGCTTTTATGATCCGGTCCCTGCCGGACAGGTCTTGGATCAATTCGATATTCTTGTAGCCTTCTTCCTCCAGCATCTCAACAACCATATTGCCGCATGCCGCATTGATTTCGAAGTAGAGACGGCCGTTTCTTCTCAGTTTTTTCTTTCCGAAATGGGCAATATGCCAATAATAGAGCAGCGGGTCGTTGTCCGGGACGAAAAGAGCCAGGTGTGGTTCGTAGTCCAGCACGTTCCGCTCCATGTCTTTTTTTTCTTCCTCCTTGATGTAGGGCGGATTGCTGACGATAACGTCCAGAATAAACGGAATGTCCATTTCCGCTTTCTCCGGGTCTAGGATATCTGTCTGGATGAAAGTGACCGTTGTGTTGTTGCGTTTGGCATTCCGGCGGGCGGTCGCGAGCGCTTCCGCCGAAATGTCCGTCGCAATCACGCTTGCTTTTTTCAGATGCTTCCGGAGTGTGACGGCTATGCAGCCGCTTCCCGTTCCGATATCCAATATCTTGATCTTTTGGTCTGCATTGTCGAGGATGACCTGCTCGACCAGTTCTTCTGTTTCCGGACGCGGTATCAGGACGGACGGGTCTACTTCGAACTGAAGGCTGTAGAAATCGGCCGTTCCTAATATGTATTGGATAGGCTCCATCTGCTTCAAACGTTCGACTATGTCATGAATTCGGCTTTTTTCGCTTTCTGGCAGTTCTTTGTCTTTACAAAATAAAAAATGATGCGGCTGAATATTACAAACCCGCTCCATAATTAAACGAACTAGGCTGCTGACCTCGGAGGATGGGTATAGATCCCTCAATGATTCCTTAATGTATGCGATGGTTTCAGTCATATTTTGTTTTTGGGCAAAAGTAAGCATAAGATAAATTGCAACCAAACAAAGAAAGAATTTTCCGATATCGAAACAAAGGTTTCCAAACAGTGAAACAAAAATTTTTCTACGGTGAAAATATATTTTCCCGCTGGTTTTTCATAATCTTTGTACCTTTGTCCCGAGAACATCGCAAGGTATGTTTTGGGTTGCCCGAAACGATTCGAGTAACTCTAAACGCCTTGTCCTTGCAGGGAGCAGGATTATCCTCCAAAGTCGGATAATTCCAAAATCAACGATACCTTGTGGTGAATATAGGGTTACACATAATAAACTCTCTCTCTTCTCTTATACTGTTTATTCAAATGCGCAAGGAAAAACTGATAAAAATTGCTACCTTTGCACTCATTATCGGACTGCTAATGACCTGAGAAAGCAATTAAAACAACATATGAAACTCCTTCGTTGTCTTATAGGCTTTGGTCAGCCTCGCAGGGATAGCGAAGGAGTTTTCGCTTTAATATAAACCATGGCTGTACAAAGTGAAGCCGCACTTGAAAATGCTCTGATTCATGCTCTTGAACAAATGAGCTATGAATACGTGAAGATTGAAGAAGAAAGCAATCTTCGCGATAATTTCAAATGCCAGCTCGAAAAACATAATCGCAAACAACTTGCGGAAATAGGGCGTGAACATTTCACCGAATCGGAGTTTGAAAAGATTTTGCTTCATTTGGAGGGCGGCTCACGCTTTGAAAAATCCAAGAAACTGCGCGACCTCTATCCACTCGAAACCGAAAATGGGGAACGTGTGTGGGTGGAATTTCTCAATAAGAAACAATGGTGTCAGAATGAGTTTCAGGTATCAAACCAAATCACCATTGAGGGCAGGAAGAAATGCCGCTATGATGTGACGATATTGGTAAATGGTTTGCCGTTGGTGCAAATCGAATTAAAAAAGCGAGGGGTGGAACTGCGCCAAGCCTACGACCAAGTGCAACGCTACCATAAGACATCGTTTCATGGCTTGTTCGACTATATACAGGTTTTTGTTATTTCCAACGGTGTAAACACCCGCTATTTCGCCAACAACCCTAATCAAGGCTACAAGTTTACTTTCAATTGGACGGATAAGGATAACAACCCCTTCAACGACCTCAGTCTGTTTGCAGCAATGTTCTTCGATAAATGTACCCTTGGTAAGATGATTAGCAAATACATCGTGCTTCATGAGGGTGACAAATGTCTGATGGTGTTGCGCCCCTATCAGTTCTATGCCGTGGAGGAGATTTTGGATAAGGTGCAGAACTCTACCGACAATGGCTTCATTTGGCACACTACGGGAGCTGGCAAGACTCTTACTTCTTTTAAGGCGGCACAACTCGTTTCGGAGTTGGATGGCGTGGATAAGGTGATGTTTGTGGTGGACCGTCACGACCTTGACACGCAGACGCAATCGGAATATGAAGCGTTCGAACCCGGTGCAGTGGATAGCACGGACAACACCGATGAACTGACGAAGAAACTTTCAAGCGATTCGAAAATCATTATCACTACCATTCAGAAACTCAATGCAGCCGTTACGAAGCAATGGTACAGCAAGCGTTTGGATGAAGTGAGGAAGTCGCGCATCATCATGATTTTCGATGAGTGTCATCGTAGCCATTTCGGTGAGAGCCACAAAAATATTGTCAACTTCTTTACCAATACGCAAATATTCGGCTTCACGGGGACACCTATATTCAAGGAGAACTCTAAGAACGATCGTACTACCGAAGAAATCTTCGACAAGTGTCTGCACAAGTATCTGATTAAAGATGCCATTGCTGATGAGAATGTACTTGGCTTTTTGGTGGAATACTACCACGGCAACGAGGAGGTATCACCGGGACAGGAAAGCCGTATGCACGAGATTGCCAAATTCATTCTCAACAATTTCAGCAAATCCACCTTTGACGGTGAGTTTGACGCGCTATTTGCCGTGCAGAATGTGCCGATGCTCATTCGTTACTATAAGATTTTCAAGGCACTGAATCCTAAAATCTCAATCGGTGCAATCTTCACCTATTCATCGAACCCTAACGAGGACGATGAACTGACGGGCATGAACAGCGGTTTTGTCAGCGAATCCGTGCCGGAGGCTGACGATATGCAGGAAATCATCAACGACTACAACCAAATGTTCGGTACGAATTTCTCCATCGAGAATTTCCGTGCTTACTACGATGATGTCAATCTGCGGTTGAAAAAGAAGAAAACCGACATGAAACCGCTCGACCTTTGTTTGGTCGTGGGTATGTTCCTCACGGGCTTCGATTCCAAGAAGCTGAACACGTTGTATGTGGATAAGAATTTGGAATACCACGGATTGTTGCAAGCGTTCTCACGTACCAACCGTGTATTCAACGAGCGCAAACGTTTTGGTAAGATTGTCTGTTTCCGCGACCTCAAGAGCAATGTGGACGAATCCATAAAACTGTTCAGCAACGGGGGTACGGGCACTATCATCCGCGAGGCTTTCGAGGTGGTGAAAAAGGAATATGCCGACATCGCCAAAGATTTCCTTGCCAAATATCCCGACACTGCGGCTGTCGATGCGTTGAAGACCGAACCCGAAAAGCGCGACTTCATTCTCGCTTTCCGTGAGTTGATAAAGAAACATGCGGAGATACAAATCTACGAGGACTATTCGGAGGATGACCCCGAATTGGGCATATCCGAACAACAGTACAACGACTTCCGAAGTAAGTACCTCGACATTCACGACACGTTCCTTGATAGTACTACCGTAACCGTAGGCGGCACTTCCACTGAGGATAATTCCACCGAAGACGAAATAGGACTTGAAGACATCGACTTCTGTCTTGAACTGTTGCACAGCGACATTATCAATGTGGCTTATATCCTCGAGCTGATTGCAGAACTCAATCCGTTCAGTGAAAACTATGAGGAACAACGCCGCCATATCATCGACACAATGATTAAAGATGCCGAGCTGCGCAGCAAGTCTCAACTGATTGACGGCTTTATCCGCCAGAATGTAGATGAAGACAAGGAGGGCTTCGTGGAGCGCAAGAAGAAAGCGGATGGTTCTGTTGACCTCGAAGAACGGCTCAACCAATATATCCGTCAGGAAAAAGGCAAAGCCATTGACCGCCTTGCGGAAGATGAGCAGTTGCCTACCGAACTGCTGAACCGTTTCCTCTCGGAGTATGACTTCTCACAAAAAGTGCAACCCGAAATCATTCAAACGGCAGTCAAGGAGAAGCACCTCGGCTTGCTAAAGACGCGCAGAACCGTGAACCGTATTCTCGACCGTCTGCGCAATATTATCAGAACATTTTCTTGGGACTAAAAGATGGCGTATGAAAACAAATGACCCCGGCTATGTTTATATACTGACCAATCCCAGTTTTCGAGAGGATTGGGTGAAAATAGGTAAAAGTACTCGCCCCGTTGACATTCGTTCAAAGGAGTTGGACAATACCGCTGTGCCGTTGCCTTTTGAAATCTTTGCCACGATGAAGACTTCTAAATTCAATGAGGTTGAAAGACTTGTGCATAAGACAATAGACCGATTGACAGACTTGCGTATTCGGCAAAATAGGGAATTCTTTAATGTTGACCCCAAAGTGGCTCTTGATATTTTCAGAGACATCGCTTTGACAATTGACGATGCGGTCATAACTGAATATGAGGACAATAAACCTATTATAGCGCACCCCGAAAAGAAAGAAAAGAAATCAGAATTTTCTCGACCGAACAAACGGGAGCGATTCAAATTCAGCATGGTACATATCAAGATAGGTGAATATATTACTTTTATCCCTACCAATCTGAAAGTGAAAGTTGCAAGTGATGATTCCATCGAATATGACGGACGAATTTACAAATTGTCTCCTTTTGTCGGTACGTTTCTTCCGGAAGAAAAGAGAACACCTTCAAATGCCTATCAGGGGAGCAAGTATTTCTCGTACAACGGAAAAATATTAGATGACTTAAGGACAGCCTTTGAAAAAGAAGCTGATAATGAAATAAACATTGTAGAAAACAAAACTGTTTAAGAACATGAGTGAAGAACTCCAACAAAAACTCCGTGCCCAGCTTTGGGAGGTTGCCAACAACCTGCGCGGCAATATGTCAGCCAACGAATTTATGTACTTCTCGTTGGGCTTTATCTTTTATAAGTACCTTTCTGAAAAAATAGAGAACTATGCCGACCGTGCGCTTGAAGATGACGAAATCACTTTCAAACAGTTGTGGCAGTCAGGCGAAGAAGATGCCCTTGAACTTCAAGAGGAAGTCAAGAAGCAGTGTTTGGAAAATATCGGTTATTTTGTAGAGCCGCAATATCTCTTCACCTCTATCATTGACGCAATTAAGCGCAAGGAGAATATTATTCCCTCTCTCGAACGTTCGCTGAAGCGCATTGAGGACAGCACGCTCGGACAAGAGAGTGAGGACGATTTTGGAGGTTTGTTTTCAGACATAGACCTTGCTTCGCCCAAGCTCGGCAAAACTACCGATGACAAGAATACGCTCATATCCAATGTACTGATTGCTTTGAACGGCATTGACTTCGGAGCGGACGAAGCTACGCAGATAGATATTCTCGGCGATGCTTATGAATATATGATTTCTCAGTTTGCCGCTGGAGCGGGCAAGAAAGCCGGAGAATTTTACACACCGCAAGAAGTGAGCCAGATTCTTGCCGAGATAGTGACTATCGGACATACTCGCTTACGCAATGTATATGACCCTACTTGCGGTTCGGGTTCACTGCTTATTCGTGCAGCTCATACGGGACGGGCATACGAGATATTCGGGCAGGAGAAAAACCCCACTACTTACAACTTGTGCCGTATGAATATGTTGCTGCATGGTATCAAGTTCAGTAATTTCCAGATAGAGAATGGCGACACCTTGGAGGCGGACGCTTTCGGTGACACCCAGTTCGATGCCGTGGTTGCCAATCCTCCTTTCTCCGCAGAGTGGAGTGCCGCCGACAAGTTCAACAATGATGACCGTTTCAGCCGTGCCGGTCGCCTTGCTCCGCGCAAGACAGCTGACTATGCCTTTATACTGCACATGCTCTATCATCTTGTGGATGGTGGTACAATGGCTTGCGTTGTACCGCACGGCGTATTGTTCCGTGGTAATGCCGAGGGCGTTATCCGCCGTTTCCTTATCGAGAAGAAGAACTGCATTGACGCAATTATCGGCTTGCCAGCCAATATCTTCTACGGCACTTCCATTCCCACTTGTATTCTCGTGATGAAGAAATGCCGCAAGGAGGACGATAATATTTTGTTTATTGACGCAAGCAAGGAGTTTGAAAAGGTCAAGACCCAAAACAAACTACGCAAGGAGCATATCGACAAGATTGTAGATACTTACCGCAATCGCACCGAGATAGAAAAGTACAGCCACCTCGCCACCTTGCAGGAAGTAGCCGATAACGACTACAATTTGAACATTCCCCGTTATGTGGATACCTTTGAAGAGGAAGAGCCTATCGACATTAAGGCTGTCATGGCTGAAATCAAGGAATTGGAAGCCAAACGTGCTGACCTTGACAAAGAGATTGAAGGCTACCTCCGTGAACTGGGAATTGTAGAATAAAACGAAGAGGGTAAGATTATGGCTAAAAAGTTCGAGATAAGAAACAGCACAGCGGAGTTCTTGATATTTACTGTCGCAGACAAAGAGCAAGGGGTTGAAGTGTTGTATAAAGATGAAAGCATTTGGGCGACACAAAAAGTTATTGCCACTCTTTTTGATGTGGATAGAACGGTTGTCACCAAGCACTTGAAGAATATTTTCGACACTTGTGAATTGGATAAGGAAGTGGTATGTGCAAAAATTGCACATACCACCGAGCATGGGGCTATAGACGGAAAAACGCAGACTAAAGAAGTACAATACTATAATCTTGATGCTATCATCTCTGTGGGCTACCGTGTCAATTCCATTCGTGCCACCCAATTCCGCCAATGGTGTACCTATGTGTTGCGCCAATTTGCCATCCGTGGTTATGTCATAGACAAGAAACGCATGGAAAACGGTTCTTTTATCGGTGAGGATTATTTTGAACACTTGTTGGCTGAAGTCCGTGAGATACGATTGAGTGAACGCCGTTTCTACCAAAAACTCACCGATATTTACGCCACTGCCATTGACTACAATCGCGATGCGCCCACTACACGGCTGTTCTTCAAAAAGGTTCAGAACAAAATGCACTATGCCGTACATGGGCATACGGCTGCCGAACTTATCGTGCAACGTGCAAACTCCGAGAAAGAACACATGGGGCTTACCTCTTGGGAAAATGCTCCTGACGGAAAGATAGTGAAGCCCGATGTGGTTATAGCAAAAAACTATCTGAAAGAAAACGAGTTGGAAAATATGGCGCAATTAGTCAATGCTGTTCTTGATTTAGCAGAACGAATGGCGAAACGTCACATTCCGATGACTATGGAAGATTGGGCAAAACGTATTGACATCATCCTCGAAGCCGGAGGTGATGCGATATTAGCCGATGCAGGAAAGATTACGGCAGAGTTCGCCAAGGAATTTGCCGAATCGGAATTCGAGAAATACCGTATCGTTCAAGACCGTTTGTTTAGCTCCGATTTCGACCGTTTCAATAATGGCGACAACTTGTTGCCTTTTGATATTAACCCCGATAAAGAGTAAGGATAAGACTTAAACGCATATTGAAACTGCTACATATCGTAGCAGTTTTTCTTGCAGCATAACGAAATTTGATTAGAGATTAAAAATAACTATGGCAAATAATAACGACAATAAAGTCCTTAATGTTCCACCTTTGCGTTTCCCGGAGTTCAGTGGAGAGTGGAAAATGTGTACTATAGGCGAACTAACTACAAAAGTGGGTAGTGGGGTTACGCCAAGAGGTGGGGAAGCTGTATATAAGACAGAAGGACATCCTTTTGTACGTAGCCAAAACGTTGGTTTAGGAAATCTTCTGCTGGATGATATTGCTTTCATTGATGAAGAAACGCATCTACGCCAAAAGAGCACAGAACTACAATTCAATGACGTATTGCTTAATATTACAGGAGCATCTATTGGGCGTAGCGCATTAGTAGACAAACAAATAGTTGGTGGCAATGTAAATCAACATGTTTGTATTATTCGTACTAAAGAAAATCTTGTTCCTTCATTTATCTGTAGTTTTTTATTGTCTAATTATGGTCAGAGACAAATAGATAGTTTTCAAGCAGGAGGAAATAGACAAGGGCTAAATTTTGAGCAGATTAAATCTATCAAGATTACAATACCCTCAAAAGACGAGCAAATAAAAATCGCTAAGTTATTGCGTGCCATTGACGAGCGCATCGCTACTCAAAACAAAATCATTGACAAGTTACAATCCTTAATCAAGGGAATTGCACAGAATGTAGCTCGCAACAATAAACCCAATATTCGCTTATCGGAATGCTTGGAATGTAGTTCTTCAACGTTACAAGAGAGCGATGTTTGTAAAAACGGTACATACCCTGTGTATGGTGCAAATGGCATCGTTGGCTATCTCGATAATTATAACACAGAGAAGGAAGCCGTCTATATTATTAAAGATGGTTCAGGTGTTGGGACCGTTTCTTATGTTACTGGAAAATGCTCTGCAACAGGGACATTGAACACCTTACAAGCAAAAGAAGGTTATTCACTTCAATACCTTTACTATATGCTAAAAGTGTTCAACTTTGAACCTTATAAAACAGGCATGGCTATACCTCACATATATTTCAAGGATTATGGTAAAGCCAAAATATTTTGCCCATCATATACAGAACAACTCAAATATGCAAGATTACTGTCAGCAATAGATAACAAACTATCGGCAGAACAGAGTATTTTAACCGACCTTAGTTTGCAGAAACAATACTTGCTTCGTCAGATGTTTATATAAACATCTGACGAAGCAGATACTGCTTTTGAAGTATATAAAGATTTAAGATATTATGATTAATCTCTATCTTGTCTTGAATTTTATCAAGAATCATTGCTTTCTGCTTTTGTTCAGAAATAGTGGGCAATGTTATTTTTAACTTTTCCAATGGGGTTCGTACTATTTGCGGCTGGCCAGATCCAGAAATTATACTATTGAAGTTATATGCAGAGAGATAATGATATAAATATTTCTTGTACACCTTATCTTGATACTTATCTGTATTTATCACCATTGCATTTCCAGTTATCCAAGACATTGGCTTGGTATAATTCACCATGCCACAAGTATTTCCACGACAAGTTATACAGATTTGTTCTGTTTTATGGTTGTAATCCTTATATTTACCAATAATACCATTTGCCCCATATACAAGAAAACCATCTTCTGTTAATTCTGCTGAAGATATTGTTTGTGGCTGATATATTTGTGCAATTTCACTTAAATATACATTATTGCTACCATTTCTTTGCATACAACAAACTCTTAGTCCCTTGATTAAGGATTGTAACTTGTCAATGATTTTGTTTTGGGTGGCAATGCGTTCATCTATCAATGATAACAACCTAGCAATCTTATTCTGTTCCTCCATCAAAGGAAAACACAAAGAGATTTTAGATAATCCGCCTTGACCGATATTGAAATGTTGTGCACCAGCCCCCATTCTACAAGTTCGCTTTCGTGCTAATGGGGTAGATAGTAAATACTTAAAGAATAACGGATTGTAGTCACCAATTTTACGACCACGAATGACAAAACCTCCATACACAGCTGTACGATTATCCATATAAACGTTAGCACGACCAACATCTTCTAATGTTTCCGAACTACGTTGAAATAGGATGTCTCCTTTTTCTACGCTAAAATTTTCAATTTCTCTTTCAGTCGCTTCTACCTTTCCTCGAATACTATCATAGTTAATAGTTCCATCGGCAAGAATATCCATAACGGAAATAAAAGGGAGTCCACGTCCAATGCGTTTCACATCTGGATTAAGACCATTTTTGAAATCTAAATATTCAGCAAGTGCATGTTCTTCCCACTCCTTCGTAAACTCCGGAAATCTCAAAGGTGGAACTTAAAGTACTCATTTGGCTATGAGTATATAATTAGAGAGCGTTGTTGCTCCGAATTATATACCATATCATTATGAATCTGAAAACAATTAAAGAGATTGCGGTCGCATGGCTCGAATACAAGCGACCATTTGTGAAAGATTCCACCTTTGCCGCTTATGCACTCACCGTGCAGAACCATATTGTTCCGGCATTTGGAGAATCGTGTGAATTACCCGAAACCGATGTGCAGCAGTTCGTGTTGCAGAAGTTGGCAAACGGTATCAGTGTCAAGACCATAAAGGATATTCTCATAGTCCTTAAAATGGTGATGAAGTACGGGGTGAAGCAGTCGTGGCTTCTCCATGCCGAATGGGATATAAAGTACCCCACATCATCGGCTACGAAACCGTTGGAAGTGCTGTCTATTACCGATCACAAGAAAATCTTGGCGCATATCCGTGCCAACTTCAACTTCCAAAGTTTAGGCATCTACCTTTGCTTAACTACGGGCTTGCGCATCGGTGAAATCTGCGCTTTGCGGTGGAGCGACATTTGCCTTGAGAAAGGTTCTTTGACCGTTCAACGCACCATTGAGCGAATCTATGTTATTACTCCCGATGAGAAGCACACCAAAATAGTTATCAACACACCGAAGACGGCAAACTCGTGCCGTGAAATTCCCCTTAGTCGAGAAGCCTTGTCGCTGATAAAGCCGTTGCTGAAAGTCGTAAATCCTGCTTTCTATGTGGTAACAAACGATGCGAAGCCCACCGAACCGCGCACATATCGTTCGTTCTACAAGCGTTTCATGGCTTCACTCAATATGCCCGACTTGAAATTTCACGGACTGCGCCACTCTTTCGCCACCCGTTGCATAGAATCGGGCTGTGATTACAAGACCGTCAGCGTATTACTCGGTCATGCCAACATATCCACAACGCTTGACCTATATGTTCACCCTAATATGGAGCAAAAGAAACGATGCATCGAGCGAATGGTAAAATCAGTGAAATGAGAGAACGGCTTAATTCTCATATCAATCACGGAAAGTAAAAATAAGAAATCCGCCATCAGTCGTTATTCGTAAAGATAAATTCTGATGACGGCTTTCTTTTCTTGATTCAAACATCCGTTTCACGGCACGGTTCACACTTTTTCAATATTTCCCAACCGCTTTTCCTTGGTGATTTTCGCATAAATTTGAGTCGTGGAAATGTTCTTATGACCAAGGATAGAGCTAACGGTTTCAATCGGTACTCCGTTGGATCGCAATATAGTAGTTGCTGGTCTTTTGTCGGTTGATTTTTATCCATTGGTGGTCATCGAAGTAAGTCACGATATTTTCCTCTTTCAGATTGCGCATATCTGAAAAGCTCAATCCCGTGAAGATGCAGAACAGGAACATATCCCAGTAGAGTTCCTGCTTGGCGTTCTTCAGCTTTCCGTCCATCAGCATTTTTTCGTATGACTTTTTGGACTTCATCCCGGCTTCCACCATCTCAGCCACTTATTGCTTAATATTGTGCCATAAAGAGCCTGATTTCCGTTGGTCACGAATAGGTAACGCGATTCAGGTTTCAATTGACGTTTTCATGGTTTTTCGTGGCGTTTACACGCCAATCAAAAATCCTTTAATTGTCTGTATCTCAAATCATCTTCCTCGTTCTTCTGTATTCCAAGAAAAAGTAGTACCTTTGTTGAATAAAGAACAAAAGAAGATGGTTGTCGAAGAGAAATATATGGCCCGCTGCATCGAGCTTGCACGGGGCGGAGAAGGCAATACGGCTCCGAATCCGATGGTCGGTGCGGTGATTGTGCATAAAGGGAAGATCATAGGGGAAGGGTTTCATCGCAAATGTGGCGAAGCGCATGCCGAAGTGAATGCGGTGGCTTCCGTCCGGGATGAAGCGCTTTTGCGGGATTCTACTATCTATGTAAGTCTCGAACCCTGTTCCCACTACGGAAAGACACCTCCTTGTGCGGAGTTGATTATAAGGAAAGGTATCCCGCGCGTCGTGGTCGGCACTTTGGACCCGTTTCCAGAAGTGTCGGGACGAGGAGTACGCATGTTGCGCGAGGCGGGTATCGAAGTCGTGACGGGTGTGCTGGAAGAAGAGGCCCGTGCCTTGAATCCTGCTTTTATGACTTTCCAGATACGGAAACGTCCTTATGTCTATCTGAAATGGGCCCAGAGCGCAGATGGGTTTATGGATATCCGGAGGGAAGATGCTTCTGTGCCTTCGGTGCTTTTGTCTTCAGCCGAGACTCTCCGAAGGGTTCATCGGCTTCGTTCCGAAGTGGCGGCTATTATGGTCGGGACACGTACGGCGTTGTTAGACAATCCGTCGCTGACTGTGCGGCATTGGGCTGGCCGTTCTCCGGTCCGGGTGGTGCTCGACCGGACGTTGAAGTTGCCGGTCGGTTCGCATCTGCTGGATGGCGCGGTGCCTACGCTCGTATTTACAGCTGTCGAAGTCGAAAGCCGACCGAATGTCGAGTATGTGCAGATTGATTTCGGGCAGGAGGTCTTGTCGCAAGTCTTGCAATATTTGTATGAGCAGAATTTGAATTCGTTGATGGTCGAAGGAGGTGCGGAACTGCTGGAAAGCTTCCTTGATGTCGGCCTGTGGGACGAGGCCTGGGTTGAGACGGCTCCGGTCGTTTTGGGCGCGGGTGTGAAAGCACCTGCTGTTCCTGGCGTGTTGACCGGTACGGAACAGAGGCACGGACATCTTTTGGAAACCTGGAAACAAAAGGCTTAAAATGAACTTATAATTCGTAACGACACTAAAATATTATAAATATTCTCCTATATGGGGTATAAAGCAAAAAATGTTTCTACTTTTGTGCCTTTATATGCAACAAACTTATTTTTTGATGAAAAATAGAATAGTACTGTTTATAGCCGGATGTTGTGCTCTGTTATTGTCGTCTTGTTTGGGTTCGGATGATACGCAATATGAGTGGAGTAAAGATTGTCAGATTCTATCTTTTTCTTTGTCGAATGATTCTATCCCAGGTTTGAAAGATGTCGTTTTCACGATTGATCAGGTGGAAGGGAAAATATTTAATATCGATTCAATGCCTTATGGAACAAAGCTGGATGAAAAAGTGATTTGTACGGTTAAGCTGGCTTCTACGGTGTATACTTGTCAGGTCATGCAGGAAGCTATCAGTGATACGTTAAGCTACTGGAACCTGGAAGACTCGCTGGATTTCTCCAAACCGGTTAAGTTCGTGAACACATTGTGGGACGGCCAAACGACAAAGACATACATCGCGCAAGTCAATATTCACCAGGTTGTTCCCGACTCGATGGTCTGGGGTGTTTACAAGGAAGGTATTACGGACGGTGCTGTCAAGGAAGAAAAGGTAGTTGTTTTCGGTGAAGGAAGTGGCGAGTCTTATTATATGTATACGCAGCCTGTAAACGTAAACGAAGGCTACCGGTTGTACCGTTCGGCCGTTACGGATGGAAAGAGCTGGACGGAACTGTCTGTATCGGGGCTTCCTGCCGGAGAAGTCCGTTTGTCACAGATTACTGCTTATGAAGATGCGTTTTATGCTGTTACGACGAAAGGTTTCCTTTATAGTTCAGCCGATGGCCAGACTTGGTCGCTTGTCGAAAATGCACCGGTGATAAAAGCCATTTTGGGTACTATTGATGTGGACGATGATTTTACGGCAGCCGGCAAGCAGCCGTCAGCCCTTAGTGCGGTTATCGACAAGAATGGCACGTTGGTTTACGGGTATATGAATGAAGCGAAGGAATGGAACGAAGGAACTCTTCTGAACGAAGGCTTCCCTTTGACCGGTTTCGGTAATCTTTCTTATAATTCGATGTTCCGTGCCCGCCTGTTAGTGGTTGCCGGAAGAGATAAGGACAATAAACTGACGAATACGGCTTGGGCGACGGATGATGGCAAAGTCTGGGCGAAGTTGACGGACGATGAAACGGCGCCTTTTGATAAACAGGAGGGGGTCGCTGTAGCGGAATATGACGATAAAATGTTTATGTTGAGTGGTATCAATGAAGCAGGTAAGGCCTCTTCTGACATTTACCTGTCACGTGACGGCGGCGTAAACTGGAGTCTGTCGGATACATTGGTTGTAATGCCGCAGGAATTCAAGGCAAGAGGGTTCTCTTCTATCTACGTGGATAAGGATAATTATATGTATCTTTTCGGTGGAAAAGAAACCAATAGTTCGAATGTATTAAATCAAATCTGGCGCGGCCGTATTAACCGTCTGGGTTTTTAAGTATAAAGAAAGTTCGTGGAGGACCGTATAATTTTATGAGTGATTCGGCGTTAGAAAAGAAGGTATAGATTATAACAGAAAACGATTATGACTTCAACTTTCTTTCAGCGCATACTCTTATTAGTCCTTTTGGCCGGTTGCATGACCGGTCTTCACGCACAAGAATATAAATATGAGATCGGAGGAATGGCAGGCGGAGCCTTTTATATGGGCGATGTCAACAAGAACGCTTTTTTCAAAGGGTTGAATCCCGCGTTCGGAGCCGTTTTTCGCTATAATCCCAATTTCAGGTGGGCTTTAAAGACCAATCTGATGTGGGGGCAGGTTTCAGGTACGACGGAAGGGCAGCAGAATGTTTTTCCGGACCATGCACAAGGTTCTTTCAGTCGGAGCCTGATCGAACTGGGCGGGCAGATGGAGTTCAACTTCTTTCCGTACAGTGATAAATTTGCGTATTCAAACGCAAGACGTTTCACTCCCTATATTTTTATGGGATTGGGGGTGACGGTAGCGCCGGGTAGCGGGAAGACTTTTGCCGGTCCGAACATTCCGCTCGGTGTAGGTTTGAAATACAAGGTTAAGAACAGGATCAACCTGGGATGCGAGTTCTCGTTCCGTAAGCTATTTGGCGACGGTCTGGACGTGACGGACGACAGCAATGCGTTTCTGGATGATCCCTACCATATGAAAGGTAGTTTTTTGAAGAATAAAGATTGGTATTCTTTTTTGTTGTTTACGGTTACTTGGGATTTCGGTCCGCGGTGCAGGACTTGCAACAATGCGAAGAATATAGATAATATACAGTAGTTATAGGTGAAAACACTATGTCGCTGATTGAACAAATAGATAAAAATCGATTGCCGCAGCATGTGGCGATTATTATGGACGGTAACGGACGTTGGGCCAAAGCGAAGGGAAAAGACCGGAGCTATGGACACCAGGAGGGCGTTGTCTCTGTCCGTAAAGTCGTGGAAGCCGCTACAACCGTGGGTTTGAAATATCTGACGATGTACACGTTTTCGACAGAAAACTGGAATCGTCCGGAGGCGGAGGTACAGGCGTTGATGAGCTTGCTGGTCGCAGCCATCCATCGCGAGACTCCCGATCTGATGAAAAATAACGTCCGTCTGATGGCGATCGGCAATCTGGATCGCTTGCCGGCAGATGCATATGCCACTTTGCAGGATTGTATTGCACAGACTTCAGCCAATACGGGTGTTACGCTCATATTGGCTTTAAGTTATTCGGCCCGTTGGGAAATAACCGAAGCCGTGAAACGTCTGGCCAGGGAGGCGGTGGAGAAAAAAATAAACCCTGACGATATAACCGAGGCTGTCGTCTCGGATTATTTGACGACCAAAGGTATTCCCGATCCGGATTTATTGATCCGTACCGGAGGAGAACAACGCGTCAGCAACTTCCTGCTTTGGCAGTTGTCATATGCCGAATTCTTCTTTACCGATGTGTATTGGCCGGATTTTAGAGAAGAAGAGTTGTATGGAGCTATATTGTATTACCAGCGGCGTGAACGGCGCTTCGGTAAGACAAGCGAGCAATTAATCTTATAAACAATAGCTGTTATATGTACAAAAGAATAGTGCTGTT
>OHRD01000591.1_pt1 | contig 16209 bp, 17 predicted proteins | sample 1578371 | NCBI WGS metagenome assembly OHRD01 (sample SAMEA3879505, study PRJEB24766) | human gut metagenome | biome: human-associated habitat; feature: feces | place: USA | collected 1985/1987
GATGCGGAAGGCGGCGGCGGGGACACCAGCCCCGTTTTCTCTTGTGGTGCTTGGCGATGAGGATATGAAACATGAGCCTATTCCTTGCGAATAAGGGGTGATAACTGATAAAGGGGTTATTTATAGATCCGTCCTATATCGTGTCTTAGAGGGCAAAAGAAACGGCCTGAATGCAAATAACACTAATTAAAAGAAAGCGGTAAAGTTGTGAATATGGTAAAAACGAGGTTTTTGATCATCTATTCGATAGTGTGTACTATGGTATTGATACGTACTTGTACGAATGATGATATGTTGGCGGGATTTGACTTAAGGGAAATATCTGGCGTTGAATTTCCTCCTTATCGAGAGATACGTAGATGCAAGACACAATATCCTAGACTTTGTTGGATTGACATTACATATTCTTTATCAGCGGATAACAAGAGAGCCTTGCAAAAAAGACTTGAGGATATTACGGGGAAACCATGTTCTCGATGGGTCAAATACGAGGACAGATACGAGTTTCGAGATTTAAACTCCCCTTATGATATCTTTGTGATTGAGGTAAACAAGCGGGATACTTGTTTTCATGTGAGTTTTTGTTATTGACAGTGGTTTAAAATAAGTTGTTCTTAATTTGAGGTGTTATGGTGTTAGTTTGTATAAGTCTTATAATCTTTGAATTATCGGTTTTTATAATCCTTGCATTCAAGGCAAGACCGGAGCGATGGACATTTAAGTCTTTTTGTCTTTGGTTAGCTTCTTTGGTCTCGTGGTGTTGTTTTCCACCATTGTACGTATGGATTGAGCGGAAGTGGCAGCAGGCTAGTCTAAGAAGGGCGCTATTTGTGCTGTTATCCCCAGTCTCTTTTCTTTTCTTGGTAGATGCCTGTACGTTCGATCCGCATCGCTTCATCCATAACCTTGATAGCCTGATAATAGATATAGATCTCAACGCTATTAATAGAGACTGGACAGGGATTGATACGCTGTTATCTCTAATCTCTCTTGTTTACTTAGTATATATCTGTTCATTGGTATGTAAGTGCGTCAATAAGCCTTTCTATAACCGAAGAGATCTTTCAAGCAAGGTAGGGATAGGGGCAGCATACAAGATTGTAAATTCTCATGGCCGAAATGGGGATACGGATGAGGTTGACATTAGGTTTGATTCGGGTTGTGAAACGGAGAGTTCCAACAAAGGATGAAGACGAATCCCCCGGCTCATTGGAGTATATCGGAAGATGGTGATTTCCCATTCGATGAGAATTAGATGATGGAATTTACTTCTTTATGGATATAGATCCTAGAGAGAATAAGGCATATATGTGATATGGAGGGACTTCGATAATTGGAGTCGGAATGATTTTCGCCATACAAGATCCTTGGTGGTAGGTCGAAAATGAAACAAGTTACCGATGATAAATCGAGTTTTTTTGCAATCTTTGTGTTAAAGAATTTATGTATAGAGAGAAGTTAGCCATGATGAAAAATACTTACAGAACTATCTATGGAGCGATTGCTGGTGATATTATAGGTTCGATGTATGAGTTTCGTTCTGTCAAGAGCAAAGACTTCGAGTTGTTTCCGTATGGTGCCTGTTTTACAGACGATACGGTGATGACATTAGCTATCGCACGATGGCTAATGGAGGATGTCACCCGCTCAGAATACACGCTTGTAGACACTATGTGTGAATTTGGCAACCGTTATCCGGCTGTTGGCTACGGTGGCCTTTTCTGCAATTGGTTATGTAATGATCCAACCCCCTATAACTCATGGGGGAATGGTTCCGCTATGCGTGTTAGTGCGGTAGGTCTTGTTGCTAAGACTTTGGATGAATGCTTGCGCTTAGCGAAACAAACAGCCGCAGTATCACACAATCATCCGGAAGCTATAAAGGGAGCGCAGGCTGTAGCTGCAAGTATATTCATTGCGCTACATTGGACTGGGGAAATAGACGAATTAAAAGTACACATAAGAGATTTTGTTACCAATCAGTTCGAATATAACATGAACCGTAAATTGAATGAGATTCGGCCCCGATATGAATTTGATGTATCTTGCCAAGGTAGCGTGCCTGAGGCTATCATCGCATTTTTAGAAGCCGATAGTTATGAAGATGCGATAAGAAATGCCGTGTCACTCGGTGGTGACGCTGATACGCAAGGTGCTATAGCTGGCGCAATAGCGGCTTGTGTTTATCCAATTCCTGAATACATTATTAAAGAGTGCCAGAAACGTTTATCCGATGATCTGTTGAAGGTCGTCATCCGTTTTGAGGATTATCTTGACAATGAATGGCAAAATAAGATTAGTTTGCCCTGTTCGTGCTTGCAACCCAAGCGTGAAACGGTTGAGCCTGAGAAATATGTAGATATTATACGAGACAATATTGATTTGATACACAAATCAATTAAAATCGCAGTGGTGATGGTTGCATTTATATTGGTCAAAATATTATGGGTTTACTGGTCGTGTACTGATAATGGTACATGGGAGGATGAGAAGGGGGAACTCATTCAACGTCGGGATTTCCTGATCGATCGTGTAGTAACTTCACCACGTGCGTTGTTGTGTGAAATGCCAGAAGGAATTGGAACACAATTTCAAGGTGAGTGGGCGTTGTATTCTTGTTCAATGCTGGCGGCAGCCTTATTCAATATGTCGAAACTTTATCCCGAAACAAAAACAGAGAATCTAGAGAACATAGATAATCTTATTGAGATGGTACTTTCCTTTGAGTTGAGAAAATATGATGCTGAGCGTTGGGGCGAGGATCCTCTGGAAACATTGGATGGTGACAGGAGTCATATTTCATATATCAGTCATCTTGCGTGGATGATAAGCGAGTATAAGATGGCCGGAGGAAATGATAAATATAATAACTTGTTTGATGATCTTTGCGGAACTATGAATCGTCGGCTTCTTCGAAGTAAAAGTCTAAACTTACCAACATATCCAAGCGAATGTATATATGTCCCTGATATGCTTGTTGCGATTGTCGCACTGAATAATTACTCGAAATTAAACAAGGGAAAGTATATTTCTACGGTACGTAAATGGGTACGAAAGGCTAAATCTGAATGGCTTGACAAAGAAACAGGCCTACTTGTCTCATTTTTGAGTGAGGATGGCATACCGTTTAAAGCCGCCCCAGTGAAAGGCTCGTACTCCGCATTAAACTGTCTATACCTCACGCAGATAGATTCAGTATTTGCAAGAGAGCAATATCATAGGCTCAAATCCCATTTTTTGCAATCAGGTTTATTGTCTGGTATACGGGAATATCATGATTATTCGTGTTGGTTGGGATTTGACATTGATGCGGGCCCGGTACTGTTCAACCTCAGTCCATCCGGAACAGCATTCGCTGTGGGGGCAGCAACATATTTCAATGACGTGAGAGTACGTAATAATTTCTTACGTACGGCGGAAATTGCAGGACATAGTGTGATGTGGAACAATACTCGACATTATTTACTAGCGGAAATAGCACTTGTTGGGGAATGTATCATGTTGGCAATGCGAACAACAACTCCATAGGAAAGAAATGGAACTTTATATGACCATGTGATCTAATTATAAGGGATAGCTGTCCTAAATAGAAATGTAAGTGTTATGGATCTACTTTATACAGAACCTTCGGGAGCAAAAGAAACGGATTGGATACGAGATTATGATAATTATAAAGAAGGAGTATGAATAAGGTGAAATAGTAGTTCTTAATTTGAGGCATTATGATGTTTTTTTTATTAGTTAGTGTGATAGTTTGGGGTGGTGGGTTACTGGCTTTCATAATCCTTCTATTTTGGGCAAGGCCGGAGCGATGGACATTTAAGTCTTTTTGCCTTTGGCTGGCTACTTGGGTCTCATGGGGATGTTGTCCGCCTTTATATGTGTGGATTGAGCGGAAATGGCGGCGGGCGAGTTGGAGAAGGTGTTCTTATGCGCTGTTATCCCCTATCTCTCTTATTAGCTTAATATATGTTTGCTCGTTTGTATCAGATATCGTCAATAAGCCGTATGGGAGCCGTATGGAGATCTCATACAAGGTAGGTGTAGGATTGCCAGCGTACGAGGTTATAGATCGCACCTATGGAAAAAAGTCGTTCACTTTGGACTATATTGATCGGATAGATATTAAGTTTGAACCGGGTCGTGAAACGGAGAGATTCTATTGGTGGATGAAGACGAATCCCCCGGCTCATTGGAGCATGTCGGAGGACGGTAGTTTTTACTTTAATGAGATTTCGGAAGATGGAACCTTCTTCACAATGCGTATAGATCCCCAGAAGGGTACGGCATGCATAGAATATGGAGCGTGGTAGATAACTGGGGTTCGATTGTTAGGGGGAGGCCTTGTACCTGTGGACGGCAGCAGGGGGCTTCTATCATTCCTCTGTTTCCCTTTGGATGTTTATGAGTTAAATAAACTACTTGCGATACCGCTGTATGGCAGTGTAATTTGGATATAAATATTGATTTCGCAGTGCAAATGTGATGTTTACAGATACGATTAAGGAGAGGTTTTATTACCGCTATTCTTACCGCAGGATCTTTGTCTTAAATTATTAAATTGATTTATAGGTGTTTATAGTGATTATTGGTATTCCCGGCGAGACTACTATATGAATATTAGATGTATTTCCACAAGCTCGTTGTTCATGCAATCTTCGTTTGTCATAGCTGTAATGTCTTAATTTTGATCTTATGGAACTTTATCAAGTATTTTCTCGCCGATCATGGGTGTAAGAAGTTTATAGGATTGCGGTTTTGATGCTTTATGGATATTTTCCAGTGGCTCGTACCAAGGATGTTTGCTCAAGGCATATTTGGAATGATGTACCGTGAGCACCTGTTTGGGGTGCAAATCTTTGATAGCGAGTGGAAGATCATCAGGCATTAGATGTATATAACGCCAGTCTTCATTATATTGTCCGTTTTCCATGATGGCTAGATCTATTTGTGGAAATCTTTTGCCGATCTCCGCAAAATGGGTATCGTACCCTCCGTCTCCCGATAGATATATTTGTTGCTTACCGTCTATCATAAATGAGGCCCATAGCGTTTGGGCGTTTTTTAATAATCGGTTTGAGAAATGACGGGCGGGCAAGCAGTATATTTGGCAGTCGTTATCAATGCGATAACTATCATACCAATCCATTTCCACGATGTGTTCCGGAGAGAATCCCCAATATTCAAAATATTCCCCTACGCCTAGTCCGCAGATTATGGTTCCTATACGATCTTTCAGTTGTTTAACCGTATAATAATCCAAATGATCCCAATGCTCGTGGGTAATTATCAAGAAATCAATATCAGGGATGTCCTCCGGCTTGTAGAGATCTGTGCCTTTAAATGGCTGAAACATCAAGGAGGCCGGAAACCTATTTGTTAATACGGGATCTATCAGAAATCGCTTGCCCCCGTTTTGGATCAAATAAGATGAATGACCAAACCAAATAACAAGGTCTTCATTTCGGTCCAGATGAAGTAAATCCGTTTTTACGGTCGGTAAACTTTTATGGGGTTTTAAATCGGGTTGTTTTCCAAAGAAGAAGTCCCAAAATACTTGTACCCCTCCTTTTTTCATCGTTGTAGTTGGTGTAAGATGGATATTATGGAATTTCTCATCCCGGTAATTGGGCGAGCGCTTGATTCGCTCCAATCTCTCTCCCCGGGGTAAACGTCCGAATGCGGGATGGTAGAATATAATGGATGCCGTCCCTATCAGTAAAACTACAAATAGTAGAATTGAGATCATAACTTTTTTATGTTTCATTTTTACGATCGTGGAGAGTTGGGACAAGGCCGGCGCCTCTATGTGATTGAGTACATAATTGGTAGTGTATTCTTTAATAGGCCTTAAACGTTACCCATTCGCCATTATATAGACATTTAAAAGTCCGACCACTAATCCATACGTTCTCTAGTGTTGTTTGGCCGTCTTCATAGTCCATATAAAGTATATCGGTATAGTAATTGTCCCAGTCCCAGTAGAATGGAATTTCCTCTCGATCTATGCGTCCGCTTGGGTAATGATAAATTCTTGTATCCCATCCTTTCCCATCCGGATTAAATGTAAGTTGCTGCTCACAATCTAAACCGTCTACGACAAACCAATCAGTCCATACATAATTACATAAATCATAGGTGATTTCCTCATACGGATCATAATACGGATCCTCCTCGCAACTACTGAACCCGCATAAGACGGCGATCAATAAGAATATGTTTATTAAATATCTTTTAGCCATAACTCTATACCTTTAAATACTATTCGAAGGTAAAGATACAAATTTAAGGAAAGGATATTTCTTTTTTTTATATCTTTAGCGCAAAATTTTCAGATATATGCAAAAAACATTACGCATTAAGAACGATATTCATGAGCTTTCCATGATGAATCAGTTCTTGGAGGAAGCTGGAGAAGAATTGGGATTAAGCACCGCTTTCATGATGAGCCTGAATCTGGTGATGGAAGAAGCTGTCTCAAATATAATTTTTTATGCGTATAAGGGAGATGTTGAGGATGCCGTAGACATTTCGTTGGTCAGGGAAGGTGGGGAATTGATCGTGACTTTGATAGATCATGGGATTGCTTTCGATCCGACTTTAAGAAAAGACCCTGATATTACTTTATCTGCCGAAGACCGTCCAATCGGAGGGTTGGGTATTTTCTTGATCAAGAAGATTATGGATGAGGTCTCTTATCAGAGAGTAGATGAGCGGAATGTCTTTATCATGAAGAAAAAAATAACCGAATAAAATATAAAGATATGGAAGTAGTTATTGACCAAAAAGGTGAAGAGACTGTAATTAAGATCAAAGGAAGATTGGATACGAATACGGCTCGCGAATGCGAGGAAAAGGTTTTGCCGGTATGGGAGAATCCGGGAGTAAAAGTATGTGTCGATTGTTCTGATTTGGAATATGTGAGTAGTGCGGGCCTCCGATTGTTTTTAATATTACAAAAAATGACGACTGCCAAGAAAGGGTCTTTACGTTTGATCGGTATGCGGAATGTGGTTCGTGAGACCTTTAGTTTGACGGGATTTAACGCTCTCTTCAAGATAGAAGACGCAAAATAAGTGTGAAGGTTAGGAAAAAGGTAGCCGGTGTGTCAAATTTGGCACACCGGCTTTGTATTAATCTTTTAGATCTTTGTCGATGGGGCTATCCCATTTGCCACCGTTTAATATATCAAGGGTGAAGGTATCGTCTGATTCCTTCGGGGTGTAGAGAATCCCAGTATAACGAATAATGTGATTTATGAGAGGCAGGATGTCATTAACCTCTCTTTCCCGGGTTACTTCATTTATCTGATTTTTGGCCGAGAGGTGTGCTTTGAGCATGAATTCCGGAGCCGGGATAAACGTGAAGAAGGAATGGGAGAAATTTGTTTTCCCGATATCAGAGTCGTTAAAAGTGTCGGTTTGTGTATAAGGCGTGTTTTGAGAAATGCCATTCCCAGTGGTTAAGTCAATCTTGTTTTGATAATTGGAGACATTTATCGTGAAGCTTTTTAGGGCTTTAGGTACGCCATCGGCGGATATGAACTCTATTTTGCCGACGATTCTTTGTAAGGTGATATCTTTAATGATTCTTTCTCCCGTTTGTACTTCTTGGGTGAGAAAAAGATGAAACGTATCTGATACTTTACTGAATAGTGCGGTTTGTCCGGACACGGAGATATTCTTGTCTGAGTGGGCTAGGAAACAAATATGATAGTTGCCGGAGGGCAGTGAATCATAAATGATCGTGAAATCCGGATCTTGAGGCGTGAATTGCTTATGTTTTACCAGAATGTCCGGTTTTCCGCTTTGGTATACGATATAATCGATCCGGTTGTATAAATTATCCGGATCGATATCTGGTGTAGAAGGATCTTCCTCGGCATCGGGATTTTGGGGAATAGGCTCAGGGATATTCAGCTCGGGAATACTCTTGGTTACGGGGAAGGGTAATACTTCCTTTTGTAAATCGATCGTAAACTGTATGGGTGATAATTCCTCTTGTAGGTCGGGGTTAGGTACTTCCTTTTCCGTTCCATTACAACAACAAAAACAAAGCAGACAGGCGATAGCCACTAATTCTTTTTTCTTCATAGTTGAAATTTTTGGTAATATGTTTGACGCAAAGGAACGATATATTTTGTGAATTAAAAAATATTAAGCTGTTAAATTGGCGTACGCAGGGTTATTTTTCATAGCTTTGTGAATCAACAATGTAATTACCTTAGTTTAATAAAACGGAATAATACCATGAAACGAAAAATCAGAATGGGAATGGTCGGTGGAGGACAAGGCTCGTTTATCGGGGCCGTTCATCGTATCGCCGCTAATTTAGACGGACAGATCGAGTTGGTCTGTGGATGCTTCAGTTCTCGCCCGGAGAATTCATTGGCTACCGGACAATCTTTATTTTTACCGGATAATCGTATTTACGCATCTTATCAGGAAATGATAGAGAAAGAGGCCACCCTGCCTGAAGGCGAACGGATGGATTTTGTGTCTATCGTTACCCCGAATCATGTGCATTTCGGTCCGGCCATGATGGCGTTGGAACATGGTTTCCATGTCGTACTGGATAAACCGATGACATATACCTTGGATGAGGCGAAGCAATTACGAGACAAAGTGAAGGAAACCGGAAAATTGTTTATGCTGACTCATACCTATACCGCTTACCCGATGGTGAAGGAGGCTCGGGAAAGGGTACGCAGGGGCGATTTAGGTAAGATACGCCGTATTTATGTGGAATATCCTCAAGGCTGGCTATATAATGACTGCGCTGATGTTAATAAGCAGGCGGCTTGGCGGGTGGATCCCAATCGGTCGGGTAAGGCCGGTTGCATGGGGGATATCGGGACTCATGCGTTTAATCTGGCGGAATATATAACAGGGCTGAAGGCCGTGGAATTATGCGGTGAATTGAATACCTTCGTGCCGGATCGTCTTTTGGATGATGATGGGGCGGCATTGATCCGTTATGAGGGAGGCGCGAAAGGGGTGCTGACCGCTAGTCAGATCGCCGTAGGTGTAGAGAATGGCTTGAATATTCGTGTGTATGGAGAGAAAGGTGGGTTGGAATGGCGTCAAGAAGAACCGAATACGATGATTATGCGTTGGCCGGATCGTCCGGCGGAGATCATCCGTACTTCCAATGGATATATGTCGGGTATCGCCGCTCATAATTCCCGTACGCCGGGCGGGCATCCGGAAGGCTATATAGAGGCATTCGCTAATTTGTATCGGAATTTCGCCTTGGCTTTGCGATCGATTCTGGCTGGTGAGGAACCGGCTCCTGAAACCTTGGATTTCCCTTCCGCCGAAGACGGTGTCCGTGGCATGCGGTTTATCGAGACGATTGTAGCTACCGGATCGATAGAGAATAAATGGATAAAAATAATCGACTAAAAATAATACTATATATGGCACGTCCTGTAACATTATATACCCTCCAGTGGGGAGATTTATCACTGGAAACAGTTTGTCAAAAAGCGAAAGAATTCGGATACGACGGTGTGGAATTGGGACTTCCCGATCATGTGGATGTCCGACGTACGGATACGGCTTATTATCAAGGAATCAAGGATCTGTTAAAGAAATATGACTTACGGCTTTATGCGATCTCTACCCATCTGGTTGGACAAGCTGTTTGCGATAATATCGATGAGCGTCATAAGGCAATCTTGCCGGATTACATTTGGGGAGATGGCGATCCGGAAGGGGTTCACCAACGGGCTACCGAGGAGATGATCCGGACCGCCCATGCGGCAAAGATGTTGGGAGTCGATACGGTTGTAGGTTTTACGGGTAGTTCTATTTGGCATTATTTGTATTCTTTCCCTCCGGTAACGGACGCTATGATACAAAAGGGGTATGATGATTTCGCCCGTCGCTTTACGCCCATCTTGGATGAGTTTCAGAAACTGGGTGTACGTTTTGCGTTGGAGGTACATCCTACAGAGATCGCGTTCGATACTTTTTCCGCACGCAGGGCATTGGAGGCGGTAAATAACCATCCTGCTTTCGGTTTTAACTATGATCCGAGTCATCTAGGATATCAAGGGGTGGACTATGTGGATTTCATCTATCAGTTTCCGGAGCGTATCTTCCATGTGCATATGAAGGACGTATATTGGAGTGATACCCCTAAGCAGGTGGGTATATTCGGCGGTCATGTTACTTTCGGCGATCCCCGTCGATATTGGAATTTCCGTAGCTTAGGACGAGGAAAGATTAATTTTGAGGAGATTATCCGTGCTTTGAATTCAATTGGCTATCAAGGTCCGCTTTCCGTGGAATGGGAAGATAGCGCTATGGATCGGGAACATGGGGCACGGGAATCTTGCGAATTGGTGAAGAGAGTGGATTTCCAACCTTCCGCCCATGCGTTCGACGCTTGTTTCGGAAAGGAATAAATAATTATTAATTACAAAAAACACGAGATTTGATGAGTGTGAGAAAGTGGATGTTTGCTGGGGCCTTGTTCTTGGCCGCCGGCTTGAGTTCTTTGGGATTTGCCCAAAAACCGGGGTTGAAGTTTAATCCGGATAAGAAGTTTAAGATTGTACAGTTTACGGACTTGCATGTGAAATGGCAAGACCCTCGTTCGGACATCGCTTTTGAGCGTATGAACCAAGTGTTGGATGACGAGAAACCGGACTTGGTGATTTTTACGGGAGATATTATCTATAGCAAGCCTGCGTTGGAAAATATGCGGAATGTATTGAAGACAGTCTCCGACCGTAAAATACCATTCTCCATTGTTTTCGGAAATCATGATAATGAGCAGGGGGCGACAAAAGAGGAGTTGCTGAAAGTAGCCGAAAGCCTACCGTATAGTTTAACGGCGGATGAGGTTCCCGAAATCTCAGGCGTGGGTAATTACGCCTTGACCGTACGTTCCTCCGACGGGAAGAAGGATGCTTTCGTCTTGTATTGCATCGATTCGAATACCTATTCAACTATCAAGGGGGTAAAAGGATACGATTATATTAAGCGTGACCAGATCGATTGGTATTGTAAGAAAAGCGCAGAGTTTACCCGGAATAACGGGGGAGAGCCGGTTCCTTCTTTGGCTTTCTTCCATATTGCGTTGCCGGAGTTTAATCAAGCGGCTTCCGATGAGAATGCCCAACTCTATGGCATACGTAGGGAAAAGGCATGCGCTCCGGCCTTGAATTCCGGCTTATTTACGGCGATTAAGGAGAACGGGGACGTGATGGGTGTATTTGTCGGCCATGATCATGACGATGATTATGCGGTTTGCTGGTATGACGTATTATTGGCTTACGGTCGTTTTACGGGTGGTCCGACGGAATACATCCATATACCAAATGGAGCACGTGTGATCGAGTTGAACGAGGGAGCCCGTACCTTCAAGACTTGGATTCGTACGAAAGCCGGTGTAGAGCAACTTACTACCTATCCGGATTCATTCGTGAAAGAGTGAGGATCTATATCATTCTGAAAATGATATAAAAACTGTATTCCTTATTGTTAAAGCTCTAAATTATATCTAACTTTGCGGTTGGTTGAAAAGTAAAAACTAGAGTATGAAGAAAATTAGAGCCGCCATCGTAGGTTATGGCAACATCGGGAAATATGTGTTAGAGGCCCTTGAAGCTGCCCCGGATTTTGAGGTAGCAGGTATTATTCGTCGTAATCCGAATGATATTCCGGACGAGTTGAAGGCATACACGGTTACTGATAGCATCACCAAGTTAGATAAGGTTGACGTAGCGGTTTTGGCTACTCCTACACGCAGCGTGGAAGAGCATGCGAAAGAGATTCTGGCTTTAGGCATCAATACGGTCGATAGTTTCGATATACACGGAGGTATCGTGGATTTACGTCGTTCTTTGGACGCTGTAGCGAAGGCTCATAATACGGTAGCTGTAATTTCTGCCGGTTGGGATCCGGGAAGCGACTCTGTGGTACGTGCTTTGTTAGAAGCGATGGTGCCGAAAGGTATTACTTATACGAACTTCGGTCCGGGAATGAGTATGGGGCATACGGTTGCCGTGAAGGCTATCGAAGGCGTGAAGGCGGCTTTAAGTATGACGATTCCTTTGGGAACAGGTGTACACCGTCGTATGGTTTATATCGAGGTAGAAGACGGATACGATTTCAAGCAAGTGTCTGCCGCTATCAAGGCGGATGATTATTTCGCTCATGATGAGACTCATGTAATGCAGGTTGAATGTGTTGATAATTTGTTGGACATGGGACATGGTGTGAACTTGGTTCGTAAAGGTGTATCGGGCAAGACTCAGAACCAGTTGATCGAATTCGATATGAAGATCAATAACCCTGCCTTGACCGCTCAAATCTTGGTTTCTGTCGCTCGTGCGAGCTTGAAGCAACAACCGGGCGCATATACGATGATCGAATTGCCGATAATCGATATGCTGTACGGCGAGAGAGAGAACTTAATTAGAAGACTCGTTTAATATAAGTTGATGGTTGACAGCTGGCAATTGACAGTTCGGGAAATCCTGACTTGCGATTGTCGACTGTCAATTGTCAATTGCCAACTGAAATAATTATGCTTGATTTTATTACATGGACTGCCGATCCCGCTATCTTTACCATCGGTTCCCGGGAGATTCGTTGGTATGGATTGGCTTTTGCGATTGGTTTCGCTATTGGCTATATGATTGTAGAGCGGATGTGGAAAAAAGAGGGACTGCCGCCCGCATGGATCGATTCCCTTTTGATTTATACGATGCTCGGTACGGTGATTGGTGCCCGTTTGGGGCATTGTTTGTTTTATGCGCCGGAATATTATTTAGCCAACCCGATTGAGATTTTCAAGATTTGGGAGGGAGGATTGGCTAGCCATGGTGGTACGTTAGGTATAATTATCGCCATTTATTTCTACTCGAAGCGAGTAAGCCATAAAAGTATGTTATGGGCTTTCGATAAGTTGGTGGTTCCGACAGGATTGGTAGCTGCTATGATTCGTCTGGGAAACCTGATGAATCATGAGATTTACGGTCATTCCACTGATTTGCCTTGGGGATTTCGTTTTATCGATAATTTACACGCATGGAGAATGGGGGCGGAGCCTATTTTTACCGCTCCGAGCCATCCGACGCAATTGTATGAGGCCGCTTGTTATCTGGTGACGTTCGCTATCTGTATGTGGCTATATTTCAAGAAAGAGGCTTGGAAAAAGCAAGGACTTATCTTCGGCGTATTTATGATATGCGTATTCGGGTCTCGTTTCTTCATAGAATTCGTGAAAAATGACCAAGAGCCTTTCGAGGCTGGAATGATGTTGAATATGGGGCAATGGCTAAGTATCCCGTTTGTTTTGGCAGGGTGCTGGTTTGTCTGGAGAGCACTAAGAAATGGAAAATTAAAGATTGAAAATTGAAGATTAGAGAGCACACGCTTCGTGATTATCAATTTTCAATTATCAATTATCAATTAAAAAAGATGTACAAGTTAAAAGAAATTGCGGATAAAGTTTATTATGTAGGAGTTAATGACCGTCAAAAGGCCCTCTTCGAGAATATGTGGCCGTTGCCATACGGCGTTTCCTATAACTCGTACTTGATCGTAGACGAGAAAACCGTATTGATCGATACGGTCGATGTTTGTTACTCTGATATTTTCTTGAAAAAAGTAGCGGATGCCTTGGACGGACGTTCTTTGGATTATCTCGTGGTAAATCATATGGAGCCGGATCATGCGGGAAGTATCCGTTTGTTGCGTCAGCAATATCCGGACGTACAGATTGTCGGAAACAATAAGACTTTCGGAATGCTGGAAGGATATCATGGCATCAAGGAAGGCTTGTTTGAGGTGAAAGAGGGTGATACCTTGAATACGGGTCGTCATGAGCTTGTATTTTATATGGCTCCGATGGTGCATTGGCCGGAAGTGATGGTTACTTATGACGTTACGGATAAAATCGTATTCTCCGCGGATGCGTTCGGTACGTATGGCACATTGGATGGTGGTGTGATCGATACGGAGATGAACGTGGAGCATTATTGGGAAGAGATGATTCGCTATTACTCCAACATTGTCGGAAAATATGGAAGTCCAGTACAAAGGGCATTACAGAAGCTTTCGGGCTTGGATATCCAGACGATTTGCTCTACCCATGGACCTGTTTGGCGTGAATATGCGTCGAAAGCGATCGATATCTATGACCGTATGAGCCGCTACGAAGGTGAGGAAGGCGTGGTTATTATTTATGGCAGCATGTATGGTAACACGGAGCAGATGGCTGAGGCGATCGCCGCTTCTTTGGCTGATAATGGCATCAAGAATATTGTGATGCATAATGTTAGCAAAAGCCCTTCTTCTTATATCTTGAAAGATGTGTTCAAATATAAGGGAGTTATCGTAGGTAGCCCGACTTATAGCAATCAATTGTTCCCAGAGGTGGAAGCTGTGTTGAGTAAGATCGAGTTGCGTGAGGTGAAAAATCGTATTTTCGGTTATTTCGGGTCTTTCACATGGGCTGGAGCCGCCGTGAAACGTTTGGCGGCTTTTGGCGAGAAGATGAAGTGGGAGACTGTCGGTACGCCGGTTGAGCAGAAGCAAGGTTTAAGCGCTACTAAATACGAGGAGTGTTTAGCCTTGGGCAAGGAAATGGCTGGGAAATTGAAAATGGAGAATTGAGAATTGAAAAGTCTAAAGGCTCCGACAACAGATAAAACGAAAGCTATTAACAATAGATCTAATTTATAAACAAAAGAAAGGCGAGATGCGTAGATTGGGAATCCTTTAATTTTCAATTTCCAATTTTCAATTTTCAATTAAAAAAAGCGTAACGTTATGAGATTAATTATCGAACCTAATTACGAGCAACTCTCAAAATGGGCTGCCAATTATGTAGCAGCGAAGATCAAAGCCGCGAATCCAACCGCTGAAAAACCATTCGTACTGGGCTTGCCTACCGGATCTTCTCCGCTGGGTATGTACAAGAACCTGATTGAATTGAACAAGCAGGGTGTCGTATCGTTCCAGAACGTGATCACTTTCAATATGGATGAGTATGTCGGCCTTCCGAAAGATCATCCGGAAAGCTATCATTCTTTCATGTGGAATAATTTCTTCAGTCATATCGATATCAAACCGGAGAACGTAAATATCTTGAATGGTAACGCCGAGGATTTGGAGGCTGAGTGTGCGTCTTATGAGGCTCGCATGAAAGCGGTCGGTGGCGTAGACCTGTTCTTGGGTGGTATCGGTCCTGATGGCCATATCGCGTTCAATGAGCCGGGTTCATCTTTGAGTTCTCGTACTCGTATCAAGACGTTAACTACAGATACGATTATCGCTAACTCCCGTTTCTTTGATAATGACGTGAATAAAGTTCCGAAGACTTCTGTAACGGTTGGTGTAGGTACGGTTCTTGACGCTAAGGAGGTATTGATCATGGTAAATGGTCATAACAAGGCTCGTGCGTTGCAACAAGCCGTTGAGGGTGCCGTGAACCAAATGTGGACAATTACCGCCTTGCAGTTGCATCCGAAGGGAATCATTGTTTGCGATGAGGCGGCTTGCGCGGATCTTAAGGTAGGTACTTATAACTATTTCAAGGATATCGAGAAGGATCATCTTTGTCCTTGTTCATTGCTAAAATAAACGAATCTCAGATAGGGCTTTCTTTGAATGCCCATCATAAGGAGTTAAGAATGCCCATTGTAAGGAGTTTACGATGGGCATTCTTATAACCTTACGATGGGCATCGTTGTTTTAGGGCAATTGGTGGCTGCCGGCTGGCTTCCTCATAGAAGATATACTTCACTGGTTAGAGGAAATATACTTTTCCTGTCAGAGGATATATACTTCATTGACAAAGTCAGTACTACTTACTTTTTTGCGTTCTTGACGTAACGATCCAGCCATAGGTCACATTCATACAATAGATGTAATATGTTCTCTTTGGCGGCGTAGCCATGACTCTCATAGGGCAATACGACATAACGTGCGATCGCCCCGTGGCCTTTTAGGGCACTGAACAGGCGCTCGGATTGGATCGGAAAGGTTCCGGAGTTGTTATCCATCTCACCATGTATGATTAATAAAGCTCCATGTAGTTTATCGGCAGACATGAATGGCGACATGGCATTATATATTTCCGGTACTTCCCAATAAGTACGGGTCTCTGTTTGGAAGCCGAACGGGGTAAGCGTACGGTTGTAAGCCCCGCTACGTGCGATGCCGGCTTTGAACAGTTTGGTATGTGTTA